>Ga0255048_10001358_pt1 | contig 17073 bp, 19 predicted proteins | sample JV7_2_2_MG_FD_183619 | JGI IMG/M metagenome (GOLD analysis project Ga0255048, IMG submission 183619) | Seawater microbial communities from Jervis Inlet, British Columbia, Canada - JV7_2_2 | ecosystem: Environmental > Aquatic > Marine > Inlet | place: Canada: British Columbia | collected 2016-10-06
ATTGTCTCGCGACGACCGCGATTCGATGAACCAGGGGTGCTCATCAGATGAGTGGTTCATTATGTAGTCGACGATCACCTTGAGGCCACGGGAGTGGGCCGCTTCAATCAATCTCTTTACACCGTCGAGGTCACCGAAGATCGGATCAACATCTGTGTGGTCGGAAATGTCGTAGCCCCAGTCCTTCATCGGGCTCTTGTAGAAGGGTGACAACCAGATCGCATCGACGCCAAGGGTGTCCGACAGATAGTCGAGCTTCGATGTGATCCCATCGAGGTCGCCATAGCCGTCGCCGTCGGAGTCGGCGAAGCTCAGCGGATAGACCTGATAGAAGACAGCGTCATGCCACCAAGATCTGGCGTGTGTTTCGCGTTCTGCCATGCCGGCAGATTAGGACTCCCGATGGGGCTCACACGACCTGGTGCACCGCTCGCTTGACCAGTTTCTAGCCCTGGGTGCTCTCGGACGGGATGAGACCGCTCGTGTACAATGACGAAACCATGAACGTCGCAGCCCCACAAGGTGGCGTTGGTGATCGGATCGTCTCTCACCACCGTATCCGCACGATGCGTATGCAGCGCCATCTCGTCCTTGCGGGCGTCGCCAGCGCCGCGTACGTTGTCAGCGGGCCGACCACCAACAGCCTCATGGGAATCATTGTCCTTGCGGTGTTCACATACGTTGTGCTCGAATCCATTGGTCGGGCTGTAGATGCACGCCTGGGCTTCTGGTGGGGATGGCTATATGGCGAACCGGAGCATTCGACGCGTCTTGATCTGGCAGTCGACCGCATCGTTCGTCGTCTTGTCTCTGCCCAGACTGGCACCCCTTCGGCTCCCGCCTTCGCTGAGGAAGCAACGGACAGAGAGCCGAGGATTCGGATACTTCCGCCTGGGTCAGAGGAGAACTGACGATCGCTTCTTCAAATGGGCCTTCGGACCAGCTGGGCGGTTATCCGATGTTGCCGATCCGTGTGCCGAGCTCGCGGTCGATCATCAAAATGGTGTGACCTGCGTCGCCGGCGCGCTTGAGGTCGTCGATGATCTGCCGAACGGTTGCTTCTTCCTCGACCTGTTCGGCAACGAACCAGTCGAGAAGCGGAATGCTTGCAAAATCCTTGAGCTCGACAGCCATGGCGTAGATGTCGTAGATCGCAGCTGTTACTGCCCGTTCCTGCTTCATGGACTTGTGGAATACATCCAGTGACGTGTTGAAGTCGCTCTTCGGTGCATCGATGGGTCCCAAAGCGATACGGCCGCCGCGATCGAGGATGAATTGGTAGAACTTTTCTGCGTGCTCCAACTCTTCGTCAGCCTGAGCTCGCATCCACTGGGCCATGCCGGGGAGGCCTTCTGCTTCGAACCATGCGCTCATACCGAAGTACGAATACGCTGCTCCGTACTCCATTGTTACTTGCGCGTTCAGAGCGGCTTCGAGGTTCTGATCAAGGGCCATGGATACACTTTCGTCGCTTGCCGCCGATGCTATATCCATTCACGTCTGAGGTGAAATCGTCCGGCTTGCCGACCGCCGCATGGACCGTTTGAAGGAAGTACGGTCTCACCGAGCCAACCGAAAGGAATCGCATGTGTTTTGATCTTGACTCGTCTCCACCGATACCGCACAGCCACGACGCAGCTGTTCGTCACGATCGCTTCACGCTCACAGCGAGTGACGGCAACGAGTTCGCTGCGTTTGAGGCGGACGCCGGCAGCGATAGCGCCGTTGTCGTGCTCCCAGATGTGCGTGGACTGTTCCGGTTCTATGAGGAGCTTGCTCTCCGCTTCGCCGAGCACGGAACTGATGCTCTTGCCATCGACTACTTCGGGCGAACCGCTGGCGTAGGTGTGAGAGATGACGAGTTCGACTACTGGCCAGAGGTGAAGGCAACGACCATCGATGGCGTCACGGCCGATGCTGCAGCAGCCGTGGAACATCTGCGTGCAGACAACCCGAACCGATCAGTGTTCGTGGTCGGGTTCTGCTTCGGTGGGTCCAACAGCTGGTACATGGCGGCTGCCGATCTCGGATTGGCAGGTGCCATCGGCTTCTACGGTCATCCAGACAGAGTCGATTTTCCACAAGGCGCACCGTCCGTCCTATCGCTGATCCCGGAGTTCACATGTCCGGTGCTGGCGCTTCAGGGCGGGGACGATCCCGGAATCCCCGTTGAAGTCGATGACCGATTCAGAGCCGCACTGGAAGCGGCCGATGCTGATGGCGAGGTGATCGTGTACCCGGGAGCACCACACTCATTCTTTGACCGCAAGTACGACGAATTCAAACACGAATCGACCGACGCGTGGCGCCGCGTTGAGGAGTTCATCTCAACCCACAGCTGACCTTGCCGCGTTGCAGGAATGAGGTGAAGAACTGATCTCTCTGCGCAAGATGTCGCGCGTCACGGCCGCGTTAGGGTTCGACGCACTCGAAAGGAGCCCATGATCTCTGACGTACCGACGGCGGCTTCGGCCGGCCGCCTGCAGGACTGGCCACTGTTGCGCGACCATCCGGTCGCGTCGAGAGTCGCAATGGGTCTGTGGGGCTTCAGCGCACTCCTCTTCCTGGCGATCGCGTTTCCCCAACTTCGCGAGCAAGTGCAGGTGGTGGATGACGCTGTGCACGGGTGGGCGGTCTCAGCGGAGTGGCAACCGGCAGTCGTGCTGGCACAAATACTCGACTTCATCGGCACGGCGTGGGTGGTTTGGCCGACGATGGCTGCCGTTGCGGGATGGCTTGCGTGGCGCCACCGGTGGGAAGCGTTCTCGGCATGGGTGTTGACGATGATCCTGTCCCAACTGATGGTCGGACCCATGAAGAACTTGTACATGAGACCAAGACCAACGTTGTCACTCGCCGAGACCTCCAGTTGGTCGTTCCCTTCCGGTCACTCCGTCGTAGGGGCTGCCATGGCCATAGGTGCTGTGATTGTCCTGGTGCCAGCCGGTCCGAGGCGGCGGAACCTCGAGATGATCGCCGCGCTGTTCGCTGTTGTGATGGCGCTCAGTCGCGTATACCTCCGCGCTCACTGGCTTACCGATGTGGCGGCAGGAGCAGCACTCGGAGCAGCCATCGCGATCGGAGTTGCGGCACTTGCGCATCGGATCGACGACCGACGTCGTGGAGTTACCCACGCATCACACAACCTCTGACAGCGCTCAAGTGAGCCGCAGCGCCTCGGGTTGGGTCCTGTCGCGTCTCAGACCTGACAAGAGGTTCACGACCGAACCGATGAGCACACCGAACGCCGCACCTCCGATGACGTCGAGTGGTAGGTGGGCGCCCATGTACATCCGTGAGAAGCACACCACCCCGGCAAGGGCGTATAGGGACCACCGGAGCCAACGCGGCATGTAAGGCGACAGGACGACGGCAAGGGTGACTGCGACGACGGCATGACCCGAGAGGTAGCCGTCGGTGTCGATCGGTGTCCGCCACCCGAAGTACACGTTGTCGAGCAGCGCACCAGGCCTCCCGCGGTCCACGTACGCCTTGATCATCCTGGCGGCTGTCCATCCGAAGAGGAAGCCACCCACAACGAGTGCAGCCGGGGGTCTCCAGTGGTTCACCACGAACCACAGGATGGCTGCTCCGACACCGAGAGCGAAGAGCATTCCTGCCTGCTGCATGACCCACATCGGCCATTCAGCGTGCCGCGGTAGATCGTTGATCGCCCTGAAGAGGTCCACTTCCCATGCCGGCAGAGGCTCGACAGCGAGGACGGTTGCGACGAAGGTCATAATGAGGGCAGCGACTATCCGAAGGCTCTCGAATCTCCACCGTCGAACCCACTCGATGGCGTCTGACGGCTTGTTCTGTTTCGGCTTGTCCACGTCGCTGTCTTGCACGGAAGTTCCTCCGTTGGGTTCGATTGCGTCATCTCGGGCTGGCCAGGCAGCGATCCGAATCCTTAGCCCCTGGGAGCGTCGCCCTGGTCAGCCTCTCGTTCCTCGGCGAGGAACTTCTGGTATCGACGGTTCTGGAGGCCGTTCTCATGAAGGAAGTACGACGCTATGTGGAAGGCCAGGCCGATTCCCCAACTGATCGTTACCCAGTAGGCCCAATTCACACCATCTCCGCCGATAATGTCGATCCCCCACAGGAACGCGTTCACAATGACATACGTGGCAGCGTGCCACATCACGTCTGTGTACTCCTTCACCCGCTTTTGGGCCCGTTCCTCCGGAGTTCCGTTCTCTTGCGCGCCCACTACATCCTCCTCGGGTTATCGCTCCCGCCTTGGTTGAGACGGAATGGCGGGTACTCGTCGGTCATCAGCGCAACGTAGCCGAATACGCGGAAAGCCCAGCGGTTGAGACCGATGATGAGATCGAACAGTGGCTTCGGGTATCTCCCTGTGAAGAGGAGTATCACCGCTGCGATGAATACGAGTATGCCGAGCAGACCACCGCTCCAAACCGACGTGTTGGCATCCCACCACCACCATCCAACTCCGCCCCCGATGATGAAGACCAACACGAGGAAGTGCGGGATGGCCAACAGCCACCACTTGACGAGCACCAATCCGTGTGAGAGCTGATCGGGGTAGGTCACTTCGAGTGTTGCGGGGTAGTCGGGTTCGGGTCCGAAGGTAAACGGCGGGTAACGGTCCGTGCCGAGGCCACCTGTTCCCGAGTAGAAGACGACACGCCATGTCCATCTCATCACGCCGACGTTGAAGTCAAAGATTCCTCTCGGATATCGACCGGTGAACAGAATGGCGATGCCCGCAATGAACGTCAGGATGCCGAAGGCGATCCACAAGAACATGAGGACGAAGTAGTGGGGAATTGCCAGGATCCACTTGACGAGCCATAGCCACGGTGACAGCGGATCATCGAGTGCGGCGTCCAACCGAACTGGGTACAGCGCGGGTACTGATTGGCTTGCTGATTCTTGTTCGTCAGTCGCAGTGTCCTGCATAGTTCTGCGTCTGAGAGCTCCTGCCAGGATGATCGCGACTGCGATTGCGAGGAACACTCCGCCAGCGATCAACATGACGATCCCAACTGCCAGCAACGCCCCGGATTGAATGCCGACCGTCACGTCGGCCAGGATTCCTGCGGAACCATCGACGTTCATCAGTACGACGATCCACTCGCCGTCAGCGACGTCCCATTCGACAATCTGCGTGCCCCCGCCCGCAGCGGATGTAACCCAGAAGGATTCGTCGGCGGGAGGGGTAGTGGATTCTTCGCCGGGGATTTGGATGTACTCGAGGCTTCCGCCCGCGGTGATGTGGCTGATCTCGTCATAGGCAGTCCCGCTGAGGTATGCAGTGACGTCGGCTTGTGGCCCGATACCGATGAACAGTTCGCCGCCGTCGTCCACACTGGTTGCCTGCAGCCTGACAGAAACGTCGAGAGCATTCAGTCCCCACTCCGGTCCGGGGTCGGTGCGAAGATCAACGTCTTCCGTCGTGATGGCCGCCGTGGCGGTACCGACACGATCAAGCGTCTCATCGAAATACCCGCCGTCCTCGCTCTCGACTGCATAAGCAATCGTCAGCACTGCGCCGCCAACGAGAAATGCCATCGCAACGAGCGCGATTACTGCGCCCAAAATGATCGTGAATATCCGACCTGGTCCCATGATGTCATCTCCCTCTCATCGCCGTGAACTGTTGTCCTCGGCAATCCGGTGTCTCTGAAGTTCGTCTGATCCTTCGCTCGGCGAAGTGAGTGGAACCGATTCGCTGGCGACTACTCGGTCTCTGGCTCCCGTATCGCCGTCGATCGTGAGTGGGGGTCGTACTCATACTCACCCTTGGTGATGGACGCTTCGAGCTCTTCGCGTTCCTCCCCTTTGCGTCTGGGGGTCACCACGATCAGCAGGCTCGGTAGCACCAGCAACGCAACAACAACAGCGAAGAGGATCATCACCGCCATGAGCTCACCAAAGCTCGCAAAGAGCGGAGTGGGAGCCATTGCCATGACCCCGAATCCGACGATCGAAGTGATCGCAGACAGGACCAGGGCGCCTCCCGTGCCCTCACCAGCCCGCCTCAGTGCGGGAAAGCGGCTCGGTTCGTTCTTGAATTCCTCGCGGAAACGCACCGTGAAGTGCGTCGAGAAGTCGATTCCCACACCAACGGCGATTGCAGCGATCGTGGCAGTGATGACGTTGATTGTCATGCCCCTCAGCCACATGTATCCGAACACCCATGCCACAACGAGGAGGATTGGGATGACGGTGACCACCGAGTATCGGACTGATCGGAGAGCGAAACCAACGATCAAAACGGTCAGGAATATGGCGATCGGTAGCGAGATAACCATCGAGTTGGTGAAGGCAGCCAGGCCGTCCTGTTGAGTGATGACGTCACCCGAAACACTGACCGTCTTGGCAGCGGTTCCGAGGTCGGTAGCAAGTATTGCCGCCGAGTCTTCCATTACGCCGCGTGCCTTGAGAATGATTGCGTCATCCGTGAACGTGGTGATGTTCACTTCGAGGCGCGTGGCTTGAACGCTGCCTTCCTCATAGAGGAACGTTCCCACGTGATCCGCCCGGACGATCGTGATTCCATCACCAGCGACCACCCCCTGGGCACGGCTCGTCGTGTAGATGGCTCCAACGCCGTCGGCTGAATTGGGGAGACCGGAACCAGAGTCAACGATCCCGACACCTGACGCGGATTCCACGTTCGCTGCGGCACCGGGCACCGTCAGAGTGGTCCTGACAAGCGATGCCGCATTCGGTGAGACGATGAGTTCGCCGTCGAGGTCTCGAGCGAACTCGGCGCTGCTTTGATCAAGCCGCTCGATGGCAGCTTCCATTGCCTCAATTGACGCTGGATCGGTGAGATCACCTTCAACGTAGATGTACGCGGTCCCCCCTGTAGCGCCTCCATAGTGCGTCTCGAGTCGCTCGAGGCCCTGGATCAAGTCGGTTTTGGGAGAGAAGAAGTCGCTGAACACGAACGCTGTTTCTACCTGGGTAGCTCCGTAGAGGCCGGCGATAGCCAACGCACCGACCACCGGGAGGGTGAATACCCGCCATCTCGCAAGGAAGTGGACCACGGTGCCGGCGGCTTTGAAGCCGTGGCCCGCGCCCTTTATCTCGTCCGATGCGGGACGGCCCTTTGCCACGGACCGCTCATTCCGTCGCCGCGTCAACCTGAGCGGAAGAAGAACGAAGAGGCCGACAAACACCGCTGTGGCGACTGCCCCCATGAGCGGCATCATTGCTGACATTGACACGACGACGCCAGCGATGATCGCAACGAAGAGGGCCCACAGCTTGTAGCCGATCATCATGCCTCTGTCGGCCGGATTGTCGCCGACGTGCTCTTCCACTGCGAGGACTGCCTTCGGGCTCACCCAGCCGAGGATCAAGTACGCAATGACCAATCCAATCGCAGCCGCAACACCGAACTCGATGATCGCTTCGATGCCAGACGCTACGTTCGAGAGGAAAGCTGCGACTGACGTTGCTGCGGCGAGTGTCAGAGCCGAGAACACAGCGACCATCCCGACGGTGTATGCCGTCGAACTCGGTTCGCCTTCTACTTGTGCTTCTCGGACGCGACCCATCCCGTGGATGAAGAAGTCGACGCCGAACGCGATCAGGGTGATCGGGAGAATGAACACAACAAGTGCAGAACCCATGTTGGTGCTCGCCAAGCCGAGTGCCCCGTTGAAGAAGAGCAGGGTGAGGGCTAGCGATGTCGCCACGATGACCGAGGCGAAGTAGGACCTCAGGAGGGCGCCGACGAGCAGCACGATGATCGCAACGGCAAGGAATATGTATGGCGCGCCTGCTGTCAGCTGCTCATCAGCAGTGAGGTTCGAATCGATACCGACACCGACCACCCTCATCTTGAGTTGCTCACCCCTGAGCGTTGTCTGCACGGTGCGAAGCCAGGTCTCGGCGTTGACTTCCTTGGTGATGTCCTCGCCGTCGACTATCTCTCCACCCTCGAAGGTGTCGATGTCGTAGCGCACGGTTGCAAAGAAGGCGGGGGAACTCCAGACGGTGATGGTGTTACCGCCAACCTCGCCGGGTACGGCGGTTGCCGAATCTGCAAGCGTGAATCGGAGCGCGCCCAATGGATTCTCGTCCGCGAGCAAGCCTGAGAGCACGATCTTGACGTCGGCATCGGTAGCTCCAGCAAGGCCGGAGGGCAGCGCCGAGTCAACAGCTTCGGCGAGCGAGAACACGCCCTCGGTTTCTATGCCGAGGTCCTCATCGAAGACAGCGGCGAGGTGGCCTACATTGTCCTTGTCGGATCGGGCATTGGCCGAATTCTCGAGGAATTCGAGCAGCGCGACCTTCGTGAGAACGTCCCGGCCGTCGGCCTCATCAACGATGAATGATGCGACGCGGATCGGCGACGACGATGCAAACACCTCATTGGCACGTGCCTCTGTGTCGTAGATTTCGCCAGCAGGACTGAAGCTGGGTTCGTCCGTATCGGCAATCATCGCGCCAACGATGCCTGCAGCGACGCCTATAACCACCAAAATGATGCTGAGGAATCCGATGTGCCCATTTATCCATGCGAATATCGGGCGGACCCTTGACCTGTCAGCTGTGTTCGGTTCCGATTCCGTGCCATCATCGTCGCGCGAGCTCATGCCAAGCCTTCCCTATGCGATTCCCACTTCCGCTCTCAATGTACCGTCGGTTGACGAATGATTCCAACTTGAGCCGCAGAGAGTCGTATTGCTGAGTGGAATGGCGGCGAAAGCCGTCCGTGCCAACGGGTTCGGGTCAGCGTCCTTGTGGCAGCGTCCGGTCGCGTGTCCACGGGGCCAGCGGAGCCACGATGGCGTCGAGGATCCTGCAGATCGTGGCGTCATACTGTGTCCGCCACTCGAGGAACGCTGTCCATGCCTGTTCGGTAGGAACGTCGCATGGATATCCGGCGTCGACCATTGCGCGCACCGCCGCCGAAAACTCTTCCTCCGTCAATGCGACCGCGTCCTCTGGTTCAGTTGAGACATGCAGCGACGATGCCAAATCGAGGTTGACGCAGGCAATGGCGGATTGGAGGAAGAAAAAAGCCTCAATGGGCGCTGTCCGCCGAGAAGCGAGATCCATCGCGGCGGCGTCCATCATCGCAACAAAGCTCAACATCCAGTGGTGTCTCGATCGCGGCAGACGGAATTGGTTGAGCACTGGATACTTCGTGTGCCCATCTGCCACTTCACACGCCCACCTGTCCCAGTCTGAGTACAGGTTCGGCAGTACGTCCAGTCCGTTGGCCGCGTGATGGGTGAGGAGGACTTGCGGTCCCCACGCCGGGGTACCGATCCGATTCCCCAGCTGCTTGGACAGTACAGCCCGTCTCCTGATCACCTGATAGATGGCCGGTAGATAGGCGATCGTGAGAGCGATCACGATGAGTCCGACGGCTCCGGCTACCACATCGATTCCCGATGTCGCCCCAGGGTCTCTCGATGTGATGCCCAGCGTGAATGTGGAAGATCCGCTGTGTGCCAACGCCTGCGCCACGGTTTCCGTCGAAGGAACGAGCAGAAGAGCGAAGCCAAGCACGAGGAATGCGAGCCACACCACAAGCTGAAGGATGAGCACGCTTGGTCCGAGAAAGCCAAGGAATCGATCGATGAGATCGTACGAGCGCATGCGTCGGGCAGTCGCCATGAATATCCAGGTGGTTGCCACTTCGACGATACGGGGCACGAATGACCATGCCCTACGGGGTACGACAAGAGTCTTGACCACGCTCACGATCGTTCCAGTGATGATTACCAGTCCCGCTATCACCGCGACCCACTCGATGAAGGACATCAGTGGCCTCTCATCACTTCGGAATCTGTCTCACTGGAGTACAAATCCGGTCGTGGCGACGGAGGCTTCTCGCGATTTCCCGGGCACCGAGTCATGCAACCATGGTAGAGCGCGACGTGCGTCGGCGGATGAGCCTTGGCTCATGGCGCATGGGAGGGGTGCTGATGGGGTATCGGCGGCTAGGAGAGATTCGAGGGGAGCAGAGCGTACGTTAGGGAGTAGTCGCTCGTCTCCGGGTTGTCGGAATCCTGCTTTCCTGCCATGAAGTCGGTTACGAGGCCTCTGAGGTTCGACGCGAGCTCCTCTACCTCTCGGGGGGTCAGGCTTGCTACGGTGCGTGCCAAGTCCACCGGCTGGTCCCCGCCTTCCAACCGCTTTGCAATCGCATGTTCCGCCTCGATACGTGCCGGTTCGATGACGATTGAGATCAACGCTTCTGCGGCCTCATCGACATCGTCGACGTTGTCGACTAATTCTGGTCCCGGAGTGATCGTCTCGCCAGCAACTCGGTACAGCTTCTCGATGCGTGCGCCGGACTTCCTGGTGTGAACGACCTGCAGGAATCCCGCATCCTCCAGCAGGTTCACGTGGTAGTACAGGCGCGTCGCGGGCACTTCGAGTAGCTCCGCAATTTGGCGGACCGATAGAGGCTCGCGGCACAGCTTGAGGATGCGGATGCGCGTAGGAGATTTGAGCGACTCGAACTGCGAGGGGTCGGTAATGAACGCTTCTTCCGGTATGGCAGGCAGATCGGGGAGGTCGGTGGTCATGGCGCTCCTGGGTCGTACGAGTTCTCTGGGCAACGTATCATTCGGCGGACAACAGTGCGGACAATCGAGGCGCAAGGACCTGAGTTTCAGGTGACGGCTGGCTGGTGTCCTCGAACCGGACATGGCTTGTCGGATGCGTGGTCCGAAGACCGTCGTCGTAGCGTCGTCCTTCGATGATCGCCTTGGTTGCTTGCGGGTTATTGATGAACAACATGATGGCTCCCTTCGCCTGGTATGTTCAAGTAATATGAATATACAACGAAACCGTGGCATGTTCAAATGATTTGAATATATATGTAACTGGCTGAATATGGCCGAATGGATGCACGGGAGTAGGGTGTACCCGTGCGATTCAGAAGCGCTCTACTCCCCCTTGTCCTGGTCCTTGCGGCTGGCTGTAGCAGTGGTCCTACCACTGCTGAGTACGCAGAAGATGTCGAGGCACTTGTCACCACCATGCACCTTCACCTCGACCGGCTTGACTCCGAATTGGAAGGAACTTCGAACCTTGAACAGATTCAGAGTTACGCACTGGAGCGCGTCAGCGCTCGGTCTGACTTCGTTGACGGCTTGCGCAGTCTCGAGCCTCCGGCCGACCTGGAGTCGTTCCATGAGACAGCGCTCGAGATCATGGAACGACTGACGGATGCCGAATCGGCGATGGCTGATCGAGTCATGCGGTGGGAATCATCTGATGACATCGAGGCGATCTGGGACACCCCAGAAGGCCTGGCGGCTCGAGCAGCAGATGGACAGGCAGTTGCGATGTGTCTCGCTGCGCAAGAGGAATTCGATCAGACCGCCGAACGTGCAGAGCTCGAAGATGTGCCCTGGGTTCCCGCTGAGATGAAAGCGGTCATTCTGGTTGCGTTCGGGTGCGAAGGTGACCTCCGATAACCGCAGCGTGTTCAAGCGCGGCTAGCGTGCCGCCACGAAGCGTGCCAGAGTGGCAGTGAAGTGGACAATGGGAAGACCGCGTGAGTGACGAACATATAAGCCATGAAACACCTAAGCCGCTGAACGTCCCTCCGGGTCTCGGTGAGATTGGGAAGCGCCGGCAACTCCGTCTCGGCGGCATCCAGATCGCTGGGCGTCGTCGTCGACCATCCGGAGAGAAGGCTCCGCTCCCGCGCGACCTGATGCGCAGTGGACGATTCTGGCTGATCGCAGGACTGTCATTGGCCGTGCTGTGGACGACGTTGTTCGCGTTTCCGGCAACCACCGAGTGGTGGGCGCGGTTCGATCACAGGATCCTCAACTGGTTCGTGGAGCTCAGGAATGACACGCTGACTTCCGTGATGAAGGTGTTTCACGCCCTCGGATCGCTCTGGTTCATCCGTCCTCTCCGCTGGGGAACGATCATTGTCCTCGCCCTCTTCCGCCGGTGGCGGGCACTGTGGGGTTTGGCTATTGCGTTCATCGTGGTCGACACGCTGCAGCGTGTTCTCGCGGAGAACATTGGGCGGATACGACCGATCGTCGAGATCATCGGAGACTGGAAGGGATACTCGCACCCTTCTGAGCCGGTCGCGATCCTCGCCGTGACCCTCGTGGTCGCCGGCTTCGCCCTGATACCGGGCGGGAAATGGCGCAATCGTTGGTTCGTGCTGTCCGTGGTCCCCGTTGCTCTTCTGGCGCTGTCGCTCATCTACCTCGGAACAGACCATCCATCCGATGTTGTCGTTGGTTGGTTGATCGGCCCGGTTGTCGGTGTTCTCGTGTTCCGGTGGGTCGCACCTGAGTCGATCTTCCCGGTTTCATACGGACGAGGGCGTACCGCTCATCTGGACGTCACCGGGGCGCGGGGACAAGCGATAAAGACAGCGATCCAAGAGCAGCTGGGTCTGAAGGTTCTGTCCATTGAACCCTTTGGGTTGGAGGGCTCGGGCGGTTCCACGCCCTTGCGGATACTGTGCCAATCCGATCCCGATGTCTACCTGTTCGCAAAGCTGTATGCACGGAGCCACCTTCGGGCCGACCGGTGGTACAAGGTCGCACGGACGATCCTGTACGGGTCGCTTGAGGATGAGGTTCGATTCGCGACCGTGAGACGCCTCGTCGAGTACGAGGACTACGCACTGTTGAAGCTGCAGGACGCTGGCCTGCCGACGCCTCGAACGATGGGATTCGTGGAAATCACTCCTGAGAGGGAGTACGCCATCGTTACCGAGTTCCTCGTCGACGCCAAGGAAATGGGTGATGTGGATGTAGATGACGGAATCATCGACGAATCGATGCTCATTGTGAGAAAGCTCTGGGATGCAGGCCTTGCTCACCGCGACATCAAACCAGCCAACGTGATGGTGAGCGAAGGCAGAGTCGTCCTCATCGACCCAGCATTCGCGACGGTCCGCCCGTCGCCCTGGCGCCAAGCAGTGGATCTTGCGAACATGATGATCATCCTTGCGCTGAAAAGCTCTCCTGAGCGCGTCTACGAGCGAACGCTCAAGTTCTTCTCACCCGACGAAATCGCTGAGGCGTTCGCTGCGATGAGAAGCGTGACGATTCCGTCGCAGAGCCGCTCTTCTCTCGCACTCGTCAAACGCACCCAGGGAGTCGATATCGTTGCCCGATTCCGCGAGTTGGCACCCGACAGGGAGCGGATCAGCCTGCAACGCTGGTCGTTCCGAAGAGTCTGGTTGACGATCGGTGCTGCCTTTGGGATCTTGTTCCTGATCAGTCTCGCCATCGATAACTTCCGTGCAGGTGTCATATGAGCCGCCAACTCCTCCTGGTGTTCGCGATTGGCCTCGTCGTCTCAGCGTGTTCCCTTCCACTCGGAAGATCGGCTCCCGAGTGCGACGAGGTAGCGACCGCGGCCGTGATTGAGGTGCAATCTGTTCCGGGATCTGCGTTCGTCTCGTGCATCAACGGCTTGAAGACTGGATGGGACTATCGAGATCTCGAGGTGAGAAGCGGCCGCTCGGTGTACTGGTTGGACTCCGATCGGATGGGCGAGGCGTTCGTCACGGTCGAGAACGTCCTCTCGTGCGATGTTGGTTCGGCGGTGGGTTCAGAGGTCGACGATTTGCCGATTCAGCTATTCAAAGATGTTGTCTCCGAGACGTCCGTAGAGATAGTTATCGTTCCCGAGGGAACGACGGCCACTACCCGGGTTTATGCGGTCGAGGTCATGTCCGAGCTCGACGACGTCACGATCAAGGGACGGACGACCACGGTCTCCATTTCCAACTCGAATGAGACGACGGCAGCGCGAGTGAGCAAGGCAGCCGCTACCGGAGCACATGTCCTCACCGTCAGTGTTCGTGACGCTGAGGAGGAAACGCTCACGCTGATGTTGAGCGGCAATCCCCTGGAGTTCGAAGGCACGTTGAGCCAGGTGATAGACGCAATCGACGAGGTCGAGACGCAATCGAGCTATCGAGGCAAGTGGTCGTTCGTGTTTGACGGCGGGTGCATCGTGTACACCTTCGACGCTCAGGGGTCAGGTGTCGAGACGCTGGAAAGCGATATCGCTCTGGCGCTCGGCTTCAGCGACGCAAACGTACTCCGGGAGCTGGCCAGGGACGCGGGATACAAATTGCCGTGAGCGATGTCGTGGACGCTCAGGAGCAAAAGCCGAAGACGGCAATGTGGAAGAGAGCCCTACAAGCGGTCATCTCCATCGCGATTGTCGTCGGTATCTTCGTCGGTGTCATGCCGCTCATCGCCGACTACGGCGACGTGTTCGACACGATCAAGGCAATGACCGGGCTTGAACTTGGTTCCCTTGTGGTAATCGGTCTCTGGAATCTTGCTACCTACTGGTTCGTACTGACAGCTGCGCTGCCAGGCCTTCGTCTGCGCGAGGCTGCAGTTGTGAATCAAGCATCAACCGCTGTATCGAACACGCTGCCTGCGGGTGGAGTGATCGGCGTTGGTGTCTCGATATCCATGCTGACTTCGTGGGGCTTCCGGATCGGATCGATCGGCCGATCTGCTGTGGTTACCGGGATCTGGAACAACTTCGTCAAACTGGGCATGCCGGTCCTGGCGTTGTCCCTGCTCGCTCTTGAGGGTGACATCACGCCGGCCCGATTGGTCGCCGCTGCCGTCGGGGTAGCCGTGTTGGTGGGTGCCGTGGTGGTGTTTGCGTTGCTGCTCCGCAGCGACCGCCTCGCTAGGGCGCTTGGTCGAGGGTTGGGCCGTGTTGTCGACTGGTCCCGCAGACTTCTTCACAAAGCAGAGGTTGGAGGCTGGGAGGAGCGTTCCTCGGCATTCCGTACGGACACGATCGGACTCCTGAGGCATCGGTGGATCTGGCTGACGGTCGCCACACTTGTAAGTCACATCTCGCTCTTTCTGGTCCTGCTGGCGGCTCTGCGTCATGTGGGTATCTCCCAGACCGAGTTGAGCTGGATCGCTGTTCTCGCAGCGTTCGCATTCGTCAGGCTCATTTCTGCCCTTCCCTTGACACCTGGCGGAGTCGGTGTCGTGGAACTGGGGTATGCCGCTGTCTTGACGATTGGACTGGATGACATCACGAGCGCAAAGGTCGTCGCGGCAATCCTTGTGTTCAGGGCTGTGACCTACCTTCTTCCGATTCCGCTCGGCTTGATCTCGTATGTGACCTGGCGAGTGAACAAGACTTGGAAGATGACGGAGGAAGAGCGAGCACTCATGTCCGGCGATGCTTACCAATACGATTCGGAGCCCCCCTCAGGCACGACGGAGGCATAGACAGCGATGGACTCCAGGGGCTGGCGACACAAGCTTGACGCACACGCCGACTACAGCCATCACCGAGAAGGTGACCCAGGAGCTGCCCAAGAAGCCAGCGGTCGCGATAGCTCTCGTCATCGCGTTTGGCCGGTGGGTCCGCGTCGGAGGAATCTTGAGATGATTGCAGCCGGTTTCGCCGTGATGATGGGAGTTTCCAGGGTCTATCTCCGAGCACATTGGCTGTCAGATGTCGTAGCTGGCGTTGCCTTGGGGGCAGCTGTGGCGATCGGTGTTGCGGTCGTGATGCACTATGTCGTTGCACGCGGCGACGGTCAGAAAGCATCTGGGCGAATTGAGTCTGAACAGTCCGGCGCCTAATGCATGTGACCTTCGAGTCCGGCTACTGCTCGCAGCCAACGTCGATTTGGACAATCTCCTTCATATCGGAGGGAATCCAAGCGACATCCGAAAGCACAATGCGATCAATGGTTGCGTCATATCTTGCTTGCACGACCAGGCAGTAGGCATTGATCTCCTCGTCCATTGCCTGCACCGCCTCCCCTTCTGGCGTACTCCACCACTCAACAGGGTCGGATACGGTGTCGTACGATTTGACGCGATCTGCGAGAACCATCTCTGCTGTGGTGAGCTGGTCGAAGAGGTCGAGACCCTTCCCCATAAGATCGGCGAGCTCCTCAGGTGTTTCGAGAGTTTGGAGACCCTCAAGAGCCTCGACGCGGGCCTCGATTCGCCGATCCCAATAGCTTCGTGCCCGTTCCACCGTCGGTTCGTTCTCTTCCCACTCAACATCGAGGGCGAGGAGCTGTTCCTCCATCACCGCGACGAACGCGGACCCCTGTGCGTTGTATTCCGTCAAGGTGAGGTTTCCGCCGCCGCAGGCGGCAACGAGGAGAATCAGAACCGCACCAGCCCAAATGTAACGCAACAGAACCCTCCAGTCGCCCCACATCGTACTTGGTTCTCCTCGCCGGGCTGAATTGACCAGAGCGAGGAGAGATCGTCGATCTCTGGGCACGTACTTGTGTCCTATGGGGTGCTCGTCGGCGGCGGGCGGTACGCGTCTTCCGGGTGAGCGGGAAGTGCGTCGCAGCCGAGCGCGTAGTTGACGGTTTCCTTGAGGTCGCCGGGTATCCACGGTGTATCGGCAAACACGCCGCGAGCGGCGGTGCTGTCGAGCTTGGTCTGGAAGGCGGCACAGGCTTCGTTGTCCGCTGCGAGCGCCTTCCGATAGGCGGCCATTTCGGCGCTCTCGGAAAGCTCCTCCCAGTCTGTTGCTGTGCTAGCGCGGACGGCCAGTTCTGAGATCGGGAGTTCCCTGAAGAAGATTGCGTGAAGGTCCGCGATCTGATCAGGGGGGTTCATCGCGGCGGCTGCCTTCAACGCTTCGGACTGGATTTGCGCGACTTGTTCGAGCGCCTCGTGCAGGTCCTGCGGTGTGAAGTCGGTCAGTTGTGCCTCCTGACCTTCCAACCCAAGATGCGATCCTTGACCCACAATGAGAACCAGCCCTTTCGGGGTCGAAGCAAGCGCCTCATACTGCTCGACACCTCGGGCGAATATCGCGTCGACACCCTCAATGTATTCGGTGAGCGACATCTCGCTGCTACCACCACACGCGGCGGTTGTCGCAAGCAGGCAGACCCCAATCCAGATACGACGCAACGCCTCACCACCAAATCCGTCGTCAACAGCGTCTCACCACCGCAACCTAGTGTCCATGGATCATCACCTGATCAGTGGGTGCTACTGCAGTCGAGCCTCGACGATTCGTTTCAGGTTTTCGCGAATCTCCGCTCCTTCAGTCGCGGCGTTGCGAGCAGCGAAGTAGCCAATGATCCATCCGATCGGCCCGTATGGGAAGACGATG
>Ga0255048_10001360_pt1 | contig 17051 bp, 36 predicted proteins | sample JV7_2_2_MG_FD_183619 | JGI IMG/M metagenome (GOLD analysis project Ga0255048, IMG submission 183619) | Seawater microbial communities from Jervis Inlet, British Columbia, Canada - JV7_2_2 | ecosystem: Environmental > Aquatic > Marine > Inlet | place: Canada: British Columbia | collected 2016-10-06
CCTAATCTGGGGCTAATACTGTGTATAAAACAGCTGCTTTACCGCTAAGCTAAGGGAGCAAAAAACAAGGAAAGTTGAGAGGCTATTAAAGGACTGATGCTCTGCCAATTGAGCTACCTCACCAAAGATCATTTTGGTGGTGAGGGCGGTTATCGAAGCCGCACCCTTCAGTTTGAAGTATTAGAAGGAAGCTATCTCTGTGGCCTTGTTTGGAGCGCACCACAGGAGTCGAACCTGCATCCACTTCGTTCGTAGCGAAGCACTCTATCCAGTTGAGCTAGGTGCACATTAAAATATTTTCTGTTCATCTCCATCAAAAAAGCACTAATCCGCTCCCCTCTGACAAGGGTCGCTTCGCCATGCATCAACAGTGTCAGCTATCGATGAGGGACCGGCCACCTCTGACGGGCGCCGTAAATGCTCTTGTGGTGGAAATGAAAGATTTGAAATTTGGTGGTTGTGGTAGGAGTCGAACCTACATATGGACTAGCCAATCTCTGTTTTACAGACAGGTGCCCTTCCTATTGGGCGTCACAACCAAATTACGACTTGACATTTCCGCTCTAATTGCGTGGTGTGAGAGGTCGTAAACTAAAGGCAAGGAAATTTGAAATACTAATTTATAACCGCAGGAGCGATCGGGTTGTGATCGCTCCTGTTGGAGTCGAACCAACAATAGAAGGAAGTATTATCTGTGGCCTTGCTTGGTGGATGAAGTAGGACTCGAACCTACACGCCCATGAGGGACCTGATTTACAGTCAGGCGAGCCAGCCAATTGCTCAATTCATCCATAATGTAATGTGGGATTACAGGGTGACCACTCTTAGCCACAATTATCGTTTCCTATTCCTAGGACGAACCTACCCTCTCTTCCATCAGCATATGAGGGTTTGCTGACATTACAAATTTAAATTTGGCGGGACCAAGGGGAGTTGAACCCCCATCTTCTTCCGTGACAAGGAAGTGCTCTACCAATTAAGCTACAGCCCCATGTTTAGAGGCTTGTCAGCCTATGTTAGATTGGATTATTGTACTCTTCAAGATTAGCTGCTTCCCACTCTCCATTGTGGTCAATAGCTTCTTCGTCACCAGTTTGTAGGTTTTCAATATCAACTAACCCTATGCCAGGAGCGAACATTGCACCGCCCAAGTTGGCATTGATATAAGCAGGATCGCCAGTTACTTCTGGACAACCATCAAGCCAATTGGGTAAGACCTCCGCTGCTGCTAATTCTTCTGATGCAAATTCTTTCTCAACGAGAACTAAACCTTCAAGATTATTCAAAAAATAATCTAATGTGTATCCAACTGAATCGGTTTCGTGGCGAGACTTTTTGATAACAGACAATTTTGAAAGCATCATGTCTGCATCTTCAGTTGGAATATCGTAGGTGTATTCCTTAACAGTCAATAACGTTTCTCTTTGCTTTACACAAATTTGAGCAATTGTATCACTGTAACTGTTTGTTGTTCGGATGTTTTTTCGAATTCGAACTTCAGGTGAAATATACCCTTGTTCAATTTCAAAACAATCCAAACCTTTGGTGTGCTCTTTAGCTAGTTCCCACTTATCGGTGGGAACCAACCATTTTCTTTCAATTTCAAGTTCCATGTTGTACCTTCACAAAGTCTTTATGCTGCTTCAGTTTCTTCAGTTTCTTCAACCGCTTCAGTTTTTGCAGCTTCTTCAGCGGCAGATGCAGCTTCTTCAGCGGCAATGCGAGCTTTACGTTCAGTGATAAGCACTTTAACATTTAATCCACGACGATCAAGGATCTGACTAATGGTTTGCTTGTCCTTGTTCATTTGAGGATTTTCAAACTTATCAAGAAGAACTTCAGTTGAAAGTCCAAGACCAGCTGTTCCACTTTTACGACTACCGAGTTTAAACTTAGTTTTAACTCTTATAGATTTTCGTGTGCCTGGAATCATCTTAGTTGTTTTGGGCATTAATATTCTCCGAACGATTAAAAGAACAACTGTACATCATAATGTAAGTTGGGTCAACAAAATTTGGGGCGACTGGAGGGAATCGAACCCTCGGCCTCTCGGATCACAACCGAGCGCTCTTACCGACTGAGCTACAGACGCCATTGGAATTTGTGGGGGGATTTGGTAGCGGGGGTGGGATTCGAACCACACCTATGATCTTACGATCCCTGGGTTATGAGCCCAGTGAGAGGCCACTTCTCGACCCCGCGACAGAAACTTTTATCTTACCTTCGCTTCCTTGTAAGGAACATGCTTGCGAATGATAGGATCATACTTATTAAGGACCAATTTTTCAATTGATGTCTTTTTGTTTTTGGTAGTTGTATAATAGTGTCCTGTACCAGCAGTTGACACTAATTTGATTATATCTCTCATTGATAGAACCCTTTAAATTGATTGAGACTTAACGTATTTGATTAAGTCTTCTACTGATGAACCACCTTCGTTACCGCTTACGGCACCAGGTGTATAATCATGAAAGGCAACACTCGACTTATCTTTATCTTCGTGATGAAAATTACCCCAAGGAACTGGAGAAGCAATGCCTTTATTTTTCCACATGCTATGTAGATGCATATGAATGTCAGAAGACTTTGATGCAGGTACGTCAAATTTTACAGTTTTGACTTTACCTGTATTTCGATCCAATTCTCGAGTCTTGACTTTTAGATGTTCACGAGCACGATGTACTTCTTCCTTTGAAGAAGGACCCATTGCAGGACTGTTATCATATCTGATTGCATTTTCAAGATGACGTTGTGCGTCTGCGACTTCGGCTTTTGTGCTTTCGAGTAATACTTCGTTGATAATTTTCAATTTTTTCATATTCCTATTTATATAGTTAGCACACAAACGTTGTGTCTTTATACTGTAACACATTATCGTGAAGTTTTCTATGACAATTTGAGCAGACACAAATACATTTTGCCATTTCTCTTTGAATGGCTTCTTTTCCAAATCCATTTGCTACCATATCTGAAACATTGTGTTCTTTTTCTTCTGAATTGGTGTGATGAAATTCTAAACATCGAAAATAATCTTCTTTGCAAAAGTGACATCCCATTCCCTGTTTCATTTCAACTAACCAAACCCTTAACTTCATAACTCGTGTTTGAGCAAGTCGATTTTTATGATCTTTGTTGTCTTGATACCATTCTTTGCTTGCATCGCTGCTACATTTTTTGCACCAGCGTTGATTTTTGTGAAATTCTTCGATGTCTTTTGAAGTGCGACATTTGGCACATACTTGTGTGTTGTTAATATGCATACTTGTATATATGGTTCGAACCAGATAGTTATCAGGTTCAAATAAATTGGTCTCTGTAGTAAGATTCGAACTTACGGCCCCTCCGCCCCAAACGGAGTGCTCTGACCAAACTGAGCTACACAGAGATAATATACTTTGTCAGGACGGCAGGATTCGAACCTGCGTCTCAGCGCTCCAAAGGCCGTGCTACAACCAAACTCAGCTACGCCCTGACAAAGTATACTACATATTTTCTATTCTTTTCGGGGGACCGACTGGATACGGCACAAGCCCCATTACCTGGCCACCAATCGACACTACCGATGGGTGGAGTTGCGTATTACAGGGAGGGGGCTTGTCTATTTTGCTGCCACTTGCTCTTGCTGTAATACCCGTGTTTTGTAACATTGTCCAATATAAGTGTACATTTGGACCATAAAAAAAGGCGATGCTCTTTCGAGGATCGCCTTTTAGAATCTTGCTTTTGAGGTTAGATTATATTAGTAATCTTCTCCTCCGCTAAAAGGCGATTTGGTATCATATTGACCGCGAGGTTCTAAACACATTTCTCCAGTCGGCAGGATACCTGTCCCAGTAAAACTGAGCGATTGTATATGCCAAAATCTGTTTGTAGTTGTGTTCATTGAAATCATTTTCCTTTCAAGTTAAGTTTAAATTAAGGTGTTACTATAAGGTTATTTACTAGATAAGTCAACAGTTATTTATCTTGTTGATTTTAAAGGGTTATTTTGAGACCCTCACATGCTTATCGGTAATCGTGTCGTTGGTCTGCAATGTGTGCTGTGTGATCAATTGCGTGTTCGTTTGCGTGTCGATGAACAAAGTCTTGATAATTATTATTTAATTCTTCTAGTTCAGCATCGCTTAGTGCTTGACCAGAATCTTTCCACACTGCGTGAGCAATAAAGGCGTCAGTATAGTGTGGATAATCTTTTAGGTCAACACCATCCATTTCAATTCCTGCGATATTTTTGAGATCTATATTTTCTAGTAATGTTTGAATTTTCATTATCCGTTAGTAGTAACCTTCTCCAAACTCAATAGATATGTGAGCATCTGGAAATTTAATGAATGTACCATACTCTCCATCATCCTTTATTACAACATTTTCAAGCTTTGATTTATCATACCCGTAGTCAGCCAATCCTACGCGAGCCTTATCCACAGCTTCTTCTGGTGAATTTGCACTAGCTTTGAATAGTGTTTGATCCGCTCCATAATTGTAGACGTGAAATCGGACTGCTTCATTTAATAATGCTTTAAGTTTCATTATTACATATTCTCTCTGCTAGGAGTTGGAAATAGTTCTTGCATTGTGCGATCAAGCGTTTCTTGATCGTAATGTCCCACTTCTTCTAATTGATCCATAAGATCGAGAACAGCTGCATTTTTTGTTGTTCCGTGTCCCATCGCTTGTGGGCCTGCATCTGGAGCACCATCATAAAGATTGTGATCGATAGCCATCCACTGATTACCATACGGAGCTTGCTCAATACCAACATCTGGTCCATATTTCAGTTTCTGTCTTTGTCTATTTTCAAGGACTTGTGATAGTTTCATTATATTCCTCGCACTCGTGGTTGTGCTGTCATCATTTGTTTCAGAGTCATCTTAGGATGTGCAACTGAAAGTAGTGGTCTTGGCTTTACATATGTGATACCACGACCGTCGTTTTTTCTCCAACACCCATAACAAGTGTTTCGATCTTTATCTGTAGCGAAGATGTCACCTTCTTCTTCATTCTCTGAAGTGACTAAATCAAATGTGCTACCTCGAATGTGTCTCATATCTGCAAGCCACAAATTTCTATTTTGAAACCATAGGTTTTTATTTGGACGCTTTTTTGGTTTCGGCGGCTTCTTTTTTTGGTCGACTTCAAGAATTGCTTCGAGTTTCATAACAGCTTCCTTACAGAGCGTTACGAGGACCAGTAATTGGATACTTATCGTCAACCTTAGTCATGTAAGATTTCAATGAACGTTGCTGTCCACCTTTAACAACCCAATCTGCAACATCGCGTGGAATCTTATGAAGCATAGGACCCATCAATGAAGACATAAAAATTTGAGCCTTCTTAATATCATAAACTGTACCACCATCAAGATGGTTGTAAAGATCTTCAAAGGCATGTGCAAGGTCGTCGTAGAAGTATGAATCTTCACGATCAGTTATACTTAGCTTTTTAGCCTTATCACGAGCTTCGTTAGCTTCGGTTTTCAAAAGATTTTTGATTCTAGCAGGGCAAGGGCATGCACGGTCATGGTCGTTACCACCGGATTGGTCTTGTTCTGAAGGAGTGTCTAAAGCATGAAGTTGTTGTGGAGACTCATCCTTATCACCTTCTGGTGCATCGGTTGAATTTTCTTTATTGTCAACAGTTTGAATATCTTTGAAAGGAGCTGTAGTTTTGCCGTTACCATCAACAACGTTGACAGGTTTTTCATCATCATCTTCCCAAGAATCTGGAGCTACAACAGTTTCGATTGCTTCGTCGGTTTTTTCAATCGCCTTCTTTACCGAACCTTTGTGCTCTTCTTCTGAAGATTCTACTTTGCCGTCACCATCATAATCCTTATCTGCTTTTTTAGCTTTTTTAGCCTCGTACATGCTTTCTTCATCTTCATACTTTGGTTCAGTAGTAGCTTCTTCGTACTCCATCTCTTCTTCGTATTCTTGTTCAGCCTTTTGGAAAAATGCTTCTTCTTCAGCTTCGATTGCTGTTTTTTGTGCAGTACGAATACGTTTCTTTGCTTCTTTTGTCGCTGCAGCTTTGTCGCTGCCAGCAAAGATCAAAAGATCATCACATTCATCTTCACTTGCGTCACGAATCATGTGGCAGAGACCTTGAGTATTTGTTCCACGAAGACAATCGCTGAGTTTTGCGTCAGGCTTGGTAACCTTCTTTACACACCAGAAGTCTTTAATCGCAGCATCTTTTGCAGCTTCGTCCAATTGAACGGCTTCTGTAACTGGTGTCTTTTCTGTTATTTCGATAGATCCGTCAATTGGTATACCTGCCAACAAACGATATGTATTCAGCTCTTTCATGGATATCTCCTATGGGTTCCTTATAGCTTATGCTATTTATAGGAGAAGATGTTCTGGGTGGCGTTATTTGATAGAGAATATCGAAAACCAACCTACGATTGTGTTCCACACCTCAACGTCGGCTTGAATTATGTAACTGATGTTACCAATAATTATACCAATTGTTCCAAAGAAGAAAGGAATCATGTAACACATTGCACCCAGTTCTAGCCCACGAATAAACCACGAGGACATAATACAAAATGCGATTGTCCAAATGAGAGCTTGAATCCACAACGGTTCATGCAATCCCATTAATATTCCTGCAATAAAAGTAAGGATACCGAAAAAGAATCCGGTACCTATGCTTATTTCTGGTGCTGTTGCGTTACTCATTGTTCACCACCTGTTAATGGTAATTCTGGTTGATTGTTGCAACGTTTTACTCACTTGCAATCCTCAGGATTAATAAGTGCTTCAGGTTTAACCATCACGCATATAGCTTCGGTCACATCAGAACCGTAACCGTAGGTCCAATTGAACCAACGTTTTAGATGCCATCCACCATATGATATTCCTGCTATTAAAACTACCCATATGATTATTTTAGTCATTGAGTTCATCTTCTTTCTCCTGATCCTTAAGACCATAATCTTTCCAGTGTCGTGTCATAAAGTCTTTGTAATTAACAGACTTACCGAGATATTTGCTCATAGCAAGTCCGAAGAACATCTTTTGAAGTTCTTTTTGACCAAGAATGGCATATTCTTTACGTTCCAAATCTTTGTTAGTCTCGTAAAAAGTGTCAACAGTGTCGACAAGATGATTGTAATGTTTAGCAACAAACTCTTCCATCATACCGATGCGTTTACAAATAAGTTCATCGTAATGGAACATTGAACGCAAGTCGTCAGTTGCTTCTGCAAGTACCGCTTCATACAAACGACGGTCTGAGTTAATTGAATCTTTTGCGCGATGCTGAACAAGATACCATTCGGTTTTAACTTTCACGCGCTGACCAGATTTCAACCGAAGGACATAACCTTCAATGTCAACCATATCTGGAATTTTTGCAGCAAATTCAGGAACTGTATCAGCTTTAACATCAACAGACGTGATGTAGTGATCGCGGATTGAATTCCACAAAGGATTTCCAAAAGCAGATGGTTTAAATATATCTACATACTCACCATCGCTCATGCGACGAACATTTAGAACGGTCAATACTGGTTCCATGTAACCAAGAACAATACGGTTATCTGGAGCGCACCATTCACAGTTCACTGTGTAGCCCATCTTTGTCATGTTCATCAGTGCGATTTTGTATTCATCTTGTTCATCTTCATCAAGATATTCCATTGCAGCAATACACTGATCAGACTCAATAGAACCTTTTGTTTTCAAACGCAATTCATGCTCAGTGTGTGGCCAATCACGACCAATGTCGTGCATGTAAGTAGATATCAAAGATCCATCAGCTTTCAACTCAATTTCTTCCGTGGTTGAAAGATCAAGTCCCATAGTTGAAGGATTTTCATTCAAGTTGAAGAACTTTTCCATAGGCAGAGACGCAAGCTCTACGTTATCGAGGTCAGTTACGTTGAACATGATACCACGACATTCAAGAGCACCAGGCTCTAAGAAATTTGTATACGATGCAAGACGATAGTTAAACAAACGATATGTCTGATTACCTAATTCTCGATCTGCATAGTAGAACGCCTCGTTTGTTTCAACGAGAGTCATTAACTGCTCGTATATGTTTGCTTGATATGTGTTCATTTCATTTACCTTAAAAATATCTCTGTATTAATGTTGTTAATCGTTGAATCAATGTTGGGAAGGCAGGGTGACGATGAACTGTGCCACCAAATATCTCGGCATAATCAACGGCAGTACCGTATCGCATGCACATTGATGGTCCACCCTCAAATCCAACAGAATCATCGGGTGGATATTCAACGTAATATTTTCCTGGATAGAATATAAAGGCTTGTTGTGGCATTTTATATTCCCTCAATTGATTTCAAGTTCAAAGATTGATAAGCTGGAGATCCAACTACTGGTGCTACTTCAGTCCAAAATTCAGGATTGAGATCACTTAGTATATTACATTCTTCAATATCATTCAACAATCGTTGAGCATCAGACGGGCTCGGAAATTCACCACTGTGGGAGAATCTGCTACCATCGTGAATGCGTTCTGCCAAGATTGAAAATATTTTACCAGTGCTAGGAACGATTGAAAAGTTGTACATATGTGTCTCTAAATTAGTAATAGACACACATTATCATACCTTTTGGGGTCAAGGTCAAGAGAAATTTAGGGTTTAGGGCGTTATAGAGTGTTATTTTGTTCGATTTTTAATCGATAGTTCTTTTTAATTCCCCACTTTGAGAAAAGTAGAGTGGCAGAACGGCCATCATCAGCCTTTTTGACGTCAATATCATATAAATTGGTGTTTTTTGAATTGATACCATCAATAATTTCATCCAAGTTCTTTGCAGAAACTTGATATGTGTCCTTCTCATTAGCACCTTCAGACGAAACACGGTATGTCAATTGTCGAATCATTGCTTCGTGAAACACGTGAGCGGACATTCTCCAATCAGCATCCATTCCTCTGAATTTAGCCAATTGTTGAACTGAGTATGTAATATTTTCTTCGTACTGTTTCCATGCAGCTTTCATGTCAGGATCAGGACGTTGCACACCAGATATGTCGTATGCCTTTTGTACAAGGTGAAGAGCATTCGCCCACTTCTGTTCAGTGTCAGATGCACCTTTGCGAATATTTTTTTGAATTTCAGTCATGACGTCAGGTGGTAGCTCTGTGAGATCGCTACCTTCATTTATCACAAGAAGATCGGTCAGAAAGCTCATTAAAAAGAAGCTCCAACTCTTTTTAGTTGCCACGATTTGCCACCACCAGAAAATTTGGTACGGACAACTCGAAAGGCGTTTTGTTTTGTGAGCGCATCCACAACACTTGTCATCATACGACGCTCATAAGCATCTTTTGCGTGCAAGGTGATTGTGTTGCGTTTGTTTCTTTTGTACTGCGCGTATGCACCAACTGCCATTGCAGCAGCACCGACAACCATAGATGGGTTTGCGTTGAAGAATGCTTTCGCACCTTTTATTGCTCGAGGTACTATTTTACCACCTCTTGTGTTTTCTTCAATCAATTCAAGCGAACGCAGCGCTTCCATTATTGGAACATGGTCAGATTTGATTTCAATTAAGTCACGTAAAAGATCCATTTGATTACTCTCAGTTGTTATGACTTGTATTTATTACTCAGTGACTGTATCTTCGGATTCTTTTTTCCAATCACTTAGGAATTTCTCTCTGAGCTCACCATATTCCTTGCTGGTTTCGTCATATGATTGCAATCCTTTCTCCAATTCATCAATATAACCAATCAAAGTTTTAACAGTTGCTTTGTAATGCTTTACAACTTCACCATCGTCAGCAAGCTGTTCAGGTGTCATGTTGTGTATTGGAAGTGATGGTTCAGATATCACAGGAGGAGCAGGACAGTAGAGCAATGGTACTTGCACTTCCTGTACTTCGCTACGAATTCGAATTTGCTTTCCACCACAACCTACTATGATGAACATGATTAATGTAACTGCTGTTATAAGTTTTATCATTCTACTGGTACTCCTCGGTGAATGAAATTAATGTCTGGGATGGCATCACGTAGATAATCAATTGCTGCTTCACAAGATTGTGGCGTTGGACCTGCAAGAATGTCATCAACTTCAGCGTCTGTTAATTCGCGAAGAAGTTGCAATTGACCTGATAATGCAGCATTCTTCTTTTCAAGTTCAATAGATTTTGCTTTCCATTCTTCAATCTGCTCGTTCCGTTTATCAATCGTATTAGACAATAACTGATTTGCTGCTTCAATTTTATCAATTGCAACCTCATACTCTTCAAGTTTGAGTTCAAGATACGGAATAGTAGTGAGAAAAAACACCCACCGCTTTTCAAATGTGTTTTGATATATGATAGTTGCAAGCATTCCAACTACTAGAAGCTCTTTCCAATATTTTAATGCGAACCCAATCATTGATTTCCAAGGTACTCCACTAAACAACAATTTAAGTCCGAGCCCAATTCCAAATGCCATGATTATTCTTCTCTCCGTCTAAGTAACGATTTAAGTTTCGTTATCTCCATTGCGTTTCTTCGAGAAATGTCAACACCACGTGAGGCTTTTAATTCGGTAGCTTTTAGAATTTTCTGCAACCGCTGGATTGCCTGGAACATTGTTTTTAGCTTTTGTTCTAGGTCTTTTACTTTTATTTCATTATTAGTATCAGTAGCCATTATCATTCTCTGTTTTTGTTATTTATGGCTATTATCTTCCGCGTCTTCGTTTGCGAGCTTGTGTTCTGTCGTTCCTATCATAATACTCAACATCCTTCTTACCGATCCACTTCACAAATTTTTGCATCTCTTCGTGTTCGAGTAATCGTTCAGCGGTGTGGTAGTACTTTTCAAGTTCACGCTCAGAGAATGTGGCATGAATCTTCTGGTGGCACATTTTGTGAATGTCAACAGTTTCTTTGCCTTTAAATGTTTTCGGGATTAAGTGGTGAGCCTGAACAATTCCGCCAAGTTCTCTACCACAAATGCAGCAGGTAGGAATCAGATCTGTCACATTAACTCCAGTATGCGCAAACACCAATTTCAATTGTTACATGACCGTTTGGAAAATATGCTCGTATTGCGTCAAGTGGTGTTTTGTGTTTTGTTTCAAAATCTACCAGCCTGCGAACATTAAAATCTGCCTCTGATAAAGGAAGATTTCCTCCTTCGTAATCTAAGTATGTTCCGTCTTCATCACAAATTACAATATCATTATTCTCGTCACCGAGATATTCTGGTGAGCAAAAATCAGACTCGTAAGCATACTTTGTGTGTTCGTTAAAACTGCTCCAATTGAGACTGCCTGTTTTGGGAACAGTTGATACAACAATCATAGATCCACACGCTCTACAAAAAGTATCGGATACAGGTTCGCGATATTCTTTACACAACATATTGGTGCAACATAGTATGTCTCGATTGTATGTTGTTTCTTTGAGGTTGATTTTTATATATGGTCCAACATATACACTTACTGAGCTACCCATATTATTCTGCTGCCTTTGGATAGCAGCCAACACCACTTGACTTGTTTGCCGATATAAACACACAGGATATGCTTTGATTCCAGGCAGGTGTCCATTCATATACGCGAGCGTCGTATCCATACACTTCCATCGCATAATTGGCAGTTGGTGTGACTTCTTCGAGATCGCTGTTCATCATTGAGTCCCAAAGACCAGCGTTGACAGTTGAACTAGGTACAAACATAAATCCTGCTGAAACTAACAAGATTGTGCCTACTACTGCGAGTGTTGCTTTTAATTTACTTTTCATTTTATTACTCCTAAAGGGTGAGGATGGAGGTGTCGGCCTCTGAATGCATCAATTTAGCACATCCCCAAAATTGTTATACCCAATCAGCTCCGAACCAAGTAGCGATGCCGTGAACGATTCCAATTGGTGGTAAAATTGCACCAGCGATTAAAAATAACCATGCTGCTGCTTTAATTGTAGTAATTATGTGTGTTAACCATGCTGCGATGGTAATCACTATTACCGATAACCAAACAGTACCAGCAGATTTCAATATGTTCTGTAGTTTCATAATATTTTCCTGTTAATCAATAAATTGCTCAGCATATAAGCGTGAGCGTATTTCTGTTAGCCTAGAACAAAACTCCTTCTTTGTCAACACTGTTTCGTTTTGTTTAGTTCGTCCAATTGAATGTTTCAGTGTTGCACTACCAGATGCAAGGAGCGCTTTCTTGGCCTTATCATTTTGATCAAACATCGCATTAAACGCTTCATCTAGCAATTCTTGATACTCATCTGAGCCTCGTTTGATTGGTTCACCATTCCACCAAAGTGTTTGTTTCTCTTGCCAATTCTTACCACGACCGTGAGCCTTTGCTTTACGACCAACAAGTGTGCATGTGAATTTTGCCATCTCAGGATTTTTGAATTTTACCGCCTGTAAGAAGCCTTCCATAGAATTACATTCGACGCCACGAAATACAAATGGGTGTGGAGCAAAGTTCGACAATGCACTAGCAGGATAGTCTTTTCCGGATTTGATGTCCATTACCAACTACATTCCCACATCATATTGGGATATTTTTCCAAATCAAATGCTTTAACCATTGTTTTAAGGTATTCAATTGCCTCTTCTGATAATTCACCAATCTCATCTGTACCTTGTGAAGCATCGAGAATGGGTAAGTATACAGTCACACCATTTGCACCACATGACCATTCCATTAACCCGTTGTGAACTTCATCACGACCACACATTCTGCATGCTTGGCGATCGTTTTCATCTTCAATACCGAAATATTTTTTATCAACATGCCGATAGCATTGAAGGAGGTTAAGACAATATTGTATTTTTGGTTTAGGAACATCACACACTGGACACCAGGGAGTGTAATACATTTCCTTTTGATTACCGCACGTTTCACATGTTTCTTCAACTTTCATGATTGCTCAACATTTCTAATATCTCATCAGCTCTAGTTATAAATTTTTCCCAATGTGTGTCAACATATTCACGTATAGGATCTTTTTGCAAATGGCTGAACCTATAATTTTGAACTTGCCATTGCAATATGCATAATTCTCTTGCCATGATTTCTTGTTTGTTACGATCACACATTATGGATTCACTGGAACATAACCAGCAGCACGTTTAACATCTTCACCGCTCAAGAACTTCTTTCGCTCTTCAACTAACATTTTACGTACACTCGGATCGAGAGAATTCAATTGGCCTTCATTAATAAGCATAGTTTGATGAGTAATCCACTCATCCCACGCTTGTTTGGAAACATTGTCAAAAATCTCTTGACCTGCTTTCGTTGGAAGCGGCGGATGTTCTAATCCTTCCATTTCCATTTTATGTCTTGTACAGATTACCTTTCTCATTCTTCCTCCAAATCCACCAGAACACTTAACCCAGTTGCATTTAAGCCCTGAACAGTCCAAGTGTCTTTAATGTTGTTGTGATGAACTCTAGCGCTTAGTATATACAAATTACCGTCATTACACAACACTCCCATCTCACAAGCGTGATTATGAATTAATTGGAGGTCGGATATGTTTAAGACTTTTTCGGGTAGAAGTTCTTTCGTTGGGGTGCGTCTTTTATACCAACTCATTTCTCTGATATTGTATTTCATCAAGAGATTGTACAACACTTTTTAATGAGGGTCAAGCACTCCGTCAAATTCACCTTCACTTTCATTATCGGAGGATGCATAACCACCGCCAAATCGGCCGCGACCTGAACCTGGCATATTGGGGGAGGGTTCGAATTGTAGATCGCTAAACATTTCAATTTCACCATCTTCAGTGATTGTGAAAGAACTGCCTGGTTTAATTTCAACAACGTCTCCGCCCGGTAATTGAATAGTAATTCGATTATCACGCTTTATGGGAGTTGTAGTTCCAATTTCAACGGGTTGATCATCACCAGGTTTTGGTGGTAATCCTGCGTGGCGAATGTTGTGGTTGGTTTCATCTGGGGTATCATCTATTTGCTGACCACCCAGTGGTGGTGGTGGTGCACCATCTAGTTCAGTCTCACTATCCATTCCTCGTGCCTTTTTTTGCATTGCTTTGTAAAGTTTTTCTTCGTTTTCTATTGTATGAGGAAATCGATAGGATCGAGTTTTGTCTTCTTGATCAAGATATATCCAAGCTTCAATTAATTTGGTTTTATCTTCATCCACGAGTACTCGATATTGAAGTACTTGAGCTTTTGGTGGAACGCCTGGATATGGATATCCGATAAATTGATCTAATGCTATAAGGAGAGAGAAGGAAAAGGCAAGCCAAGCAGGAATAGCTAATAATCGAAAATAGAATTTTGTATCAGCAATGACCACAAGATATGATGTAAACAATGTTGCAAGTGCAAACAAGCTCACAAACCAACCAAGATCGTCAAATATTTTTATCGCTGAATCAAAATCATTAAATATTCCAAGATTGATGAATGAATATGCACCCATACCAATGACAAACATAAAGACCGCGATTCCTAACATTTCAAATAATTTATTCATCGCCCATCTCCAAAATTACGTCGAGGGATGAATTTACTAGGGGCGGCGATGGAACGAACAAACTTACCATCTTCGTCTAATAAAAAGCGGGCCATAGTTCGCTCTTCACCCTGAAATGTTAATATTATAGTTTTCTCTGCTATCACTTTATATTTGGGATTTAACTGGATCACTTTAACCTTAACGTTTGGTACAGGAACACGATCAATACTTTCATATGCTGGTGTAACTTTACCACTGATATGATTATCTGGAATTTTTCGACTTGCATAATAATGAACATTGACAACCCATTCACCACCTATTATACCTCGAATAGAGATTAGTTCTGTGTTTACAGGATTATAAACGACTGTTCCTTTTGAGTTTGTGTGAGTGTCACGATTAGAACCAATGTCATCTCGTTCTAAGGTAGTGAAGCCTACTTCTTTCATAGCATATCCGACTGTATTGCCAAGTGGATCTTTGATCCATAAATCGATATCAGAGTTGTGGTGATCAGGCCAATCAAGTGTGACAATAAACTCAGCTTTAGAGTCAATCTTTTTATCTTCTGTGATTGGTTTAATTAATATGAACGCAAGAAGAAATAGAAATGTAATGCCAACCAGAAGTAGGAATAACAAATCTATAAAAGGAGTTGCGTTGGAGTGTTTACGTCTTGCCATTATAATTTACTAATTGAAGTTCGAGAAGTAATCCACAAATTAATCCAACGAGTGTTGTAACTAGAGCTGTACCCATTCCAAGTGCCATGAATTCAATTGCATTTTGTACACTGGCAACATCTTCAACATTCAAGTTCCTAAATGTTAAACTGAGCATCATTATGAATCCAATAACTGTACCAATCATTCCAAGTGTGGTTAGTTTACTAGCTGTGAACCAGCAGAAATTAACGTGTGTGTCTTTAACTGGGAGAGTTTTCCATCGTCGAAATGTTAAGTAGCCAACAAATCCAGACATGGCTGTGAAAATGGAAAGTATACCAAAACTGATTTTTGAAGCATCTGCATTATATAGATCAACAAACAATCCAAATTTTTGAAGGATAACTACACCCACGCCCATAAGGCAAAACATTAACCACCATCTTAAAAATGCTATCATTTATTTGTCTCCGTAAGCTCTTTGTTTCTTCGAGCTTGGTTACGCGCCTGAACTTCTCGGTACTTCTCGTGAAGTTCATTCAGTTTAGCCTGACGGTCGGCGCATCCGCAAGGTTTCTTAGTTATTCGTGTGATCGCTTTTGCTACTCTATCTGCACGAATCTTTCGCAGAAAATCTGCTGTCACATCTCCTAACATTTTTTCTGCCATAATATCATCTCCGTTAGAGCTATTTAGGCAGTATCGTCCTCTTCTTCAACATATCTCCAGTTGTGTCTTGCAGCAACAACATTACATATTGCTTCTTGTAGTGTGTTGCCCCATCCAGTACTATGATCAACTTTTAATTCTATCACGTATCGATAATCACCATCTTCATTTGGATCAAATGTTATATTAGCTGCGAGGTTCATTTTATCCCAAATGAACATTGCTTGGTCCAGAATAACAGTCGGAATCCAATTTTCACTGAACCTAGAACTCTGACCTTTTGCATACAAACAGATTTCAAACTCCGGAGCAAACCACCCATATTCGTGATCTTCCCAACCTAATACTTCAGTAGCTAAGAAAGTTTCAAGATGACGGCGCATCTTTTCTTTTAATATAAGAATTTCCGCCTCTTTGTTGAGTTGTTCCTCTGATATTTCTAGTCTGTTTTCCACTTTTTCCTCGTGTTTATTCCAAAATTGTTCAATTTTGTGTAGTCCGTCGTCAAACGGTTTACCACCCATCATATTCAGTTACATCTTTCTTCTCACCACAAGCACATTCTACTTTGGCTGTTCTGCCCAAGTTGTTTGGAGTGAAATTGTATGTAATAGCACCACCAATAGCACCACCATATTGTATGTTGCAGTGATGTTGTTGAAACCATTCATCAAATGCTTCTTGTTCCTTTTCTGTTAATTCAAAATGATACATTACGCTAATCTCCCGTCCCACCATGTGTTACTTTCTTCGTCGAAGACTAATTCTTCTCCGTTGAACAAGGCTGTTATAGTTTCAATCATTGGTTTTGTAAACCATTGAACTGTTAATCCTGCTTCTACCATCATTTGCCACACCATATCGTGAGAATCAGTCCATGTATGAGTTGCACCCGAATTGGCATCAAATGCTTCTTGTCCTTGTTTGTGAATAACAACCTTCGTGATTCCAGCTTGAATAATAGATCTTGCACAATCAACACAAGGTAACCAGTTAACATATAATGTGCAACCAATTAATGAAACTCCATTTCTGCCTGCATTATAAATTGCATTCCGTTCACTGTGTTCAGTCCATTTGTATTTTTCACCTTCAATTCTCGAACGTCTCGATGGAAGATCATCTTCACCAAGATTGCCTTCGGCTTCAATTCCTCTAGGAAAGTCGTTGTAACCGATTGAACGGATTGTATGATCTGGAGCAACAATAACTGTTCCAGCGTGTGTGCTTCGATCTTGGCTTCTCATCGATACCAAGTAGCACATTGTCATATACAGTT
>Ga0255048_10001361_pt1 | contig 17045 bp, 14 predicted proteins | sample JV7_2_2_MG_FD_183619 | JGI IMG/M metagenome (GOLD analysis project Ga0255048, IMG submission 183619) | Seawater microbial communities from Jervis Inlet, British Columbia, Canada - JV7_2_2 | ecosystem: Environmental > Aquatic > Marine > Inlet | place: Canada: British Columbia | collected 2016-10-06
GATGTCTCCGAAGTTACTTGTGTTCCCCATAGGTTGTGGGGCGTTGCCTGCGTTCATCGCCACCAGCTGAGGGAAGAACCTCTGGGTGGATTTCTTGTCGTTGATGAACTCGCCAACCGTCGCCATGACCGGGACCCTGTCGGTTCCTCGTGGCTGGAAGATGCTGCCACCTTCGGCGCGAAACTGTGTTTGGTCTTCGCGAGGTTGAGCTAGAGGGGCTAGGCTGCGACCTGTGAGGATCCTTGAGAAAAAGTTGAACACCTTGACTTGGTTCCTAAGTTGTTCAGCCCGTTGGATGGCAGCCCTCTGTGCGATCTTACGTGTCTCTTGGATCTTGAGGTTTTCTTTAGAGTCAAAGGTCTTGATAAAGTCGTTGAGGAAGGCGTCCTTCGCAACATCCCCACTTGCCGGCAAGGGGCTGAAAGGGTTGCTCGTGGCTTTGACCTCAGGAAAGAGGGCACGGCTGAGACCTCCGACACCCTTCTTACCCTGGACATCTCGAAGTTCGCGTAGCTGATCCTTAGCAGCTTCGATACCTAGTCCCGGCTGAATCTTAGCGATGGCATCTGCTGTTCGCAGAGCCTGTTCCTCGATCTTGGCAAACTGGATCAGCAGCGGCACTGCCAGATTCTCGGTAAGATCCGACTGGACCTTCTTGGATGCCTCACCCATGTCTGTCAGGGCTCGCGTGAGGTTCTTCAGACCGACCTCACGTTGCAGTTCAATGCTGAAGCTTTCACGCATCGCCGCAACAAGGCGGGCCATGTTCTGGGCTTCAGCGGGGCTGACAGCCTCAGTCCGGCCCAAGATGCCATCAGCAAGAGAGTCGAAAGCCTGAGCACCCTCTTCGATTGTCTTGAAGGTTGAGGGGTCTAGCTTGAACAGTCGCTTCTGCTCTGATGCAATGTCCTTGATGACAATACGATTACGCTCAGCAAGAGCAACAACTTTTTCTGCGCGCTCCCGGTTCTCTTTGCTGATGCGCAACTCAATCTGGAACTCTTCCCGCTTGAGGTTGTTGATGATCCGCTGGATGTCTTGCAGGCCAGCGGTGCGGGAGAGGAACTCGTCCTTCTTGTCGGGGCTGTTAAGGTCACTCTTCTTGAACTTGCCAAGCTCAGAGGCGATGCGGGCCTGCTGAGCCTTAAGGATCTGGACAGATGCGTTGGTCGCAGTGCGAAGCGCACCTACGTCATTGACCTTCGCAGATTGACGGGCATCTTGTTGTAGCTGTTGCAGACGCTGGATGGCAAGCTGGTCTTCGCGTCCAAGAATGTTCCGCGTGACGTCTTCGCCCAAGGTGTCAGAGAGGATGCCTCGGATCTGGTCTGACGTGCGCTGTGCACCTTGGAACTGATCCTCGACCAAGGACCGCATCTCGTCGGTGAGTGTCTTGGTGGTCTTGACAGACTTCCTAAGCTGCGTTGCTTGCTTGTCAAGAAGACCTCGCTCCTTACTGAGGGCGGCGTTGCGGACTTCGAGAGATGCCTTGAAGAACTCCTTGTCTTCGAGCAGCTTACCGGCATTGGCATCTTGAAGCTCGTTGATGTTCTTACGGACAAAGGCAGCGAACTTGTTGGTGAGTTGCGCCCGTGCGGCGATGGACTCCTTGAATTCGTTCAGCCCCTCTGCGATAGGGTCGGAGATGGCCGGTGCAATGTTCGCAGCATCACGGACATTCTGGATAGTGTTAAGAATCTCAAGGGCGAACTTGGTTTGGTTGGTGAAGGTTTTGATTGCTTGAGTGCCAAGACCCAAGGAATCCGCTAGATCCCGACCGAGAACAACTCCTGCTGCGAGGGCGATGTCACTGAGCCCCGCCATCGTGTTCTTGAGTTCGTTGAACGCAGCTTGAGCACGGAAGCCGGCGCTGCCCGTAGTGTCCTTGAGGGCTTTGTTGAAGTCCTCTTGTGCGCCGGTAAGCTTCTCGATCTCTTCGCCGAGTTCCTCCGCACCGTTGGCAGCAAGACCCGTCAACCCTCGGAAGGCCCGCAACTCGGGGAAGAGTGCTGACAATTCTTGAGAGCTACCAGCGACTTCCTGCGAGAGCTTCTCAACGGTGCCGGCCCACCCGAAGGTAGCGATGGCTGCCTGTCCTGAACCAACACCCCACTTGCGGAAGACATCTTGCAAGGCCGGGCTAGCCTTGATCAACTGGTTGATGACGTTGATCAGCAACGTGCTAGCTTCGTTAGCCGGGATGCCCTTACGTGTCAGGAGGCTCAAGGAAGCCGCAGACTCCTCGAACGAGATGCCAAGAGCATTGGCGGAGAATGTCAGGCGGCCGATACGGTTGGCAACCTCGTTAAGACGGAAGCGACCAAGCTCCATCGTCTTGAACCAGATGGCCGTGACCCTGTCGGTTTCGGAGATATCCTTGTTATAGGAGTTGAGCACGGAGGACACAGCGTTAACCGCATCGGCAACGCTTGTGGTGGGCTGGACGACTGAGAGTTGAGCAACACGCAAGAACTTGAAGGCTTCAGCACCAGAGGCAACCTGGTTGGACAGGGTCTGGTAAGCACCCTCAGCAATCTCTTGACGAGCGATGCCAAGCTGGTTACTGAGATTCGTGACCTCAGTTGACCACCTGGTGAAGGAGAGTTGGTTACCCTGACTGATGGAGCGAAGCTCAGCAAGCTGACGGTTGAATTGGATGGAGTCTGGGATACCCGCGGCCACAGCGGCAGTAAAGGCAGTGACGGCAGTGGCAGCGGCGAGCAAGCCTGCAGCGGCGCCAGCAGCACCGAGCCCACCAACAAGACCTGCCGCGCCACCGGCAGCCAAAGCCGACGATGCAACAGTTCCGATACCCGAGCCGATGCCTCCTAGGCCACCCGCAGCAGCACCGCGTCCAAGGTTCGTGACTAGACCGACACCAAGACCAACACCTCCACGTCGGCGCTGGCGGGATGCAGCGGCCTCGCGCCGCTCTTGACCAGCAGCTTGCGCTGCCAGGCGCTTACGTTTGCGGTTACCTTCCTTGCGCAGCTTGGCAAGGTCAGCCTGTGTCTTGGCTTCTTGTTGAACGCGACGACGGTCTTGCCGACGGCGCCGTTGGGCGATGCGACGGAACAGTGCGATCTGGCGCTTGGCGGCTTCCTCTTCGGCCTTCACACGTTGGGCACGCGACCGTTTCTGGGATGCTACGACTTTGGCTTGCAGGGCCTTCCGGCGACGGGCCAGGTCCTGAGCAGCTTTAGTTTCCTCTTTACGTCGGTTGGCGCGAGAGCGTTTCTGGGATGCCGCGACCTTGGCGCGTAGAGTCTTCTGCTGGCTAGCAAGATCCTTAGCTGCCTTGGCTTCCGCTTTACGGCGGTTAGCTTGCGACCGCTTCTGGGATGCAGCAACCTTGGCGCGTAGGTCCTTTTGCCGGCGAGCCAAATCTGCTGCGGCTTTGGCCTCGTCAGCTGCCGCCTCTTTGTTGAAGCGTTTTCGGCTCTTGGCTGCTTGCTTACGGAGCTTGTTGACAGACTTCTCGCGGGCCTCTTCAATACGGATGGAGTCGTTCTGCCGTTGACGCTCTCGTGCTGCCTCTTCTGCGCTAAGACGTTTCTTGGTGCGAGAAGCGCGTTTGCGAACATTGTTGACAGACTTCTCACGGTTCTCCTCGATGCGGATAGAGTCGTTCTGCCGTTGCCGCTCTTGGGCCGCCTCTTCTTTGCTTAGACGTTTCTTGGTGCGAGAGGATTGCCGGCGCAAGTTGGTTGTGCGCTTGATGAGTTGTTCTTCGAGGGCGATGCCTTCACTGACAATTTGCTTGTCCAGTGCGGCTTGCTTACGTGCGGCATCGAACCGTGCACGGCTGGCCTTCGATCGCTCGCTCTGAGCCTTACGGCGGGCGGCTTTCTTCTCAGCACGGGTGCGAGTAGCCAAAGCTTTCTGCTCGACGCCTGCCTTCTTTGCTGCGTTGAGTTCAGCGGCAGCACCTGAAACGCTGCCTGACCCTCCTCCGAGGGAGCGGAGCAGCTTACCTTGTTGCTCGTTAGCCTGCTTAGCAACGCGAGCCGTCTCTGCAACAACTTTGTTGTAGAGACTGAGTTGGGTCTTGACACCCTCGATGGCTGGCTTAACGCCTGAAGCATCAACACCAAGTTCGATGATGTCGTCTTCGCCGACAAAGACAGGGTTGAAAGGTTCGTTACTGAATCTCACTTGTTGATCACCCTTGTCCGAGTAACGAAGCTGCTGATGCGAGGGACACGCTTCTTGAGATTCTGTCGCAGATAGATCTTGAAAGCTTCACGCCCGGCCTGCAATGCGTGCCAAGGTGTGGGGTTCCGTAGCTTGATGCCCCGTTCAGAGACATCGAACTTGTCATTGGTCTGGAAGTGTGCAACACCGGGATCGAAACGTAGGCGGGGCCGGAGTCCTCCTGAGTTAGCAAACGTAAAGCTGCTGGCTAGTGCGCCTGCGGCTGCGTTCTTCCCAGGGTATTTCTTGGCACCAGGCTTAGGCGTGATGGGGACCGCGACTCTCAGGAAACGGCCCAAGGGCTGCATAGTCCCTCGGGCCATTCCTGTGAAGACGGGGACTTTGACGATAATGGCTCGCAGCATCTCCCGAGCAGCTTGACGCATCTGGACTTCGATGGCTTTTTCAATAGCCGCCGTAGCCTTGGGCACGTCCAAGTTGAGCTTCTCGAATTTAACTATGAGCCGAAACGTCAAAACAAATTCCCTAACTGTTCTGATTCTTCAATCTGTCGGACTTGGTCGAAGGCCAGCATTGATGCCTGGCCCCAGAAGTTCGACCCGTCCCAAGAATCTTCGATGCCCGGAGGTCGGACACCAAATCTTTCGCAGGCGCGCCAGATGGCATACCGCTCTGTCCTACCGTTCGGCAGGATTATGCGGACGGCTGGGACTCCTGCGAAAGCATAAAAGACTCACGTGCCTCCTTGACTCGACGCTCATCGAGGCAGTTGGCTTGAAGGACGCCTCGGGTGATGCGACCGATCTCAACGAGAGTGAAACCACTCTCCTTGAATTCACGGTCGATGAGGTTCCACGTGGCTGGGTCGTCCTCAGTGATGAGGTCGAATTCCAGGCCAGGCGTCGACTGGAGCGACTTGTAGATCGTCCAGTTGAACTCACAGGCGTTCCGTTCCATGATGGCACCGAGGTATTCGCCGTCTTCGCGATCCTCGACCCATCCTTCGGTCCCGGCCTTCTTCATCTTGGGTGCTTCGGGCTCGGGATAGAGCTTCTCAAAGCGGGAGTAGTCCAGGACTGCTCCCGCCTTGAAAATGATGTCTGCGCCGTTACCCCGAGGGATCACGATGATCTCTTCGTTCGGGGTATCCAGCGTCTTACCATGCAACTTCATTGTGGTCCTCCTCGACCAGGGGTTATCGAACGCTACGGTGGATGATGATCTCAGTCACGTTCGACTTGCCGGTGAAGGCGAGGGCGCCACCCGACAGGTCGTGACCGATGTCCTCGTAGCGGAACTTCGGAATGATGTAGTATTCCTTGGTGATGGGCGAGCAGTCCGGGTTGAACTCGATCTCGATGTCAACGGAGTAGGGCTGACAGATGTCACCCTGATCCGAAGTGATCCACACCGAGGCTTCGCCACGCTTCTTCAGCACGTCGGAGACGGTCACCTGGAAGCCGACATCGGCCTTCAGGAAGTCCCAGAGAGCGTCGAAGGTGACCTCGACCGGGTCCTCGTCGGCGTTGCGAACCGTGTCGAGCGTTCCGGTGTCGCGAGTGTATTCGCGAGCCTTCTTCTCGGACCAGGTCACGTTACCCTCACCAACGTTCAGGCGCAGACTGCGAGGACCAAGGGCCATCGTCGCCTGAGCGAGCGCGTTGAGGAGGCCAGTGCCCAACTCGGCCGGCGCAAGAGCGACGGAGACGAGGGCAACGGCGGCGGGGACAAGGGGCAGTGCGGTGACAACGTCACTCGCGATGCTGGTGATCAAGCCGGCGCCGTCCGTGGCGAGGCTGATGTCGATGTCATACTCGGACACCGTGATCGCCAGTGGCTGCGAAAGAGCAGCCGGGTCAGTGAAAGTGATACGGGGAAGCAGGCTGCCGATGTGCGGCTGCGCTGTGAACAACAGGTCGGCTTCAGCCGCGGTGTGATCCGAAAGCAGGGTGGCCTGACGGCCATCCAGAAATCGGATCGTGGTGTTCTTGATGTCAATCTGGGCCATTATTAACTCCTGGTCACTGTTGGTTCGACCTGGTTGCACTTCCCGCTAACACTTAGCGTTCCGGCTTTAGGGTCTTGTTCAAGTTTCTCGTAGCGAAAGTCGCTGAAAAGGATGGTCTCGCTCTGAACCCCTGCGCAGCCAGGGTTATGAACAAGTTCCACGTCGATGGAAAACGGTGCACAAATGTCAGCGTCCGTGCTGACCCAGGCTGCGGCTTCCCCACGATTCTTCATAACATCGTGAGGTGTAGGTGTTCCGCTTCCGGCAGATGCTCTGAGGAATTCCCAGATGAGATCAAACCGAATTTCAACCGGGGTGGCGACTTCATCAACCACTGTGTCCAGGTCTTCGCGGGCTGTGACATACTTACGGTTCTTGGTTTCTGACCAATTGAAGACACCGTTAGCAACTTTGACGACGAGGCTGTTGACACCTGCATCCCTCAAAGTAATCGTTGTATTTTTGAGATCTATCTGTGGCATCTTACAACCAGATCTTGTAGGAGGCTTCGACCGACGACTGCATCAGGGCGATTGCCTGCTCGATCTGTCCATACTTGTGGATGCGGTGACCTCGGTCGCGGTCTTCTGTCATCAGGATTAGTTCACCAACCTGGGTTCCGTCGTCTTGGACGCCGGTTCCATACCTGAAGACTGGGATGCAACGTTGCAAGATAGCAGTGACTTGCCCGACCATACGGTTAGGGAGATAGAGGTCAGTGTTAATCACAGATGCAACTAGCACGTTGACTTCAACCCTACCCTTCCAGTTGTCTCGGCTCATCTCCTGCCAGCCTGTGCCGTCTTGGCGCAGTTCGATGTAGGAGGTCTGGGTGTTTGTCAAGCGGCGCTCTTGCCCCTCCACGAACATGTTAAGCGTGCCTCGATTGGTCTCGAAGTGCTGGTTGATGGAGGCAGCGATCCATCGGTCCCAGTTAATGTCAAAGACAGCCATTAGACAACACCTTCTGCTGAGTCAGTGAGGTTAAGGGTGTCGCAGATGAAGACGTCGTGAATCTCCTTTGGAGGCTGGCCGGACAGGGCTTCGAGGATGAACATGACACCCTCATTGTTTTCGAACTCGACGATCTCTTTGATCTCGTGTCTTGTGTGTTGGAACACCAACCAGGTGTTCAGGTCCAGGGGCCAGTCAGCAGGGATGTCGCGCTTCGAGATGATGACCCGTCGGGCCTTGTGATCGTAGAAGGCACCCTGCGTGAACTCCTTGTTAGCAGCGATGTATGCGAGATCGTAGGAGAAGTCGCGGCTCAGCTTGCTGGGTAGGAGGATGGCGCGTGGAATAGTGTGCTTGATTCGAGTTTCGCTTTGAACACCGGTCTGAAAATTAGTAGCCACTCCCGTCGCACGATACAGCCCTACCTCTTGCGGGTAACGCCGCTTGAGGGAGTAAAGGACTCGTCGGATGTGTCGGAAGTGCGCTCTGCTCATCTTGTCCTTTCAAGGCTTCCGCCCTCGGACCCCGAAGGATCCGAGGGCTTCCACCACTGCGGCTAGCCGAGGAGGACCACGCCGAGGTCTTGGTCGAGCAGCGCGACACCGATGAGGGCGTCGAGCGTCACGAGGAGGCCCTGCGACAGACCGTTGTAGGTCAGAGTCGCACGCATCGCGAAGCCGTTGTGGACCGCGATACCCGAGAGGGCACCGACACCCTCGGGCGGCATCGCCAGAGGACGACTCACGAACGCCAGGGCGTTGCGAGTGTGAGCCAGGCCGTAGTCGCCGGGAGGGGCGATGTTGACGGCCGCGTTGTCCGCGATCGCAGCCGCGAGGGGACGATCGAGTTCGATCGTGGTCGCCGTGGCATTGATGACGGTGTAGATCTGCGTGCCGGAGTGGATACCGAAGGTAACCATCTGGCCCTTCACGGGCGTTGCGCCAGTGAAGCTGTCGAAGGCAATCAGCTTGTCGTAACCGGCGGCGTAACCGGTGACGGCGACGGGCTGGTTCACGGCACCCGGGGTGTAGACCGTGATGGGCGTGTTGTCCGGCACGACGTCGAACAGGCCGACCGCGAGGGTGATCGACGTGGTCGGCGCTGCGCCGATGACCGCGGCAACCTGGTAGGGCTTGCCGAGGATCTCAACCCAGGTCCCGACCGTGATGGCGCCGGCACCAGTGTCGACCGCGATGACGGTGGCACCGAGGGAGAGAGGCACACCAGCGGTGTTCGACTGGAACACGCGGTTGGTGAACGCACCACGGACAGAGGCCGCGTTCTGACCCATGAAGATGTCGAAGCCGAGCTTACGACCGAGGCTGGCCTCGCGGAGCGCCGAGCCCTCGTCGCCGACTTTGTCAGCGGTGAGGAAGTTGGTGTCCTTGAGGAGACTCGTCTCCATCCGGGGCGGAACGTGCAGCGAACGACCCGACAGGGGCGCCTTGTCGATGTTCATGATCTCGCGGGCGTCGAGCAGGAAGTCGTGCGCGTTGGCCGCGGTCATCCCTTCGAGGGCACCGCCCATGTCCTTGCGGATGAAGCGGGCGTATTGTCCGTGAATGACGGCGTCCAGGAACTCGGCCTGGGCGATCATCGCGGGCTTCAGGAACTCTTCGACGAGGTCCTTCTTGCTCTTGCTGATCTCCGAGTCCTTCAGCTCGAAGCTGACGTGGACCTGTTGGTCGAGGGGAACCTGGATGTTGTTCAGGACGGCGTTCTGAACGGTGACGTTGTCGTTGGGTCCCTTACGGGTGGCCTGGAACGACGCGGGCTTGCGGGTGTTGACGATGTCGCCATACTGCCCAAGCTCGTTCTCGAAATCGCGGTGGACGCGGGCGCCGATGGTCATCGTGGATTCGAGGACCGCCAGCGACATGAGCGCCCACCACTCAGGCACGAGCGCGTCAACGGTGTTGACGTAGACTCGGCTGAAGGCGTTGAGAGGCGTGAAGTGATTCATCAAATTTGTTCCTTTCTCCTACTTGAGGAGAGCGTCGGGGTTCTTCTTATAGAGTTCCATGAACTGCTCGGCGGAGATGTTCTTGTAGTCGATCTCGCCAGAGTTACCACTGCCGCCAGGATTCCCGGAACCGCCCAGTCCGCTCTTGGCACCTGATACAAACAGGTTGCCATGAACTTCGGGCTGTTCCTTCATCTTAGCGATAGCCTCGGTGGGCGAAAGCTGGAGGTCGGCGAAAGTGCCATCCTCTTTCTTCACCTTCATCAGGACGCGAGTGACCATCTTCCCAGTGGGCTTCTGGTCGTCGCCGAGCTCCTTCACCACCCGAGTGCGAGGTGAAAGGATGTCCACGATCTGCTGAGCGTTGACGGCCGGGTTATCCCCAGCACCTGCTGCCGACAGAATCTCACGGGAGATCTTCTCGCCCGTGTAGAGACTGTGTAGAGCGGCAAGGTCATCGGAGAGGGTCTTCTTCTCCTTGTCCCAAGCCTTCTGCTGCTTCTTCAGAGAGGCAGAAGTCTGCTCCTCTTTCGTCGCGGTTTCCAGACGGAGTTGATCCATCTGCTCTTCCAGTTCCTCCTTCTGTTGCGCGGAGAGGTTCAACGTCTCCATGCGCGAGAGCAAAGACTGCTTCTCCTTGTCGTGCCGCTTGCGCTCTTTCGCAACACGGTCCTGGACAATCTTGTCCACGGCCGCCTGGTCAAAAGCCTTGCCCGGTGGCGCGGGGTCTGCCGGTGGCGGCGGACTGCCGGCCGGCGGATCGCCTTCGCCTTCGAAGACAGGGAAGAAAGGGAAAAGGGTCAACAACAGGTTATTCATCGTTCCTCAAGACACCCTACTAATGGTAATTTCGTCGGGATCCCTGAGGTAAGGAACCAGCAAGTTCCAAGCCCTCAAAGATGGGATACCGGCGATGACATGGTCGGAAAATACAGCAGGAGCGTAGGTAACTCTCGCTGCACCAACCCCTTGCGAAACAGAGCGCAAGTTCTCTGACTCAAGTTCTGGATCGACGCCGTCAAACAATGACCACGCCAATTCGACACACGCTTGCTGGATGTCATCCGGCACGAGTGTGTCTGCACCCCGTGGAAACTGGAGTTCTTGCGCTTCTACCGCCTTCTCTCCAGCAAAGTTAAGTCTCTCGATGGCCCGGGTCGCCACCTTGAGGTATTTCGTTTGGTTCGCAGAAGTCTGTGCGCACCAGGCATCACGCCCAGGAAACGTATCGTTATACGTCTGGGAATAGGTTGCGTCCGCATAGGGCGTGATGTCGGCACCCATTATCGATTCACCTTAGCTTCGATGGTGATGAGCTTGCGCTCCAAGTCGTGGACTGCACTTTCCAGTTTGGTCCACTTGGTTGATACCATTTCGGCATACGTTGCGTGGTCTTGCCGAGTCCACCGGTCCAGACCGTTCTCTTGCATCTTGCTGACTTGAGTTTTCATCTCAGCCAACTGGTTGCTCATGGTCTTCAAACGCTCGTTCGTCACTTGCGTTTGGGAGTAGATCATGATGCCTTGGCCAAGAAGGCCGACGACCAAGGCTGCGACCACAGAACCTGCTACGCGAGTCATCCACTTGGATTGATCTTCCTCACTCACTTGGCTTCTCCTCTGGTCTTATTGGTGACAACGTCATCAGTCTCCGTCTGCTGTGCTGCGGCCTTTTCCCTTTGACTTTCGTCACCGTCGCCAGCATCAGCGATGCCGCGGGCTTGATTCGCTCCGCCACCCTTCGCCTGGAATGCTGCGATCTTGGCGAGACGTTCGGCGTGCTCAGCTGCGGCTTTGGCGGCTTCGCCAACCTCATATCCTCGGAGGAGGGACGCAGTTGCCGCAGACACAAGCCCACGTTCGACATCTTGGGAGATGATGTCGGGGTCAGCAGTTGTGCCGACAGCAGCGTCGATCTCTTCGTGGATCCGCTTAAGCTCCTCGTTGGTCGCGTGGTGCCCTACGAGGATGGTGGCAATCCGCTTGGAGATCAGCTTCTTGTAAGTGTTGGACGGGACGGCATCCTGCTCGTCCTTAAGGTGCTTGGCCTCTTCGAAGCGATCGGCTTCCGTCTTGAGGCTGTAGTTCTTGGGGTAGGTGATGGTCGGTGCAGTCTTGGAGCCCTCGTAAAGTGCCCAGTATTCACCGATCTTACGCTCTGCGACTTCCAGTTCCAGCCCGATGGCACTGAGTCCGGCTTCGAGGCCGTGGTTGTCCATACCTTTCGAGGCAGCCGAAGCCATCTTGACTTCGAGGTTCGTAACAGCAAGATGGATCAGTTGGCGAATCTCCGCCTTCATCTGCTTCTGCTTCAGCATCGAGACCTGGAGAGGCTCGGGCGAAGGGTTGATATAGCCGGGACGGTCCATGCCTGGGGCGTAGGAGCGGCCCGTGCCAGCGCCGACATTGATCTCGCGGGCGTTGGCTTTCTGTGCTGTGCCGGCTTCACCGACGTTGTCGCCACTGGAGTGGTCGATGTTACCGTTCAAGAGATCGCGAGGAGGCTTGACCCCTTGAGGACGACGCCTCAGGTGCTTGGAGGAGTGTCGCGGGTCGGACTGCTCGGTGTAGATCGGGATGTTCGACTTGACGGCGTAGGTGACGTCCGATGAGGCCATGTTGAGTAGGGCCACCTGGTAGTCACTCGCGTCGGTAAGGAGCGAATTGTCAAGCTCCAGCATGACGAAAGGGATCTTCTTGATGTCGAGTCGCACGGCTTCAGGGTTCTCGATGTCGAGGTCGCCGTTCTCGTCAAAGAACTGACACCAAACAAAGCCATCGTCTTCGTTAATCCAATAGTGCCGGAAGCGCGTGGACACGTCATTCAGGGGCAACCCGGTGTTGGGATCGAGCTTGTGCGGATGGTCCCGCAGCACGACAGACTTGAACTCTCGATCGTTGGAGGTCTCGTCTCGGCACCACGAGCGGATGTCTTCGGCCCAGTAGGTGTAGAGGTAGGGGTGACGGCTGCCCTTCTCTTTGAGGGTGACGCCCATGTCCCGTGGGGCATCGACGTAAATGCCGACGCGAGCCATTGAGAGAAGCTCGTGCAGGACCTTACGCCCGATGAACGAGGTCATCGTTGAGCCGAAGAGGTCGACACCTCCTAGCTCGCCGAGAACAGCCTTACGGTAAGTCTCGGGTCCACCTGTGCGGGTGACATCGACCAGACGTTGGAAGATCGCGTTGCGAACTTCGATGATGGCGGACTTGGCGAAGGCCGGGCAGTAAGTCATCTCCTTACGCTCGCGGAATTCGTCAGCGGTCTCCCGCCGACTGAGGCGCTTCAGGTAATGGTCGATGAACCACCGACCACCTTTGTAGGTAAGACGCCACTGACGCCACACCGTCCGCATGGTGATGTAGTCGGGATGTTGGACGTCACAGATTTTGTGAGCCTCAGTCAAACAACACCTCGAATGTCTTGGTTACCGCCGATAGCCATGGCCATCGGGAGGGCGATCTCACTATAGTTGCGCGCGTGCGCATAGTGATCGTCCTTGGTTGCTTTGATGTAACGGCCGACAGGGTTGCCCTGTGGATCCTTCTCGAAGATTCGAACGAGGGACTTGAGGTTCTGTCGGCACTCCATGTGAGTGTCTTTGGGCATCAAGATCGTCTGGGCCTTGAAGCGACCCAGGCTCTGGTCAAGCCACGAGGTGCGATCGACGGTGATGATCGGCTCACCCGTGTCCGACTTTTGCTCGTGGATCTGCTTGCCCATCATGCCACGACCGTAGAAGCACATCCAGACGTAGCCCCAGAAGCGCTGACTGAAAGCAAAGGCGGCGCGGCGCTCCGGCTGGGCATCAATGACGGCCGCCTGGACGCCGAAGTCTCCCATGAGTTCGTCAAGCTCACTGGGGTCGCGCACCTTCGTGTGTATGAGGTTCTTAGGCTGCGCATCAGTGTTAATGTCGTTACCAATTACGTCGCCGAGAGCCCACTGATCGATCCAGACGTGGAAGAAACGTCCGACGTCGACACCCATCGTAACAAGGGCGCCGGGAGGCGGCATGTGGCCGTTAGCGTGGCCGGTCTTGCACCGGTTGATATACTCGTCGGTGATCCGAGCACCCTCAACAATGTGAGGGAGACCCATCTTGGAGTTGTGAAGCTCCTGTTCTTCCGCGGGATCGAACTGGGCCTTGAGGACCGAGCGAGCCAGGGTGACGGGTTTGATGGTGCTGGAATACATTTGATTGATGTGGAAGCCGCGGACGTCAACGATCTGGGGACGGGCTGGGACCCAGATGCCGTCCTTCAGCCACTTGCGCTTGGTCTCATGAGGAAGCTCTTGCTTGCACTCCTTACAGATGAGGTGGCTGTTCTTGAGGCCGGGATCTGTGAGATCCTCGCCCGTGATCTTGAGGCAGTCGGGGAAGACCAAGTTGGTCTGACGACTGCACTTGATGCACTTGAAGAAGAACTCTTCCTTACTGCTGAGGTTGAACTCTTTGTTGATGCCGTAATCGTCGATGGTCGGCGTGCTGACACCGTTGATCTGGTGCTCAAACTGGCCCGAGACGCGCTCCTTCACCAGAGGGATGTTGTCTTGGTTCATCTCGTCGTATTCGTCGAGACAGAGGGCGCCAGCGGGGACGGACTTCAGACCTGACTTAGACTGACTGCCGCGGAGATACATGTTGGCGGTGCCAGCCCGCTTGTGACCAACGTTTTTGACATCCGAGAACATGCTCTGGAGGTGTGGGCTCAACTCCAGCGCAGCATCGAAGCGCGCAGCCGAGAAGTCGGAGGCATCCGGTGTCTTCGATGGAAGAACGTATAGAACGTCCCAACGTCGAACGTCAATGCAGAAGAAAGCAATGTTGAGCAGCCACTCAGTATAGCCCATCTGAGCAGCTTTTTGCCCATAGTTCTCGTCCGCGGTGCTGTTGTGCATCTCCCTTAGCCAAGGGTGATACTCAAAGCTCCATCGCGACTCTCCAAGCCTGTCAGAGAACTGGTTAGCCATGAACCTGTAATGCTCAGCCCACGTAGCGCAATCCTGGACAGACCTACGGGTTAGGCCGTCCATGATGCGTTGCATGAATGAGGTTTCGAGGTTCATGTTACTTATTCGTCGCGGGCGTCGCGAGCAGCTTGCGCCGCAGCGTTGAAGCTGAGGGTGTCGTCTGAGGCGTCTGAGGCGTTGTCGACATCACTTAGGGTGGCGGGCAGGGTTGCGTCGAGCGTCGCGTCGTAGCGGACGAAGCACCGGCGGATGCACATCCCGTGCATGGCGAGGGCGGCCGTCTTCTTGGCGAGACGGTCTTCGAGGAGCTTCTTCTCCCTCGCCAGACGTTCGAGCTTATACAGCTCGCTGCGCATGTCGGAGATGAACTCCCGGTCAGGCGCAGTGGTGAAGACGTGAGTCTCGGTGATGGGCGCGGCGAACACAAGGCCCGTCAGGGCCAGGATCATAATGGGCAGTAGCTTCTTCATGATGCTTCCTTAGTTACTTAGCGACCCAGCCGGTGTTACCAGCGCCAGTCTCTTTGATGTATAGGGTGGTGTTCGTGCCACCGTCCGTGCGCAGCCACATCGAGCCAACAGGTGCTGTGACGGCTGCTTCAGGCGTTCCGGAGCCGCTTAGGATCTGAGCGACGGTGCCGCTTACCGAAAGTCCGCCAGCTACCTCAGCGTCACCATCAACACCTCGTAAGGTGAGGGCGGTTGTGACAGTGCCAGCCTTGGCTAGACTGATGGTGTAGTCGGCTTCTTGCGCTGCAGTTGTGGCAACAGTCTGTGACACGTCGACGTGCGCGACTGTGCCAAGTGTGCTAACACTGTCTTCTGCGGAGTAGACGACACGTGAGCCGAGCCCCACCCCGCCGGCGGCAAGTCCATTGAAGGCAGCGTATGTCTGATTAGATTTGAGGGTATCTCCGTTAGTGCTGGACCGGATAAGAGCTTCACCCGTTGAAGCATCGAACTTGAAGGCAGAAGCATTCGCGCCACCTTCACCGGCCTGGATGTCACCCTGGCCGGTGCCAGCCTCAGAGATGCCGCCGATAAAAGTGCCTGAACCTCCACCTAGACGCAGGATCCCCGAGAGGGCATTGCCTATTGTGATTGAGCCCGTGCCAGAACCGGCAAGCACCTCAAAGCTCCCACCAGATGAACCAATCAAGGCACGAACCGATGCGGCCCCACCCAACTGAATCTCTCCAGTAGTTGCTGAACCTATGATCAAGTTACCGTCGTCGTCACCGTTACCGGCACCACCGTTAATTGTGATAGTGCCACCAACCTGGCTGGTATCGCCTGCTCCAGCACTGATGGTGTAACTAGCCCCAGGACCAGCAACCCCAGCAGGCGAACTGATCGAATCACCAGAGCTAACTAGCAACGACGTGCCGCCAGTGGCGTTCCCCGCCGTGAGTGTTGCAGAGAGTGTCTCTGCAGCACCACCAGATGCTACGGCAGCCCAGCCAGTGTTACCCGCTCCAGTCTCTTTGACGTAGAGGGTAGTGCCTGCACCGCCATCAGTCCGGGTAAAGGTCGAGCCTACTGGGGCAGTAACGACGGCTTCAGGCGTTCCCGTGCCACTGACCATCTGGGCTACGGTGCCGCTGACTTCCAAAGGCCCTTGAAGCTCGGTGGCGAGGTCAACTCCGCGGAAGCGGGCAACCTCAATGTCTCCGATTCCCCCTTGGGTTGTATAGAGGACAATGGCGCCGTGGTTGGCCACGACGTCAGTCAGAACCCCGTCAATCCGAAGGGGGGCGATCTGGGCGCTGGCGCCGGACTCGACGATACCCTCAAGGGCTGTGACTGCAATGTCGTTAGCAGGGGCACCCGTTGAGAGGCGTCTGACGATGAGGCCCACGCCAGCTGAGCCTGTCGTTGTTGCCAACTCTTGATTGACATTCACTCGCTGGTTGGACACATCGTAGAACATGTTGATGTTGGGGTCAGCGGTCCCCGCTTGGAAGTCGTCGCTGACGGTGACCAAGCCGTCAGCGGGGATCAGGTTGATCGACCCCGCTCCGGAGTCCAGGATGGCATCTGTTGCGTTGTGAGCCAAGCCAAGCCACTGATCTGTGGCGGTGCCGGCGGCCGTGTCTGAGTGGATGAAGACTTTGGGGGAGGTGTTGGTGTGCGTGTAGTCTTGTGGGTTGCCGCCTGGTGATGCAGAGAAGACCCAGTGACTGCTGCTGGACATGTAGACGTGGTCGGCACCCGTCTGGGTGTTCCACTGCATGAACGCCTGGTCAGTGAAGGCGCCTCCCGAACCAAAGACGATAGGTGTGTTGTCTCCGGTCGTCATACCGCCTGAAGCAGATGCTTGGATGGTGAACGTCGGACCCGCACCACCGTTTGAGGTCAGGGACAGCTTGTCAGTGGTGCTGGCTTGCAGCCTGATCTCGCCGTTGGCCTGGCCAGTATTGACATCGAGCCACTGAGTCGTGATGTCTGGGTCGCGGAAGCGGTAGACGCCAGTGTCACCGGGGTCTTGCTCGAAGATGATGCAAGAAACAGAGTTGTTGGTGACATCGACGAACAGGGACCGTCCATTGGTCTGGAGGCCGCCGATTTTGAACATGCCCCCATTGGCACGGGACAGTTCGACATCTTGGTTGGCGATGTCGAGCAGGATCGTGTCGAACTCTTGGTTGGCGGCTACACCTCCACCGCCTCCGCCACCTGCTGCGGGACCTTGAGCGGGACCGAAGCCGTCTGCCAAGATGGGCAGAGCGGCCATGAGGGCGAGCAGCAGGGCAAAGCCGAGGTATTTTCTCATCGCTGGTGGACCTCAGTGATGGTGTAGTAGGCCGTCGTGGAGGCAGCCGTCTGGAGATTGTAACGCGTGCCAGGCTGGACACCGAAAGTGAAGGTGAAAGCCTGGTTGGCAACAAGTGCGGTGCCGCTGTTCAACGCGAAGGGGACACCATCCCACATGACATTGACCACCGAGTCGACGCCGGTGAGGGCAATCGTAATCTCAAGGTGACTCACGCTG
>Ga0255048_10001362_pt1 | contig 17035 bp, 23 predicted proteins | sample JV7_2_2_MG_FD_183619 | JGI IMG/M metagenome (GOLD analysis project Ga0255048, IMG submission 183619) | Seawater microbial communities from Jervis Inlet, British Columbia, Canada - JV7_2_2 | ecosystem: Environmental > Aquatic > Marine > Inlet | place: Canada: British Columbia | collected 2016-10-06
CACATAACCAGCACACCAACTTAGGACTTTGGTTCGTTTAATAGAGAAATAAAATTATTATGGCAGTAGATTTACAAGGAAACATCATAGACGAAGAGGGTAACAAGTCAGGACAGACTGTTAACCTCGATACAGGTAAAGTAAGCGGAACAATAACGTCTGATTTGTTTGGAGGTGACCAGACTCCATTTGATACTGGAGACCCTGTTTCTATTGGAGGAACTAATGCTTCAACATCTGCCATTGCTGGAGTTGATGATATTTTAGGAGGAGGAACAGGAGCAGTTGAATCAACTGTTACTGCTGATGAAGACCGATTGGCTGCTATTATTAGTGGTTTAGGAGAAGCAGGTTCTGTCCTAACAGAAGATGGGATTGAAAATGCAGCATTTAGAGCTAAGACAGAAGAAGAAACGGGAGTAACTGATATTACATCTGATTTAGAAGAACTTGACGCAAGATTGTCAGGTTTAAAGAAAGAATCAGCAGCGATTCCCCTACAAATACAAGAAGAGTTCGCAGGAAGAGGAGCAACTGCTGGAGGAGTAGCACCAGTAGAAGCAAGTAGACTAAGAAACAATGCTATCCAATCATTAAGTGTAGCTGCACAGGCAGATTTCTTACAAGGCAGATTAACTAATGCACAAGCTAAAGCAGATAAGATTATAGAACTAGAATTTGCAGATGAATTTGCAGAAATACAAGCATTGGAAAATCAACTTAAAATTAACGCAAGAAGATTAAATAAAGAAGAAACATTACGAGCAGAAAGAGTACAGGCAGATTTAGATGAAAGGAAAAGACTTCTTACAGAACAAGCAAACGAAAGACAAAACATAATAGGAGTAGCAGGTTCAGTGGCAGGTAAAGTAGACGGAGCAACAATGGATAAGATATTTAATGCAGGTTCATTTGAAGAAGCTATTGGATTAGCCGCACCATTCTTAACAGACTCAGAAACACAACTTACTAAACTAGAAAATGGTAATACTGTGCTTGTTAATACTCAAACAGGTGAAGTAATTAAAAACTTAGGTGGTGCAAAAGAAGTAGACACAATCGCAAGTAACTTAGGATTTGAAAATGCTACAGTAGGTTCACCAGAATATGTACTAGGAACTATACAAAACTCAGCACAGTTTGGAGACACACGACTAACTGATTCAAGACTAGAAAAGATTGACCAAGCTACATTAGCACTAGGAAGTGTTGAATCTCTAACAACATTGTTAGGATTAGGAGATGAAGGAACAGGAGCTAATGCAGTAGATTTATCAGGACCAATTACAGGTAGAAAGAGAACCTTAATTTCTGCACTTGGCGGAGATGTGACAGCAGCAGGAATAAATGCGGCTATTCAAGGACTTATTCCAACAGTTGCCAGAGGTATATTTGGAGAAGTTGGAGTTCTTACAGACGCAGACATAAACAACTATAAAAAGACAATACCTAATCTTAATTCAACAGCAGACCAAAACACTTTGATTACAGTAATTATGCTAGATGTCCTTTCAAGAAGTTTTGAGAGTACACTTATGAACAGTGCTAGGAATCAAACAAATGTATCAGGATTTGCAGACCAATACATTAATATAAGGAATAGGATTGAAGATGAAAAACTTAAATTAGGAGTAACTCCGTATAATGATTTAGATGATGGTGAGTTCTTAGAAGTAACAGAAGAAGCAAACAATTTTGGCGATTTTAATAGCAACTTTAACCTTTTTAATCAATAACATGGCATTTACAAAAGAAGACCTCAATAAGGCTTTAGTGAAATCACAAAACGACCCAATCTTTAAGTTTGAGTTACAGAAAAGAATAAACAGCGGTGTTTATAATAGTATTCTTGAAAGTCAGGGAATTGATACAAGTCAATTTCATCCTAAGAAAGAAAAAGGTGCTATAAGAAAATTTGGAGAAGCTCTTATTCAAAGTGAGACAAGATTTGGTAAAAGTATTGCAGGAGCAGTAGGTTCTGGAGTTCCTCTGCCATTTACCGATAAAAAACTATTTGGAGGTATAAATAAACAATTTAAACAAGCACAGTCAAAACAAGAACAAACTATTACAGGGTTACTTAAAGCAATTAGAGACAAAAAAGCTAAGGGAGAAGACACAACTAAACTAAAGACTATTCTTGATAGTATGAATTTTAATGTTACTAATTCCTTACAACAAGAATTTGAAGAATTAACTCCACGACAAGTTGTTGGACAAGCGGTTGGAGTTGGAGTAGATATACTTGGAGCAGGAGCAGTAGCTACAAAAGGAACAGGTCTTGTGACAAAACCAACGAGTTTCCTAAAAGGAGCAGGACAAGGAGCATTTGAAGGACTCAAAACTGGTGCTACCTTTGGTGGAGGGCAAGGATTTGCTAGAGGATTACAAGACGATAAAGAGGGGATAGACCTAGCTGTTGATACAGCAGTTGGAGGTGTAGTAGGCGGAGTATTTGGTAGTGTTCTTGGAGGAATAACAGGAGGTGTTTCAGGAGGACTTAGAGGTAAAGCATTAAGGAAAGCACAACTAACTAAAGAATTGGCAGAAAACCCAGAATTAGTAGCTAAGTTTGATTTAGGACCAAAAGGTACACCAATTAAAGACAAAGCAGCAATAGAAGCTGTGAAACAAGGTATTCCAGAAAACCATGTGGCAGTTGTAAAGAACGCTGCTGAGGTAGACAAAAGTAAATTTAGAACCATGTTTGGATTAGCTGAAAAATCTAGAAAAGATGCGAGATTTATTGAAAGACCATCAGACGTTGTGGGAGAAACTATTATTGAAAGAACTAGCCACTTAGCTAGACAAAAGAAAATTACAGGAGTTGGAGTTGATGATGCCGCTAAAGCACTCAAAGGACAGAGAGTTGACCCAACGGATGCAGTACAGGCATATATTGATGACCTAAGTGAAATGGGAGTAACCTTCAGGAAAGGTAAACCAGTATTTGATGGTTCTGATATAGAAGGAATTACTCCAGCAGAAAGATTAATTTCCAAAATAACTAAAAGAGCTGACAGTGTTACAGACGATGGGCTTCAGTTACACCAACTAAAGAAGTTTATTGATGAACAGGTAACATTTGCTAAACAAGGGGAAGGTTTGTCTGGACAGACAGAAAGAGTTGTTAAAGGATTCAGACATGCAATAGATGAGGCACTAGATGGAGCTATTCCTGCGTATGATGAAGCAAACATTGCGTATTCAGCAGTAAGGAACTTAACAGATGATACGCAAACAATACTTGGTAAAAATTTCAATCCAACCACAGGTAAGATTAAAGCAGGTTCGGTAGCACGAAGAATACTAGGTAACTCCGCAAGTAGAGGAGATATTCTAGATTACTTAAACGCATTAGAGAAATACTTTAAAGCAACAGGAGGTACGGGAAGTGACGATATAATTTCACAGGTTGTATTTGCAGATATTCTTGAAGATACATTCGGTACTCAAGCAACCACAGGGTTACAAGGACAAGTTCAAAGAGGAATTGATAAACTCGGAGGTGTGGCTCAAGACTTAGGTCAAGGGCAAACAACTACAGGGTTAGTTAGATTAGGGATTGAGGCATCAAAAAAGATACAGGGTATTACTGATGAAGCTAAGATACAAGCACTTAAAACACTTATCGGTTCAATATGATTTCGGCAATTATATTTAAAAGGACAAAAATAAGTAATCCTAGTAATATGCCACCAGCTATATTTAACATAATTTAAATTATACACCTAACATGCCAGAAAATCAAGATATATTTGAAGAAATCACAGAGTTAATACGAAACAATGATATAATACAACAATATGGCACCTAACGAACAAAAAAAAGAAACAATGCAAAGTCTAAAACGAGTTGAGGATATACTAAAACTTGTTACTGAAAGCATGACAAGAGACGAGTTTGTCCGTTCCTTTGAAAAGGTAGTTAATTTTGTAAAGAAAATCAAAGAAGCCAATGAAATAGCTATTAAGAAAATGGAGGCTAAGTTCTCTGATAAGGTAGATAAACTAGAGGTTAAAAGCAATTCAATAATTGAAGAAAGTAGAACTGTAATTAAAAAAGAAATGGATAAGGGGTTTGAGGAACAGAACAATACTCTTAATTTTATGAAAGACAAAGCCCGTGACCTTAAAGACGGAGAAGATGGTAAAGATGCAGACGAAGATTTGATAGTAGATACAGTATTAGAAAGAATCCCAACATTTGAAGTTCCACAAGAAACATTAGATGACATTGAGTTTCTCTTAAATGAAAACAAAAAGCTAACAGATGAAATAGAAGGACTAAGAAAGAGAGGTAAACTAGGTGGTGGAGGAACATCAGATGCCTCAGTTAGATTTTCAATTGGAAGAGTTACAAAGAAAGAAACACCATCAGGTTTGATAAATGGTTCTAATAAAGTTTACACAGTTGGTACAACAATAAACGCAGTTATGTCATTTGCGATAAATGGAATGGTAATCACAGACGATGAGTATTCAGTTGCAGATAAAACAATTACGTTTACAACAGCATTACCATCAGCATTATCAGGTACAAGTTTTAGAATTTGTTATATATAGCATCATGTTTAATTATTTAATATCAGGAATAGCAGGTCTAGCCCTCTTAATGGGGGGTACTGGAATTTATTTTGATAGACAAGATAATCTCGAAAAAGAGAGGTTGGGTCTTGCTACATACAAGTCAATACAAGTAGGAGGAAGTCCAACAGCAGATTACATCTTATCCACAGATGGAACAGACTCAACATGGATAGCTAACGCAGGAGGCGGTGGTGGTGGAACAGGAACAGTAGGAACATCAACATCAGAAACAGCAGGAGGTGTACCATATTGGACATCAACTTCTGGAACACCAGCTCTTTTAGGAGAAGTAGCTAGTACATCAATCGCAGCAGGAACAGGATTATCTTTCACAGGAACTCTAGGTGCATTACTTGGAGGGGTATCAGGAACACTTAACGCAGAAGTACAGACAAGTGATTTACATGATGCGGTAACTCTATCAGGAGCTTTAAACTATATAACTTTAGTAGGACAGGATATTGTAAGGGGATTTATTGATTTAACTGCTGATGTTACAGGAGTATTACCAAATGCTAACGTAGCAGAAGATTTAACAATAACAGCAGGAACTATTGAAAATACACCAATTGGAGCATCAACACCTTCAACGGCTAAATTTACAAACTCAACCTCTACAGGGAGTATATACACAGGTACTAAAAATCTTTCAAACTACGCAGACTTCTATAATGGAACATTCGCAGAGAACTTTAATGCTCTGGTTATGTCTGACGGTGTAACAGCCTCAACAACCATTACATCAACAGTTGGTTCTACATTAACTCTTAGATTTAGTGATGGAGATACAGCAACAACTACACCTTTAGTTATTGAATTAACAGCAGGTTCAGATGCTTCACCACAAGCTAACTATATTTATATTCCACAGAGTACCAAATCATTAACCAAATCAACTACAGCATGGCCTGACTGGACTACCGAGTTTATTAAAATTGGATATTTCTTATGTCCTAGTCTTTCAACAATTCAAACAAACGATGGTTGTTACATTAACCAAAACTGGAATGATGGAAACGGAAACGGCTCAACAGTAGACAAAGGACATTTAGTAGACCTTACATATCGTTCAAGATTAGATGGAGCTAAATACTTTAGTGGTATTGACGGAAATGGAGATTCTTCTACTTACTTAGTAATAACAGCAGGAAATGTGGAACTTAAATCAACCGCAGGAGTTATTCTACAAATGCACCCACACACTTTCCCAGCCTTTGATACAAGTGCAGGAGATGAAGTGCTAGTAAAGAACTGGTCTGGAGATGCTTACCACAATATAACTAACTTAAATGATATTACCGCAGACTCAACAGGAGGTTCAACCTCAGGTAAATGGATGAACTTAGTAATTTGGGGAGTAGGAAACAAGGGAGCAGATAATTACGAACCAGTAATGATTAACCTTCCAGCTTGTAGTTATAATAATCAAGCTAGTGCCGAACAGGATGTTAGCGGTTGTGACGACTTCACAATGCCAAGAGAGTTCAACCTAGATTCTTCTACAGGATTCTTGATTTCACGTATCACAGTAAGAGACCAAGCTACTTGGAGTTACGGTTCAGCAGTAGATTTAAGAGGAACAAGTCCATCTGTAGCAACAGGAGGAGCTTCTGGAGTAGCCACAAACTTCGCAGATAATACATTCTCTATATTTGATGAAACAACTGGTTTTGCTAACACATTTCAATTATCAGGACTTTCAGCAGATAGACTAATCACTACACCTGACGCAGCAGGTACAATGACATTAAACGGAAGAACTGATACTAATTATCTATTAGATAATGCAGATGACATTTCTTCTGGCTCACTTACAGCAACAGAATTTATAGCTAGTGATGCTACAGCAACCTCTACTTTTGCAGGTGGTTTGGCTATTGAAACTTCTGGACTTGTATATGATTTTACAAGTAATAACGTAGGAATAGGAACAGCTAGTCCAGTAGTACCGCTAGATGTTAACGGAAGTATTAGTTCACTTGCTTTATTTGTAGATGACTTAACTTTGAACGGAAACGCAATTTCATCATCAGGTGCTTCTTCATTAACTCTAACAGCAACGGCAGGACAAGCAGTAGCAGTAGAAGGTGTTAGTTTTGATGGAGGAGTAGTAACAGGGGCTTCTTCTATATCTTCAACTGGATTCACTGGAGCTTTGACAGGAAATGCAGACACAGCTACAGCTCTAGCAGCAAACGGAGGAAACTGTGTAGCAGGTTCATATCCTCTAGGAGTAGATGCCTCAGGAGCAGTAGAAAGTTGTACAGACGCTACAACTGAAATTAATTCAGCTATCTCAACACATGCAGGTGTGGCAGCAGCACATCAAGCTCTGGTAACTCTTGCAGGAACTCCAAACTACTTAACTCTATCAGGACAAGCTATTACTTTAGCTAAACTAGATATTACAGATGATACAAATTTGATAGCTGGAACAAACATAACACTGTCTACTAACACTCTTAATGTAGATGATGCTTTCTTAATAAACGATGGAGACGACACAACAACAGGGCAACTTACAGCAGCTAACTTTGTAGCAAGTTCTGCATCAGCCACTTCTACTTTTGCAGGGGGACTTACGGTAGATACAAGTAAGTTCTTTGTAGACCCTGACGCTGGGAGAGTTGGTGTTGGTACAGCAGCACCAGAAGCTCTTATCTTTGAAATGGCAGGTGCAGCAGTTGGAGGTTCACCAAACGCATCAGGTGATGATGTAATAATCAGAGGATTTAACGTAGGACTTTCATTCCTTTCACCTAACACTAACCAGCAAACAGTTCTATTCGGAGATGCAGATGACAATGACATAGGAGGATTCTTCTATACACACACTACCGATGCTATGACGCTTAGAACTAATGGGATTCAATCAGTATTGATGGACAGTACAAACAGTATGACACTGGCTAACGGAGAGTTGATTGTTCAAGGAACAGGGGTTTCATCATTCGTTGGAAACGTAGGAATAGGAACAACCTCTCCTAGTACAAAACTAGACATTGTAGGAGCTGCACGAACAGAAGAACAAACAGAAGCAGATGGAGCTACAATTACCTTTGACTTAGCAACTGGAAACCAACACAGAGCTACAATGGCTGGTAACAGAATCATAGCCCTATCAAATGAAACAACAGCTTATGGACAACCAGTAAGAATAGTTCTCTGTCAGGACGGCACAGGAACAAGAGTACCTTCTTCATGGGATGCAAACATCTTATGGGCAGGAGGAACAGCTCCAACCTTAACAACCACAAGCGGAAAATGCGATGTTTTGGCTGGGTTTGTAACACAAGGAACGGGAACACCTAGAGTATTACTAGATAAGGTGCTTAGTTTCTAATGAAAAAGTTATTAGCAGTATTCGGAATAACAGCAACTCTCGTAGTGGGAGGTGATGTTCTAATTCAAACTAAAGGTGAAGTAGCTAATATTATTGATATAGAACAAGCTAAATACTTTGCAGAAAACGGGGAATATTTCCAAGTATTAGCAGGACGACAGAAACCATCAGACCAGACAAAAACATGGACAGATATAATGGGGGCTAAAGTTAAAGACAACCCTGATTACGAAATCATTATAGATGTATATGAAACAAAAGAAGGAAAAGGATATACCACAAGACTTATAGATAAAACAGCAACAACAACAAAATGAAATACTTAATTATAATTATATTAATCTTTACACCATTGGTAACACATGGAGCATTAGTTGATAACTTGCAAGGTTGTTGGGAATTAGATGAAGCAAGTGGAACTCGTGCTGATAGTTCAGATAATGGAAATACTTTAGCTGACAATAATACAGTCGGACAAGGAGCAGCTATTGTTGCTGGAAACTCCGCAGATTATGAACGAGACAATAATGAGTGGCTTGATATTGCTGATGCTTCTCAAACAGGATTAGACATTACTAGTGATATGAGTTTTTCTGGTTGGTATAATTCAGAAAGTGAAACAAATCAACAAGAACTAGCATCGAAGTTTAGAAGTGATGGTAATACTAATAAGTCATGGTTGGCTCGTGGTGATTGGTCTTCTAATAGTTTATCTTTTTATAATTCCAGTTCAGGAGTAGGAGAAGTTGGTTCAGGTCTTTCTGTAACTCTTAATACAGCAACGGCTTATCATATAGTTATGGTATATGATGCCTCTGCTGGTTCTACAGAGGTGTTTGTAGATAATAGCTCTATTGGAACTATATCAAGTTTAGCAACATCGATGTATAACAGCTCCGCACCTTTTGCTATCGGTAAAAGTCAACCTGGAGAGTCAGGAGGACAGGTATTTGATGGATTAATTGATGTCTTTGCTATTTGGGATAAAACACTTACAACTGATGAAATTTCAGACTTATATGCTTCAGGAAGTGGAATAGATTGTGACACAATAACAACTCCTGCTGCAGCAGAAGGAAGCGGAATCTTTATGCTGATGCACTCAGTAAGAGCTATAACAGAACCATTTAACTTAATATGAGAAATCTACTTACACCTTTATTAACACTACTCTTTTTTCTAGGGCTTCTATCCCTTATAGAGTTTTTAGTCAAAGTATTATGAGAAATAAGAACAAAGGAGCAATAACACTTACAGCACTTCTAACCACGGTTGGTTTATCTTTTACTGTAATACTAGCAGGTGTTGGATTCTTAGCAGAAAATATATCAGAAAATGCTGAACAAGCAGAAGCGAACCAAACTTTAATCACTGACAACAAAGTAGATATAGCTATCAATCAAACAGAAATATACACAACTAAAGAAGACATTGATGAAATCAAAACAGATGTGAAAGACATCTTAAAAATATTAAGAAACGAATAATGGCAAAAGATAAATTTGGATTATGTTAACAAAATATTGTAAACAATGTAAGAAAGAATACGAGACATACCATAAAGATGGTAAATTTTGTGGTCGGGTTTGTTATCACAAATCCACAGTAGGTAAAAGGTCTCATAATTACTCAAAAATAGAAATAATTTGTTTATATTGTTCAAAAAAGGTTTTGAAATCACCTGCTCTTATAAAATCTAAAAACCAATATTGTTCTAAAGTTTGTTGTGATAATGATAAAAGTGGGGTTAATAAAGGTGGAAAATCCAAACGTCTTTGTGATGAATGTAAACAGGAATATACATATTTAACATACAGAAAAAATGAATCACGATTTTGCAGTCATAAATGTTATGGAGTTTTTTATAAAGGTATCACTAAACAACCGTGGAATTACAAAGGAGGTATATCAAAATTAAAAGGATATGATTCTTATATCCAAAGACGTAGAGAAAGTAGAAAGACTAGCAATGGAGGGAAACATTCTTTTGAAGAATGGTTTGCTTTAAAACAAAAGTACAATTTTATGTGTCTTTGTTGTAAAAAATATGAACCACAAATAGTTCTGACAGAAGACCATATAATCCCTGTCTCAAAAGGAGGAAACGATAACATAGACAACATACAACCTCTTTGTGGCTCTTGTAACTCACGTAAGTACGTTTCAGATATTAATTACATAAAATTATATGAATACGCCAAATAACTACGGACTTAAGCCACAAAAAAAGGATAGCCGTGATATTAAGCTCGGTAAAATTTTAACATTACCACCTTTAGAAGAACTACCTGAGACTTTAGGTAGAGTTCCTTTTGAAATAATTGACCAACGAGATAATGATTTTTGTTCTGCTGCTTCTACTGGGGAAGAAAAAGCACTAATGGAAAATAAGAGTCCTTTCTATCCTGCTTTGTTCGCTATATCTAAATGGTTAGCTAAAGAAGACGTAGACGAATGGGGTCTTGCGATGAGGGATATTTACAGAGGTGCTAATTATAGTGTTCCTATGATGGAAGATGCTTCTGAAACATTAAAAGAAAAACTAGCGGAAGGAGATTGGCATTACCTAAGAAGAATTGAAAATTATCCTAAAGCTTTTATAGAAAGTGGTAAACAATATAAAAACAAAGGCTATGCAACATTATGGCATCCTAAATATGATGCGTATGATACTTGTCGTGCAGCTCTTTATAAATTCAGAGAAGAAAACAGAACTATAGGAATCGGTGTGGTTTTTGGTTGGTCATTAAATGATTATATATTGTCTGGTGTTCCAACAGGAGGATTTGGTCATAAAATGTATGTGTTAGATTATGATAAAGAAGGATTGATTGTAGTTAATTCCTATGGAACAGGAGCTGGAAAGAATGGAATACATCGAGTAACTAGAGAAACTATTAATGCCTTTGCTGAAAAATATGGACTTATGATGGGAATTGATATGGATAAACAAGAGGCTGTGGATAGTGAGTGGAAACTAGCCTCTTGGTGGAATAAATTAATAATCTTAATTAAAGGACTACTATGAAAATTTATCTGAACAATGGACACCACTTAAAAGACAGTGGAGCAGTCCACAAAGGACATGAAGAAAGCCAAATGGCTATCGAATTAGGAGAGTCAGTTGTTAATGAACTAAGTAAGTTTGTAGAAGTATTATCTGTCCCTGATGACCTTAATCTAAGAGACAGTATTGATTGGGTAAACGAAAGAGCTACTGAACATGATTTCGCATTTTCAACTCACTTCAATTCACACAGTAATCAATACGTTGCAGGAACAGAAGTTTATTACAGTAATGAAAGAGAAAAAGAATTAGCTATTACTTTTGCACAAGAAGTATCAAAAGCAGGAGGATTTAAAAACAGAGGACCACGGCATGATAGTTCAACATGGGTTGGCTCATTAGGGTGGCTTAGAAATCTTAAATGCGATTCAGTCTTATTGGAAGTTTGCTATCTTACAAACAATGAAGACATGGTAAAATATGATACACAGAAAGTAACAGAAGGAATAGTAAAAGCAATAAAGAAAATTATTCCACAACAAGTAGAATTACCAACTCGTGAGGAACTTCAAGCAGAAGTAAGCTCACTTAGAAAGTTAGTCGATGACCTTCTTAAATTAATCGTTAAACTATTAAATAAAAAATAATATGAAAAATTGGTTAAAATCAAGTCAAAATCCAGAACAAGTATCACAGACAATCAAAGGAGGAATAACAGCAGTATCATCTTTGGTAATGTTTGGTGCATTAAATTTATTTGGAATTGAAATCACACAAGCAAATATCATCGACTTAGCATCATACGCAGGTATGGTCGGAGGAGGAATTTACGGACTTGCAGGACTTATCATGAAAATCGTGATGGTCGCTGGTAAGGAGTAATCATGTTCGCAATCTTATTGGCACTAATACTGCCACCTGAACCTCCATCGGTTTACTACGGACCTGTCTACACAGAGAGGTCTATTGTCGTTGAGGAAGCCCTTATAACACCTGAAACTGCCCCTCTAAGCGTAGTAGAAGTAAAAGAGGTAGAAACACTTGAATTAACCATACTCACCTCCTGTATGTACTATTTACAGCTTGTTAAGAAATTAGATATTTCAGGTAATGCGATAGACCAGATACCTAACAAACTAATCAGTGAAGTAGAAGTAGGTGATGTAATTATTCTTAATTACGATGGAGTAGGACACGTAGCTTACATTGAACATGTATTTCCTAAAGCAGTGTTCGTTTCAGAGACTAATTACAAAGCAGGAGAGTATTCAGAGAGAGCTATTTTACTTAATGATAAAAGAATTAAGGGGATAATGTCAGTTCAAGAAAAAGGATTCATGGTAAAATGATACTAATGGGCAATGAAGACCCTCCAGTACAACCAGAAAAGCACCCACCAACTAAAGATGACGTACCTATAGACACCCCAGTTGTACCAGAACATTTCTTTTAATATGCACGAATCACCTCAACTAAAAGCTTGGTTCTTCTCAGACTGGCTTTTCCGTTGGAGAAGACACAGAGATAGATACAATGACCAACATTGAATCAGCCCCTAAAGTAGGAGTAGGAAGATTTATACTCAAGTACATCATCTTAGGAGTTTTATATATATGGGCTTGGAAGAAAGACATGGAACGTGGGGATTAAGAAAGATTATTATTTATACTTTATTTACTCATTTTAATAGACCAAGCTTTTGTTTTACATATATGTTCATGTCTATTGTAATGACATTTGTGACAAAGTGTAACAAGGGTACTCATATTTTTAATAGAATCATAACCTTTTGATTTTTTACCACACAAACCATTTATATGATGTATATCATATAATTTAATTCTTCCTTTTAATCCTTTTTGTTTTTTATTATGATTAGTGACTTCTTCTAAAGTTCTTTTATTTCCACAATCTTGACAGGTAAAATTATCTCTAATTCTTACTGATATTCTTGTAAACTCTCGCCCCGTTCTATATATTTTCATTTTTTTATAATATCATTATGGGGATAGGGTATCAATAAAAGTTATACACATAAGTAGTTGGAAGTAAATACAGTTAGTGTTATTATATTAGTGATGATGATTAAAGTCCAAAAATTATATGTTAAAGAATAGGAACAAGAACATTTTGAATACGCATATTTTTTTGGTATGCAATCATACATCCGATATAATCCACATCCTTTAATTAGGGGTGGGTTTTTTCGTGTTACTTAACAATTCAATAAAAGACGTGCTATAGGTACATCACGGTAAAAACTTGAACCTAATGTTTGGAAGTAAGTGCTGGTCGCCAGTAAACAAAAAGTCCGCTCTATCTGACCCCTTGATAACGGACGACTCCACTTGCTCCTAAGTTAATTATATATTTGTTCTTGGTTAAACACTTGAGGAGGGATTGCATACAAATATCTTTTATTGATAAATATCTGCGATTGTATGCCGTTGGAGGAGGAAAAAGGGGGAGATATTATTAGATAATTTAATAGAAACAATATGAAGCTTTTTAAGAAACAAGAAATATCACAAGGAATAAAGGATTTAGCTAGGCAAATGAAGGAGAATCCTGTTGATTGGGTTCAAGAAGAGTATTACTTCAGAAATCAAACACACACAGATATAGCTATATGGACTTGTAATGGCTATTCAAGTTTACACTTTAATGGTAATGAAGGATTAAATACTGCAGAAAAGATTTATCTAAATATAGCAATAAAACAATCAATAGCTAACAAACTTATTAGTTAATTAAAAGGAATATGAGAAGGTTGAGAAACAGAGTAAAAGGTATTTTACATAGAATTAGTTTTAATTGGAGGTGGAGGAATTATTAGTTAATTAAAAGGAATATGAAGAAAGCAAAGCTACAATATAATTATATAAAAGCAGAACGTTCAGACTGGGACACAAAAGAACTTAGTGTAGAAAAAACACTTGAACATTTAGTTGAAAAAGTAAACCAAATAATTGTAATTGAAGAACTTAACTAACCACACTATGAAAGCAATCTCACAGCTCATACAACAGCCAAAACAGCCTTCTAACGAACAAGAAGACGATAGTTGGATAACTGTTAAGAGTTTTACTAAAAGAATCAACCAAGACAGAGTAGCCGATGGTTCTATAAAGAAATACGGGAAAGCAAAAGATAGAATGGTTGCAATACGTTTAGCACAAGCAGGACTAAAAGCAGAAGACTTTCACTTCTTTTTTAATAAATGTAAGGACTCAAGAAACTTTAGTGAACTCTTTTTTGGATTAACTAAAACTAAACCTGTTGAAAACTAACTAGGAGTGTGTTGTAATTAGGTGTATAATAAAGGAATGAAAGGACCTAAAATCCTTATCTACGACATTGAAAGCAGTCATAACGCCCTTTTAAATTTTGACTTGGGTGGAAAGAATGCTGGTTATATACCACATCACAATATCTTAGAAGAAAGATATATTATCTGTATTAGTTGGAGATGGTATGGACAAAAGAAGATACACTCAGTTTCAATACTAGATGACCCAAAAAGATTTAAGAAAAACCACCACGATGATTACCATGTGGTGTCTGTTTTTAGAGATGTATTAGAAGAAGCAGAAGCTTTGGTAGCACACAATGGAGACAGATTTGATTTACCTATGATAAAAGCCAGAATGATATTTCATGGCATACCTCCTATACCTAAATGTATCTCCTTAGACACCCTTAAAATGGCTCGTAGGAGCTTTAAGTTCAATTCTAATAGTCTGGACTACCTAGCGAGATTCTTAGGCTTTAAAGGGAAGATGGATAACCCAAAAGGTTTGTGGATTAATTGTTGGCAAGGAGATGTGAAAGCAATCAAACACATGATTAAGTACAACAAAGTAGATATAGAGATACTAGAGTTTGTTTTTGTAAAATTATTACCATACATAGACACTTACGCAATAAATCTAAACATGTTCTTGAAGGGAGCAAGATGTCCTAACCCAACTTGTGGAAGTAGTAAACTAGAATGGAGAGGACATAAATATACAAAGACGGCAAAATATAGGAGATGTGTATGTAAGGAATGTGGAACATGGTCTAACGAGAGAACAGCATTAAAAGAAGAAAATAAAATAACAATAGTAAAGTAGTTGACTTTATAGCTATACGGGTGTAGTATATAAATATGCCAAAAGTAATACCAAAAGGAAGAGATAGAGAGATATACAAAATGTGGCTTGAACTGCAAAGTTTGGCTAAGGTAGGGGTTATCATGGGTTTAACTAAAGGTCGTATAGGGCAGATAGTAAGAGAGCAACGACTTATCAACAGTTAGTAGTTGCAGTTTAATATTATACCCTGTAGAATTGTAAGTAGAGGAGAGAACAACGTACCAAGTGGTCAAGGCTACAGGTTACGAAAGTTCAGGAGGGTGGGTTATGACAACACAATACGACATAAGTTGTATCAACCCACTTCCGCCTTCTCGTTTTATTAGGTAATTGGAAATAACATGAAATCACTAGGAGACTTTGGACAAGAGGTAAAGGAGGAGTTTGAGGAAGCTAGGGTTCAGAAGAATTATGACCTGATGCTTAATTTAATAGAAGACATGAGGAGTCATGGAATAGCATACAAAGAAGTGGTCGAGGAATTGGAAGGTTCTCTTACCCTAATTGAGAGAGAAGAAATGGGGTACGACGATAACACTTAGTATTATGAATGAAAAAGAAATAGAAGAACTAAGAGGAGAAGTAGCAGACGCTAAAATAGCAATGATAGAAGATGCAGAGGCGTGGAAACAAACACAACTACACGTAATTGATTCAACACAATACTATTATGAGCTTAAAGCAAAACTGGATAATGAAAAATGATTACATAGACCCAGAAGAGTTTGAACTATATAAGCCACGAAGAATAACAGAACCCAAAGCTCGGTATGTGATAGCCTTAATTGTTCTTGTATTAATAGTTGTATTCTTCGCTAATGGATAACCCAGACGAAGTACTAGAGAAACTATTTATCAAAGCAAGAACGTGTAACAAGACAAGGCAAAAGTTATTATTAGCAGGATGGGATGAGGACAATCATCCATCCACGGCGGAATGCTCTGGTGAGCCTCCCGTTTCATATGATAGATTAAAATGAATCTAACAGAAAAACTATTAGAGATACAAAACTTAAAGCTGAAGTTTCCTAAGACTGCTCAGGGATATAACTATAAGTATGTTCCACTAGAAGAGCTATGGGAGAAACTTCTACCAGAGTTAGAGTCACGTGGTTTACTTATATCTCACTACACACAGAACAAAGAAGTAGTAACAAGGATTATAGACAAAGACAGTGATGTAGGATTAACAAGTTCAATACCATTACCAGAGAATCTAGACCCACAGAAACTAGGTTCAGCTATCACTTACTACCGAAGATATAACTTAGTACAGTTGTTCAACTTAATGACAGAAGATGACGATGATGGAGCAAGTGCCAAATCAATGAATAAACAAGCAGAACCAATAACTGGAGGGATTATTAAAGGAGAGTTACCAGACATAGAAGGTTTAATAGGAAAATAATATGAATAAAATTTCAGTAACAATAGACTTAGGTAAACTAGATAAATCAAGAATCAAAGAGCGAACTTACACTAACAAAGACGGACAGGAAGTTTCTGTAAAAGAATACCAAATGGACGTAGTGGAACTAAAGGAGAAGAAAACAATTAAAGAGGGAGACACATGGAGAATGGTTAAATCTCACTTCGTAGCAGACTCTCAATCAAAGGAAGAACGAGAAGCTAAGAAAGAATCTAACTTTATTGGAAGCGGAATAATGTTTGAGAATATAGACACAGGTATGGAAGCAGTGAAAGAATTACAAGATAATCCAGACTCAATACCTTTCTAATCATGTCTCTAAACTCCCAACTCATAACCCTATTCAAAGAAGATGACTGTGTCTATTCAGGAATGGAATGTGAGAAAATGGTTTTCTACACAAAAAGAAACGGAACATACAAACCTAGCACAATAAGCAGAGCATTAAGGGAACTGTCAGAAGAGAATGGAGACAGACCAAGACTATTGAAGAGCATGAAGACAGGAACAATAAGATACAAATACAACCCA
>Ga0255048_10001363_pt1 | contig 17032 bp, 36 predicted proteins | sample JV7_2_2_MG_FD_183619 | JGI IMG/M metagenome (GOLD analysis project Ga0255048, IMG submission 183619) | Seawater microbial communities from Jervis Inlet, British Columbia, Canada - JV7_2_2 | ecosystem: Environmental > Aquatic > Marine > Inlet | place: Canada: British Columbia | collected 2016-10-06
TTTGACAAGGGGTAAGGCGGGATCGAACCGCTCATACCCACAAGGCGACAATCATTACAATTGCCACAATACGAAGATACAATTTATTTTATATATACGCAAATAAAAGAGCTTCGTTTTTGAAAGTATTTTATTTTACTCGACGACATTAATGTCGGCAACATTGCGTAACTCATTGATTATCAGAACGGTAAATCATCCGCAAAGCTATCAACTGGCGGCTCCGCACCACTAGGCGGCACAGCATCACCTCCACCCGTTGCGCCTTTCTCGGCTTCAATCCTCCAGGCGTTGACCGATACGAAATACACGTCTTTATTCTCCTTATTAGTCCATTTACGACCCCGAACATTAAAGAAAACATTAACATTGTCACCTACCTTATACTCATCAATAAGATCACACTTATTTTGTGCAAGCTCAAACTTCACCATTTGCGGATACTGTTCGTCCGTTTCAATCACAAACTCTCTTTTAGCGAAAGTGTCCGTCACTTGCTGCTTTCCCATTATGGCGATGATTACGCCGCTCAATTTTAACTCACTCATAATTCTATTGTTTTTTAAGTTTCAAATAATATTCATACACCCCGTTACTGGAGGACTTTAAAACATAGCCCTTTTTTCTCAAAGCGTTCATTTCTTTTATTTTCTCGGCTTTGTCGCCCGTGTTTAGGTTTACTGTTATTTCCTTGGGCTTCGTTGGCTTTACTAGCTTTACTGGCTTTACTAGCTCGGTTGCTTTCGCTTTAGCAGCCTTTCTAATCCTTGTCCTATGACAACACATCTTAGTGTCTAAATTATCAATGTGCAAATTTCGAGGGTTGCCATCAATCGTAAAAGCGTTTTGATTCTCTTCTAAGCCTATAAAAGTATCAAACATCAAATCTTGCAAACAGTAGTAAACACCTTGTATTCTTACCCGAAACTTTCGATTGGTGCCGCTCATGCTTGGGGAAATGATAATAGATTGATAATTGATATTATCATACTTGTGCTTTCGCCTTCTTACTCGACCATGATTAGAAACCTCGTAACGCCCAACCATGTCTTTAATTGGCTTAAAAACTTCCTTGTATTGGGTTTTAGTTGACTTGGTGAAACGTAGCGGCTTTGAACCCTGCGCCAAGTAAGGTATTTTCTTCTCTTGCTTTTCTTCCTCTAAATCGACTAGGGTTAAATTCTTTACGTCTAGGTTGCACGAATCACCATCAGACACCCTAACACTAAGCCCATTTTCAATAGCCCCGTGAAACGCTAAATAAATCAACTCTATAATTCTGCGCTGCTTATCTTTGATTTTCACGTAAAAGCTACCATTTTTATACATTTGGTAAGGTAGTAGAATCTTATCGCTTGATTTCTTTTTGTTCTTCACCCTGCCAAGATTAGAAATGAAATAGGTTTCTGTTCCTGGCACTTTTACAAACATTTCGTTTTCCTGCTCTGCTGGCTCTAAGGAAAAGTACAGCGGTCTTAATTTACTATTGTTCATTTTTATGATTTTAGTATTGATTTAATAAGTTCGTCTTGAAGAACCAAGTAGCGGCACAAAATTACACATTTCCCTAAAGCGATCTAGTTCACGACCTCCAAACGCTTTTACTAATCCACTTGTAAATTCTTTGTTCTGATATTCAATGTTTGTCGTGTAATGACTTAGGCTTGGTATGGGTCGAGTAAATCTATTATATTGCCGCCTTACTAATTCCCTGTATGCGTTTATTTTCGTGCCGTAATTATTTACATTGTTTTCGGCTCTCATACCTATGTCGTCAAAAATACAAGCTCTGAATTTGTAAGAATTTAAAGACTCTAGCCCTTGCGAATCGCAATCCGTGTAAACATCATCCATGTAAATAAAATCAAACTGGGTTTCCAAGTCCTTGTCTTTGGTGAATTTTGAAAGCATTTTCATTAGGGTACTTTTCCCCGTGCCAATACCTCCAAACAAGCAAATTCCTTTGTTAATCTTTAGCTTACTATTTTCTTGCCTCGTAAAGTACGAAACTAAATCTTTGACAACTTCTAAATTATTTGAATCTAAATCGAAGGGCTTTTCTTGATTTATAAAGGCGTTATTCAGATAGTCCTCTAAAAATTCATCAAAAGCATCTTTGTAATTCAATAAATTTAATCTTAGCGGCTTAATTGTTGGCTTATCATTTGAGTAAACCTTTTGCATATAAACCTTATTCTTTTCTTTCTGAATCATAGCTTTACACGAGATAGTTAAAACAGGGCACGCCTTTTCGTTTCGTCTACGCTGCTTTAAAAGATTAGAATGATAAGGTGTTATGAATTTTCCATCTTTCCTATAAAGACTTATATCTGTTAATTCCTTGTCAAAAATGCTTGTTTTCTTAGGCTTAAACCTTTCCTCTGTTGCTTTTTGCTCTGTTGCTAATATTTGAGCAAAAGAAAGCATTTGATTGAATTTCTTATCGTAGTTATCCCAATATTGATTGCTCATAGTTTTATTGTTTTAGCCCTAACATGTATGAAGGCGTTCCATCTTCGTTAGTTTCTTCTTTTATAAAATCTGGTTTCTTTTGGTTTTTCCTTTCGATTATGTACTTAGGTTCAAATGTTGACCATTTAGGATTTACTAAAGCTAGTTCGATGCTGTCACCAATTACTTTTGCATCGTATTCCTTCAAATGCCCGTTAATCTTACGAATTAAAGCCCTTACGTGCGTTGAGCCAAACTTACCTTTCAAATTATCGTCTTGTCCTGCACACCATTCTAAAAACTGGCTTATTAAATATTCTGTCCAAGTTTCGGGATAAGTAAATTTTGAAAGCTCTAATTCGTATTTCTTCTTGATCTGCTGCTCATGAACTGGCATATCTTCAAACTCTTCAATACTTGGAAAACCGTTCGCATTCGCCTTGTATGATTTTCTAGGCTCGTTGCTTGGGAACTCGTGCTTTGCCTTTTCTTTTTTGGCGCAACTTTTTTCTTTTCCTTTTTGCGCTTCGCTTTGGTTTTTAAGTTCAAGGTTTAAGCGGTCGTTTTCGGCTTGGATTTTTTTAAGTTGATCTTGTAAAAGTTCTTCTTGTGTGGGTGTGCCTTTTACTCTCTCTTCTTCTTCTCTTTCTTTATCCTTCTTCTCTTTCTTTCCTTCTTTAGTTGTTGTTACTCCTGTGTTACTCCTGTGTTGCTCCTGTGTTGGTGGTGTGTTGGTGGTGTGTTGGACGTGTGTTGGTGTATTTTGCTTTTCGGACTTAATGTCTTGGTAATCATCGTAATTAAGCACTGTATAAAGTGTGTTATTTCCTTGTCCTTGACTTGTCATTTCACCCGTTTTTTCAAACTTTTCTAACACCGTTCTAAGCTGCTGTTTAGATATTCCAATAGATTCGGATAGCTTACCTAATGAGCTTATAAATTGACCTCTTTTAATCTCATACCCTCGCCATTTCTTAGGCTTAAAATTAGCAACTAGTAAGCAATGAATAAACGTTAATCTACAGTTTATATCTTCGTACCATTCCCACTCTATAAGCTGCCTATGTAGTTTTACAAATCCGTTCATCGTTCTAGTTTTTAATCTTCAATAATGCTCAATTCTTTAAACTTTTCAAAAGCTCGTTCCTTATTCCAAATACACCAAGCAGAAGAGCCGAACTGTTCAGCGTTGGGATAGACTTCTTTGAACTCCGTTTCTGAATAAATACGCTTTTCGAAATCGACGCATACGGGAACGCTTTTTCTTTTAAACACCTCATAGTAGGGATTTGTGTTTGGGTCTTGATTCTCGTGTGTACAGGCGTAAATATAAGCTTGTGGAGAGGCTGCTACTTGCTCAAAGTTTATGCCTTTTACTTTGCCTTTGCCTTTTATGGTCTTTGGTAATTCTGTTATCGTTTTCATAATTATGTTTTTTGTGGGTGGGTTAATCCTGTAAGTATTCGACTATATTCGCTTTAGTTACATTCACTTTTTTACCGTTAGGATAGAACAATTTAGGTAAAAGCGAATTAAACTTTTCTATATCAAAAGATTCTTTAAAAGCTTTTAATATTTCTTTCTCTACATCTTCGGGTTCTTCTGGATACCTATCCTCGTTTCTGTCATACAAAGCCCCTATCAACTCTGCACCTATGTGTTTAAATAGCTTATCCTTAGTGTATTTTAGTATAGGCTCTTTAGTAGAAGTAAAAGCTTCATAACTAACCTCGTCCTCTAGGTCATTTTCTGCCATTTCGGAATCTACTAAATCTAGGTATTCCGTGAAATCTGCAACCGTTTCGTAAAAATCACTATCGACAAAGAAGTTTTCAAGCTCAAATATATTTTCCATAATTTTAATTTTAAACAAAAAAAAGCTATTGAGGGAACAAATAAGCTGCTATGACAGGCAATAGGTACAACTACGAACCTAACTTATTTTGTTCTCTCAATAGCTTTTGCTATATCGAGTTAATTATATTTATGTCTTTGTAGTTGTTTTTTTATCGGGCTTTTACTGCAAGCGTCACCAAGCACCCGAACACAAATATACGCTTTTTATTCGGGAACAGCAAGTTTAAGCATCTCTATCATATGTTTTTTTTCATTTTTAGACAGTCTTTCACAACAATTAAGAATCACAACATCATCGTTATAGTAAACATACATATCTTTCTTGCTAAGATGCACGAGTCTTAAACTTACCGTATTAATCAAGTCTAACATTCCAGTTGTATTCCTTACAATTAAAATTGCTGTCCATTTCTTTTTCTTTAGCATTGGGAATAAAAGCTTTTCAGCTTTACTTAGTTTCCCATCTGTAATAGTGAGGTGCGCTTCATTGTGCGCTAAGTCTTTTATTACAATTTTTTTTATAGTCATTCTTTCAGTTTTGCGGCTTTCGCCTTTTTTGTGAATAATACAGCAACCCGTAATACCGCTTAATTTGAGCAGCACTAAACGTTTGATTCATTTTTGAATAGTAGTGATACCATTCGTGCAGGTCGCTGCTACGGGCTGCCATGTTTAGGTTGTGGAGCAATTGCCGTTCTTTGTCGGTTAGGCGTTGCATTGCTCTTCTTTAATCCTGCAATTCTTACATGAACTTTTCCCCGTTGGTTCAAAATCCCCGTGTCCATCAAATTCATAATCTTCCTCAAATTCGTGTTCTCCTTTATTGCACTTTGTTATTACATTTCTATACTGTTCGGCACTTATAAACTGTAAGCGACCTTTGCAGCTGTTGTTTAAATGCTCCCTGTCTAAGTAGTATTCTATTCCTGTTTGATCGTCGTCATCGCCTTTTGGGAATCTGGTTTTCATTTCTAAGTACTTATTACCAGGGTAAATAATCCCGTCGCACCATCCGCATCTATGCTCTTTTCGTGCTTTTCTTATTGTTTCTTTCATGTTGATTTATTTTGTGTGCTATTCTTTGGCTTTACAATACAAATAAAAGTCCGTTATTTTGGTTTGCCCTGTTTCTAAGTGCTGTTCCTCCACGCCCTCGATAAAAGCTTCAAAAAGGTCTTCGTGCCAAATTGCCACATCGAAAGATATTTCTTTCTCGGTCATCAGTAGAGTACCCTTTCGTATTTCTTTTATCTCTATCGTAGAGCCAACCATTTGAAAATAAAAGCCCCATTCTTGCAATTTCTTGCTAAATTCTAGTGTTTCCATGTTCTTAATTTGTTTCAGCACAAAGCCCTTTACTCTCAATAATTCCCATCAATCGGTCTATCTCTTTGTCGGATTCGTTGCGTTTCGCTTTCATGTCCGCAATAAGATCGTTGCTTTCTTCCATTAAGTCGTTAATCGTCTTGTAATGCTCTGCTAACTTTTTATTTAATCGGTTTACTTTTGAAGTGAGGCGTTTGTTTTCTGCTTCTAGTTTCTTGATCGCTGCTTGTTGAATTGCTAAGTCTGTCATGTTGTGTGCTTTTAAGTGTTTTTAATTTAAAGTTCTAAAATAGTTTCTAATTCCTCCACCGTGAGCGCAATTGTAACGCTATCCGTTTCCTTGCAGCCTTTGATGTGGGCGTATATCTTTTTACTTAGTGTATCGTGGTGGTCGCTCTCGTGTAAAATGTACGCCCTGTTTCGCCATGTATTTACGGTCTCGGTGTATTGCGTCATTTATTCTTAGTTCGTTTGAATAGTGGTTTATAGTTAATCTTGGGTGAATGTTGGCGTAAGCAAATTTATCTTAACATTGCCTATAAATTTGTCATTTTCGCAACCACAAGCACCAAGTATATTATAATTACAATCTCTTATACTTACTGGCGTGAGCATATTTTTTAAGAATTGATCTAGTGTTTTTAAGCAAAACTTTCGATAAGAATTATTGTAAACCTCCCCGTAAGTTTCGTTAAAGTCTCGCATTTCGGGCAATCCTGTTACTTTGTTATTGTAAACCCAAATAGCAGTCATGTAATAGTCAAGCAGATTTTCTTCTCTAATTCCTTCCTTTTTAGCTTTAGCTTCAATATTTGCAACCGCTTTTTCTGCTAAAGGTGGGCGTTTCCCATTAGAATGTATATCGATGCATTCTAATTTATGTTTTTCAAACGCTCTGTCAGCAGCAACCCAATAGGGGCTTATTTTTCGATGTTCTTCTTTTTTGCCAAAAACAATAAACTCAACATTTGAGGCTGTTATTGATATTCTAATAGTTAAATCTTTTACCTCAAAATCCCATACCGAAGCTAACTTGTAACTATCTGGATTGTTTTTTGGATAACCAAACCTTTTTACTAAATAAAAGAATGCGCTTTGATACATAACGCTTGTTGTTTTAAAGAAACTTTCTTTCTTCACCAATGATAATGATTTCTTTATCTGCTCTTGAATTAATACGTTTCCTTGGAATATGTTGTATTTCATTTTCTTTTTGTTCTAGTTGAATAGTGGTTTTCGGGCTTCTTAATCTTCCATTGCTCTTGAAGCTGCTCGTAAGTCAAGCCCCTAAAGTATTCGATGTCTTCCGCCTTGATCGGCACACGCTTTATAAACTCTTCTTTCCATTCTGCCATCTGTTCGGCTGTTGGTTTGCTTTGGTGCATACGAACGTAATTAGAGTTTAGTTGTAGGCGTGTTGGTGGTTCCTTGTAGCAGCTCCAAAGCCATGTTGGGCTATTCATCTTTTTGAAACTCTTCTAAGTCTCCTATAATGTGTAAAACAATAGCAATGCTACGATCTACTCCCTCTAGTTTTGACTTATTTACTTTTTGGTTATCCTCTTCATTCTCAAAATGGAATAAGTAGTTCTTTTTTAGCTTTTCAAGTCTATTAAGCATCTTATTGTATTTTACTAATAATGGTGTCATCTTGTCTATTTTTTTTTATGCCCGTGGGCGTTATTTGTTGCGGTTAGTTTTGATATAAAAAGTAGCTGTGCTTCATTTTACCTTCAATTCTTTCTGAATGCGCTTTTAATAATGGAATTTCACTATCTTTAAACCCAAATTCAGTTGTAATTTGCCTGTTCCCGTTACCCATATGATGAGTGCCGTCCATATCTGTAAAAGAACTATGAGCGCAAAGGTTTAGTTTGTTTTCTGCAAAAAGTTTAAAATACTCATTTTGTGATATTTGTTTATACATCTTATCTGTTTTTGCGTTTTGATTTGCGTTTCTTCCTGTTCTTGGCGCACGTTGCGAGGTGCTTTTTGTTGTTGAACTTATTAAGAAGCTCGGAGGCGTTAATAAGAGCGTCTAGCTTGTCTCTTTGTCGTTTTTCTTCTAATCTGCTATAGTATTCACGTGTAGCTATTGTCATTCCGTTATACATTTTGTTTATCGTTTTCAAGGTTCAAAAAATAATCTTTCATAATCAAAAGCCCGTGTTTGCCTACGTCGTCGAATTTGCCACGGGCGAGGTTATAGGCGTATGTCCTGCCAATTGGGAACTGGTTTGGCACTTTTCCACGCTTCCAGTCGTCGAACGAACCGAGCGACTTTATTATTTTCTCGGTTCGTTGTTGTAGTTGTTCGTTAGTCATTTACCTTATTAACTTGTATCTGTTTTTAATTAATGTTTTTATTTCCTGTATACTCATGCCCTTGTCAATAAATAAGTGATGCAGTAAATTAGATAATTCAATCTTAACGCTTTTAGTTTCTGCATGGTATCTTGTGTAACCTCTTTGCTCACAAACCAGAACGATACACTTGTGTACAAATTTATAAGCTTTTGCAGTTAAAGTTCTTTCGCTTGTGTTTTTGATAAAAAGTGTTTCGTTTTTCATGATTTGTATTTTTAAGTGTTAATGTATCCGTATCGTCTGGAACAAATATAGAGCAAAGGTTTGAATATTCCAAGCTTTGGAATAAAAAAGATCACAATATTTCAAACTTTCTTTCCCCCACCAAACGCAAAAAAGCCGCAAACCCCGTGTTTATCGAGTGTTTCGGCTGTGCGGTGTTTTGAAGTTTTTTTTTAATTAAACCAAGAAAACTTATTGTAAGGGCATTTTTCTACAATTCTATACGTCGGATCGTCTGACAGTTTATGTATATAATCCTCTATTTCGTAATTTCGCATTGATCGGTAATTGTTCTTAAAAGTGCCGAGCCTATGAAATGCGTTATCTTTTACTAATGCTTCGATTGTTAATTTCTTTGCTAGTTTCTCGGCATCTGCTCTAGTTTCTATGCGCTTAGGCTCTAGTGTATGTTTTTCGCCTGCAAAGGTTGTTATTTCAAGGTTATTATTTACATTATCTATCTGCTCAATATCGTCTATTTTTACACCTTTCATTTCATCTAATTTATATCGTTTAATAATCCATTTTATTTTATGCGTGTACTCCCTGCTACGATGATACGAACAGCAACCCCACTCCATAGCCCGTAAATACTCCTCAACCGTCTTAGGTCGCAAATCGTTACGATAACACGGCTGTTGAAAGATCGCAGCAAAGGCACGGTAAAACTCGGCTTTGGTCTCAAACCGTTTCCAATGTTTGCCGCCCTTGTAGCTTGCGATTCCTGCGAGGTTGTTTCTTTGCGCTGCGTGGCTGGTTCCGTAGCCGCTCTCTAACGCCCAAACTCCGAGACTAAGCTGTATTGGTATGCCGTGGCAAAAATAGAGCTGCTCGGCTGCTTCGTAGTGGTCTATGAAAAAGTTTTGCGCTCGTTCTCGACTTGATGCGTGGAGTAGTAGAGGGAATAGGAGTACTGTTAGCGTTTTCATGTTGCGCCTAATTCTTGTACTATTTTATCGTATATAGCTTTTATCGTGTCCCAAGAAACTGGAATGTCTAAAATGATAGTAGGCGGTGTTTCGGGGAATTCATGGCAATAGTCACACTCTCCACAGCCGCAGTATTCGCCATTTTCAACTGTTATTTGCTCATAAAACTCACCCATTAATAACCCCTTGGCACCATTGGCGTGGGTTAGTTTTTTTGGTAAAATTACGTTATCTTTCATCGTTTTTCAATTTTAACTATTTTCTTAATGTAGTTTTTTGTTTTCGGTCTTGGTCGGGGTCGGGGGCGTGGGTATCTTATTCGCATTTTAAAACCCATTTTAATAACTTTAAATTCGCTTGAGTGGTTAGGATTTCAACTTTTACTCCTCTTATTTTTTCGGGCGTTGCTTTTGTTGTTTCTGGGAATTTAATGAGATTAACTAATTCTTTACTTAGTATGTCAACATCTCTATTCAGTTCTTTTATTTTTTCTCTTAACTCTTGCTTTTTTCTCATTTCTTTACGGTTTTAACGTGTTGAATTTGCGTTGTCGCTGTCTTGGGCTTCGTGCCGCTTTTGATCGTGTAGGAGGTCATTATTTTAGCTTTATAGGGTTTGATTCAGTTGCGGCTGCGAGGTCTGCGAGGGTTTTAACTTTGGTATTGGTGTATTCTTTTACAATAAGAGTTGATTTCGTAAGTACACGGCAATTAACACCAAATGCGCCAAACTCTAAAGCTATGTTTAAGGCTTTATTCTTAACGGTTACATTTCCGTAAATATCTTTAATCACAACCTCCCACCCCTCAAAGATAACGTGCTTTTGGGCTACATTATACTTTAATTCTAGAAAATAACACTCGCAGCCATTTTCGCTTGCACAAGAGCGTTGAACAGCTTCTTCGCATTGACTAGTAATGCTCTCCAGCGGCTTACCGTTCTTGTCGCACGCTACGAAGTGACCGAGGGTAACTGTTGTTTTTAAATCATCATTCAACTCTGCAATTAAATTACAAAATTGAGGCTCTGTTATTTTTCCGTAAGTAACCAATGAGTACAATTCGTCTACTGTTGCACTAAGCGTTTTTAAATGTGTCGGTTTCATGTTGTTATTTTTTGTGTTTTAGCGTAATTAATAAATTCATTTAGTTTCGCAATGTTGCGCTTTATTTCGGGGTTATCTTGCCTCTCGCTCGCTCGCTGCAAAATTAGTTCAGCTTGTGCCGCTGCCATTGCTTCATCGTGGCTGCCGCTGCAACTGTTTAATATAAATTCGTAACGCTCGGCAACGGTAAGTTTTGTTGGGCATTTCATTGTGTTGCGTTTTAAAGGGGGCGAACCCCCGTTTTTAGATTTTGCTATTGCTTATCTCTTTGTATTTTTCTTGAATATCTAAAGCTGTTGCTTTTTCGTTAATACCATCAATGCGATCTTCTAGCCACTTTTTAACAATTTCGGTTCTGTGCTTTGAGTACACCGTATTCATTGAAGGTAATATATGAGAAAAACGATCTTGGAACATATCGAATTTAGAAGCATCGGTAGTTGTTAATTTCACACCGTATCTACTTTTTTTCTTTTTCATAGTGTTGTGTTTTTATGTTAATGTTTCGTTGTTGATAACTCAAAGATATAACAAAGGTTTTGATATTCCAAATGTTTTTAGGAATAATCCAAATATTTTTTGGAAATTAAATAAAAAGAACTATCTTTGTATTATTAGATAACAAGCAAAAAGAATAAAGATGGATTTGAAAGAGGTGTTTATTGAGCATATTAATAAGCTAATGAAAGAAGGTGTTAATACTTATACTATGAGAGAGCGCCCAATATTAGGGGTATCACACGAAACGATTAGGAAGATACTTCACGTAGAGGGGTATCTACCAAGTGTAAAGACTTGTAAAGCCCTGCTTGATAAGATAGGTTACGAGTTTGACTACTCTATTGTAGGGGGATTTTCTAATATAAAACTAAAAGAAGATGGCAAAGAGAAGGCACAAGTATAATAACAAAAAAAGGGTTTATAACGGTATTAATTTCGATTCTATAAAGGAAATGAGGAGGTACAAGCAGCTTGAACTTTTGCAGATGGCAGGAGAAATATCAGATTTAGAAGTTCAGCCCGTTTTCGTGCTAATGAAGGGGTTTAAATTTGAGGGCAAAAATTACCCTAAGATTTCTTATAAGTCAGACTTTAGGTACAAATCGAAGGGGGTTACTATTGTTGAGGACGTAAAGAGCCCTATAACAGCAAAAGAGCCTCTGTACAGGGTTAAAATGAAACTTTTTGTAGATCAGTACATAGTACCAAGTGAAGGTAAATTAAAGTTTTTTGAATTAAATTAAATATATTCCAAAATAAATTTGGAAGTCTCAATTCTTTGCCGTACATTTGTTACATACCAATAAGGTAACACACTTGAAAAACTAAATATTATGACAACTACTGAAATGATTAACTACACAAATGCAAAATTAGCTAACTGGTACAAAAACGCTAAAATTGATTACAGTATTGAAGGTTCAGCAACTTGCAGAGTAGAGTGTGACAAATTTATAGTTGATTACGTTGAAAATGGAGTTAAAGCAACTTGGAGTATGTTTTTTCATACAGACTATTTGACAAACGGGAAAGATTACTTTTTTAATGTTTGGAGTGAGGAAGCGATCACACCGCAACCCGTTGACGCTTACCAAGGTTTAGACACCGAGCAAACGCAGGGCGAACCAACGAGCGAGGAAATAAACCAAGCTTGTGGAGTTAAAGAGGTGTGTTCTTTCGATGAAGCAGTAGCGGCGAACATGGCAGAAATGAACGACTTTATCCCTGCGAAAGAAAAGAAGTATTCAGACGCTCAAAAGCACGCTTATTGGGATGCTTATCACGAAGGATATAGGCAAGCACGAAGCGAATTAAACGATATTGTAAACCCTTAAAATGAACTTAAAATGGAAATCATATTTATAACGCCCGAATTATGGCAAACATCTGAAATTAGCGATTTAACAAAAGCACTTATCTTGTTTCAAAAAAGACTTACTGAAACGAGTCTAAAAAAAGACGCAAAAAACCCAAGCTTAAAGAACTCTTACCTCTCTTTAGATCATATAATAAACACAACAAAGCCGCTTTTGTGTGAATGTAATTTAGTTATTACGCAGGATATGGCAGGGGGTTTCTTAACGACAACACTTATGCACGAAAGCGGACAGTTTAAAGGGTCTGCTATGGAGTTTAATCCAATGGCAGGAAATAGAGGCACTAATAAACTGCAAGAAATAGGAGGGGGTATAACATACGCAAAGCGTTATACATGGTCTGCTATGCTTGGCATTAGTGTTGATACAGATGATGATGCTGATAAAATGAAGGGAAAAGAGATAACAAAGCAAGAGGTCAAAGACAACGCCCACGCAAAAACAATTATTAATTGGGTTATCGACAACGGTCTTTCTTACAAAGAAATCGACAAGCATTATAAAGTAACAGCTAGTGAGTTAGATAGCATGAAAAAGGTTATAGAGCAAATAAAAGCCGAAACAATAGCCTTAGAGGGTGTACAAACGTAAAGGAATGCCACCACCCAAGCTTAAACCCGTAACGCCCGAAAATATACCCGCCCTGCTTGAATGGATAACCAAACACAAGCTATCTATTGACCAAGTGCGGCAGGTGTATTTTTTGAGTGCGGACATTGAAGAAGAAATTAAAAGCGAATTAGTAAAATCATATAAAAAACAATAACATTATGAAAAAGTCAATTTTTAATATTAGTGAAGAGTATTTAAGAGCATTAAAAGAGTTGGACGAATATTGCGAAGAACACCAAACGGATGAAGTACCCGAAGAAATGCACGACCGATTGGTAATTAATCAAGATGAAATGAGCGACAAAATACAAGCTTATTGGCACGTAATCACAGAAGCTAAAGGAGAGTTGGCAATGCTGACTGATTACATTGCTACTATGTCAAAGAAAATCAAGCCTATTAAGGCGAAAATTGAACGAATGACAAGATATGTCGGGCAAGCGGTGGAGCTTTACGGAGAGCCAAATAAAAGCGGTAAGGCTATTGAGGTTCAAACCAAGTTAGTAAAAGCTTCTGTAAAGCGGTCTTGTAGGTTAAAAGTAACTAACCAAGAGTTGCTGCCAGCTGCCTACAAAGAAGAAGTTATAACCACTTCAATAAAAACCCTAACCAAGGAATTAAAAGCGGCATTGGTTAATGGAGAAGCTATTGAAGGCGCAATCATTGACGATACAACTATTAATGTATCTTTCAAATAAAACAACGGGGTGCGCATATCATTAGTTCGCACCCCCACTTTAAAACCTAATCAATGGCATACGAACAGCAAATAATCAACAAAATAGAAAAGTGGTTAACTTGGTATGAGGGTAACTGTGACAAAGCAACTGTTTTGCAGCTTCTAAAGTTTAACGATCAATTGAGTTTATTAAGCGTGAATCTAGGCTCTATTTGTGCTAAAGCCAAAGGCTCTTATCTTCGTGTTTATTTTGAACGAAAGTCCACGTTTAGTACTAAGAAATTAGACTGGATTAAAAACGGTTCAAGTGCTGCTAAAGCGGACGAACAAGCACGACTTGAAATAGGCGCAATCAAAGAAAGCGAAATGCAACGAGAGGAGGCGGCGGATATTTTAAACCTTATGCTTAGGCAAGTTAACAAAGTTCTTAGCTCTGTGCAGCAAAGAATTAGCTTTGAGAAGGCAGAACATGAACGGGCTATGAGAATGCCCCATGATAACACTTAATACAGGTCGAACTAGACCGCAACAAACAATATTTATGAAAAATAAAGACAAATTTTTAAATGAACTACTATATAAACATCGCCCCGAATTAGTGCCAACTGTGGAGTTGTATATAGATGATAAGTTTATTTCAGCTAGTATTAATCGAATGCAATTCATGGCTGTAAGAATAGCCATAAAAAGAAAGGAATTAACCGCTAAATGTCATTTTAAGTACAAAGATCATGTTATAAAGATTAGTGAAAAAGGAGAGGTTTTGGATGATAGTTTTCCCGAGGGGCTTTGGCGTGAAATGTTGAATTTAACAGAGGAATTTAGCAGGATAGAACAACAACCCCCATGCAAGAAACGATAATTAAATTAATATGCGTGCTGCTTTTCTGCTTGTGCGTGCTAAAAGATACGGAATGAAAACGATAAATATTAACGGTAAGGAGTATACTAAAGGTGACTTTGTAAAGAGTTGCATAAATGCAAAAATAAAAGAAAGTCCATTATCTCTTATTTTTGCGGAATTAAAACAAGCCTTCCCACAACATGAACCCAAGCTACCTAAGTTGCGCCCTATGTCGGAGCTGCCGCAAGACGGGTATGAATTTGTTTTTGTAATTAAGGAACAATTTGAGACAGGAGGCGTATTTAATGAAATAGGGCGCTTCAAAGGGGATAATATAATAACTGATGGGCACGAGCTTTATATTAAAGCTAAAAACTATAGAGTCAAAGGCTTGAATCTTGAAATAATAGGCTGGCTTTACGAATTACCAAACCCAAACGACATAAAACTATGAAAGAAGCAATAATGATAATAGCAGCGGGGGCGGTTCTGTTCCTGCTGGTGTTTTGCCTATACTGGAACGCAATCAAAGGCGAATTTATACAAGCTCTTACAGAGCCGAAAAGCTACCGTTTAAAGGCGTGTGTATACTTTTATAAAGGAATACCGCCAACGATCAACGAAAGCGCATTTCACAGCCCACAAATACCCGTAAGTACGTGCATGGTGCTAAAAGAAAAGAGCATCCAAGGCAAGTACATAGTTTTCGAGATCAAAGCGAACGAATGCAAAGGTAGTGAGCAGAACTTGAACGGCTGCGAGGTTTATTACGAAACTGAATTATTTAAAAAATTAGCTAAAATAGAATTATAATGAAACAACTAGAATTGAAACACATTTCGCCTTATTTGCCGTACGAATTAAAGGTTAATAATTCTCACGGGGTTCCTGTGAGAATAAGAGGGCTTATAGATTTAAAATACATAGAGTACTTTTGTGATAAGACTAATTTTGCAAGTCAAGATCTAATATCCGAAACTAAACCCCTCTTACGCCCTATATCAGACCTGTTTGAAAACATCGTCCATAACGGGGAAATTGTTTGCGTGGCTGAACTAATTAGAAATTTAGCACCAGACGAAAATCAATTATGGGGAATAAATAAAAAACACCAAACATTGACTAATGTATCTCGTGAAAGGTTTTGGTATCCAGTTAAGAATCCGTTAGGGTTGCCATATTGGGCGATAGAAATACTATTCAAGTATCATTTCGATGTTTTCGGGCTCATAGAAAAAGGATTAGCAGAACCAATAAAAACAAATAACAATGAACCAAGCGTATAAATTCGCCCAGTCAAAACTCGGGCTAAAAGAAATCAAAGGAGAGCAGCACAACCCCGAAATAGTCGAAATGTTTGCGGCTGTGGGGTATGGTAGAATCAAAAACGATGAAACACTTTGGGACGGTGCGTTCGTTGGGTGGTGCTTAAAGAGCGCAGGAATGCCGTATTTAAACGAAGTTGCCGCCCGTAAATACGAAAAATATGGAACCGAAACAAAAACGCCTAAGGTGGGGGATATTGTTGTGATTTGGCGTGAATCCAAGGACTCTTGGAAGGGTCACGTCGGGTTCTTGCATTCGATGGATGAAAAAGACATCTACATCTTAGGCGGTAACCAAAACAATGAAGTTTGCGTAAGGAGGTTTGAAAGAAAGCGTTTACTTAGCTTTAGAAGCGTTACGGGTGAAAGCCTAAGAATCAAAGAAGAAGAAGAAGTTTTTATGACAGACGAAATGTACTTGCCAATACACTACAAAGGGATTATAGTAGAAGAACCTTATTACAAGGGAGATGGTAATCATTCGGTCGCCGAATTAGAAGAACTTTGCAGAAGATACAAGGAAAGAACACACCAACAAGCTGTTATAAAACAGAACTGCATGAAGGCTATTGTTAAGCTAAGAAGCAAGGCGTAATCAAACCTTATTAATTAACGGGCTTCGTGAGGAGTCGGAAAAAGAAGTATAGAAAGACGTTCGTAGATTGAATCGTATTATTAGAATTAAAGAATTAAATGGAAATGGTAAAAAATATAAAAGCTCGACTTTGGTGCAAGCCGTTTAATATATGGACGGAAATTAAGGACGACAATAGAAAGAAAGAGTCATTTTTTATGGGTTATTACATTTATAAAAACACAATTTATTTTGGATGCCCTTTTGGGATTTTCTTCGTAAGTCATCACAATGAGTGGTACAAAACCAAAGCAGAATAAACAAAACGCCCCGAACTCAAACGAGAACGGGGCGTTTTGTAATGATAGGATTAATTTGCCGAAGAACCCCCGCTAATTTTACTCGCAATATAATAACCAATTGCGTACAAAATGTCACCATTTGCAAACCCAGGAACTACCAAAGCAGCTACGGTAGGAATGTTTTCTTCTGGTATGTCTCCACGCATCCACGTATTATCAATTAGGTTTTTCACCTCAATAGCACCGCTGGTATTATTTAACGTTACTTTAAATTTTAAATCTTCTGAAACTTCGCTAATTATAGCCATTTTATTAATTGTTTTTTACTCCTGCTCTATCAGATGGGGAACCTATCCCCTTTTTTAATATTTCCAACGGATCAACCGCTTTTATTGCGTCTCGATATAAGGGCGAAAAGTCAACAGGGGCTTTGCTTTCTATCGGTTCTGAATAAAAAATAAAGGTTAAAGCCCAAATAATAAGCCCTATTTGATAAAAATTATATAGTCTACTCCTCATTTGCCCCTCCTCTTTTCTCATTAAATTGTTTATCAAACTCACG
>Ga0255048_10001364_pt1 | contig 17010 bp, 28 predicted proteins | sample JV7_2_2_MG_FD_183619 | JGI IMG/M metagenome (GOLD analysis project Ga0255048, IMG submission 183619) | Seawater microbial communities from Jervis Inlet, British Columbia, Canada - JV7_2_2 | ecosystem: Environmental > Aquatic > Marine > Inlet | place: Canada: British Columbia | collected 2016-10-06
TCTTTCATGACCTTCGACCGCCTGCTGCGCGGCGAGAGCCTTCCGAAGGGGCAGGTTGAGTCTGCTGGGATGACCTTGGCTGCGGTTCCGATGTCCCCGGCGGCACTCGCCAGACCCCGCCCCAACACTCTGTTCGCCAATCCGCCGTCTGGTGGCCGCAAGGTGCAAGGTCGGTTTGCCGAGGGCTCGACGTTGTCGAGGCAGGCCACGGCCAATATTCGGGCTCCCGAGGAAGGATCGATGACCGGGGCTACAAAACGTCAGATGGAGGACCTTGCATCACGCAAGGCGGCACCACAGGCGGGCGAGGGGAAGCGGGCTGAGCTGTCCGAGGCCCCCGTTGATCTGCGCTTGGTCCGTGCTCCGTTGGGCGGTCAGAAGATCAGGGGCAGTTCGGGCACTCCTCAGGCCATTTACGACCCTGTTACGGGCGAGGCGCGCGCTGCGCCGCAGCGCAGACCGGGCGACGTGACCCGGATGGCTGCGGATTCGGTGGCCGGGGACCCCGGACATGAGTGGTTGGAGGTGCCGAAGGCAACGATGGACCGCCTGAACCTGTCTCCGCAGAACTTTACGGACGAGCGGAGCCGCTTGGCGCCCGACGGTCGGACCGTGTACCTTGCATCTGGGCCCGACACCGCCAGATTTCTGCAGGCATGGCGGCAGCAGGCGGAGTTTTTCGGGCTCCCGGCCAGCCCCAACCTCCTGAAACCGCGCGCACTGCCCAACTCGAGCATCTTTACCTACCCAAAGGCGGGTCAAAAGGGCAAATCCTTCGATGACATGAAGCAGGAAGCCCGAGGTGCTACGGTCAGGAGCCAAGGTCCGACGCCTAAGTCCAAGTTCTTCGACTGATTTGTTGACAGACCCCAACGAACTCTATACCCATGGACAAGTAACCCACAACAGGAGCTTGAACCATGGGTGTAATCCCGATGAAGGACGACGAAGGCTTCCGGAAGCACAACCAGCAGGCCACGGAGGCCGCGGCAGTCGAACTGCGGGAGTTTGTGGCGGACATTGAGGCGGTTGACGCTCAGATGCAGGACCTGCAGCGCGAGCGGAAGGACCTTTTCACGGTTGTAAAGTCGCGTGGGTACGACGTCAAAGCTCTTCGCAAGGTTCTGGCCGAGCGCAAGCGCGACGCGGCGGAATTGGCCGAGGAACGCGAAGTTATGGCGCTGTATCAAGAGCTTCTTCTTTGACGTAGAAAGACAATACAGCTTGTGGTAGGTTCCCGGCATGGATTTCCATGACCGGGCGCTGACCATTGACGAACAGGCATGAGATAGGGCGACGCGGTGAGTTCCTAGCTTCGTATATTCTGGAGTCTCACGGGGTGGAGTGCCACCACGTCAACCGGGACGGCGCCGACCTGTGGTGCAAGGTCCGAGGTTCGATTATCACGATTGAGGTGAAGTCAGCCAGTCGGCCTCTTATGCAGAACAAGGAAGTTGTGACGCCGACGTACAACTTCAACATACGCAAACAGCGCGCGGAGTGGTTCTGTTTCGTGGCATTGGACAGGCAGCTTCTGATCCTGCGGCCGGGGGACGATCTCCACACCACCACTGTTCGCTTCAAGCAGTTTGAGTTCAATGAGCAGAACCAGCGGCGGACGATTGAGGAATTGCTGAATAGCTGCTAGAGTTCCGTGAACCTTGGACCTTGGAGATCCACCATGAAGCCCACCCGCCCCAAAGCCCGCCCTGCTGACCGCAAGTCCATGCCCGGTGATGAGATGCCGGACAACCGTGCGACGACGGAGGTCTCGCCCCGCCCCAAAGCCCGCCCTGCTGACTTGATGGACAAGTACGAGGGCGAGGTTGTCAAGCGCGGCAACCGCATGAAGGAACGCGAGGATCGCGAGATGAACTACGCGGCCGGAGGCATGGTCCGTGGTTGCAAGCCGGGTCAGATGTCGGGCAAGAAGTACAGCGGCTCGTACTGATCGGAAGGATCTGTTCTCATGGCAACAGGTATAGAAGACCCCCGTCAGGGGAGGGGTCAACCCTCCCCCACGGCGAGCTACGACGAGCTCAGCCGCCGGGATATTGCCGCGGACGTATATCGTGCGTTCCGCGAAGCTGGGTTCTCTGACCAACAGTCAAAAGCCCTGACGGCAGAGATCAACCGTGAGAACAGCCTTCGTCCCAATTATCTGTTCGGTGAGCATACGGATCCCGCAAACAGGGCGACGAACGTCGGGATGCTCAGCTGGCAGGGGTCGCGCGCGCCGCAGGCCCTCCAGTTCCTGAGAGATCGCGGGGTTGCTGACGAAGCAGGGAACATCACTCCCGGCTACGACGCGCTGCGCGCGCAGGCTGAGTTCATCCGCTACGAGATGGAAAACAACCCGGAATATGCGAAGACCAAAGATATCTTCCTGTCCAACCCGGAGATTGACCCGGCTGCCGCGCACCGCGTTCTTGGAGACAACTACATCCGTTGGCGCCGTACCGACCCTGAATACAGCGAACCCGGATACGGGCGCATCTATGAGGGGTACAACCTCCTGACCGGTCAGGACGCCGAATTTACCCCTTCCGAGGGGGTTCGGCCGCAAGCCCGACCACAGGTGCTCAACTCCGTTGATCCCGCTGCGCCACAGGCTGCACCAGAGGACCAAGCAGCAAACAAGTCGTCCCTTGACTACTTGTCGGATGCACTGCCATACTTGGAGACAGCGCAACTCACAGGAGCTCCGCAATACCGGTTCGACCCTCCGGGCGTACGCAGACCGCAAGGACGCAGTGGTGACGACGCCCTGAAACGACTTGGTATTGCCAGTCTACTCGCATGAACTATGAGCCTTTTTCGGAAACAAACCTCGGCGACGTCTTGAGGTTGGCCTTGAGTATGCAGCGGGAAAGCGACTACGCGGCCGTTCCATTCGACATCGAGCAGACGGCACGATCTGTGTTGGGCATGGTTGTCAGAAGCCCGAGGGGTTTCGGTGTCGTTGCATATGACGACGGAAAACCGATCGGGATGATCTGCGGTGGATTGGCTCCGTATGTGTTCAGCAAGGGAGCACTGGCCAGCGACTACGCTTGGTACGTGCTCCCAGAGCACCGAGGTTCGAGCACCGCCGTTCGATTGCTGAGGATGTTTCGGGAGTGGGCGACGGAAAGTGGGGCGACGGAGCTTTACATGGGCATCACGACAAACGTTGAGGCTGACCGAACAGGGCAGCTCTTGCAGCGTCTTGGTTTTGAGCACGTCGGCGGCAACTATCGGGCGCGACTGAATGCCGGATCTTGACGCCCTACCAGAGGACGTACTCCGTGAGATCCTCCATCTCTCTGAGGCGAAGCGCAAGATCGACTTGCGCGACAACGCCACGGAGAAGTTCATGGTGTTTGCCAACCATGTGTATGAGAACTTCATCGAGGGCGAGCATCACCGGATCATTGCCGAGAAGCTGGAAAAGGTGGCACGAGGAGAGCTGAAGCGACTGATCATCAACATGCCGCCTCGCCACTCGAAGTCGGAGTTTGCCAGCTTCCTGATGCCAGCTTGGTTCTTGGGGCGGAACCCCAAGCTCAAGATCATCCAAGCGACGCACAACACCGAGCTTGCAGTCCGCTTTGGCCGCAAGGTGCGAGATCTGATCGACGACCCTGCGTACAAGGAGGTGTTCCCGGACACCAACCTCAAAGAGGACAACAAGGGCGCAGGTAAGTGGGGAACGGACAAGGGCGGAGAATACTTCGCGGCCGGCGTGGGTGCGGCGGTCACGGGCCGTGGTGCGGATCTGTTCATCATCGACGACCCCCACTCGGAACAGGACGCTCTGAGCGAGAACGCGTTTGACCACGCCTACGAATGGTACACATCGGGCCCACGGCAGCGTCTGCAGCCGGGTGGCGCCATCATCCTCGTCATGACGCGATGGGGCAAGAAGGACCTGACAGGTCGCCTGCTTGCAAACCAGTCCGCCGACCCAATGGCGGATCAGTGGGAGGTGGTGGAGTTCCCCGCGCTCCTGCCGTCGGGAAACCCTCTGTGGCCGGAGTTCTGGGACAAAGAATCCCTTCTGTCGATCAAAGCTTCGCTACCTGTGCAGAAGTGGGCGGCTCAGTGGCAGCAGCAGCCCACGGGAACTGGCTCCGCCATTATCCGAAAGGAGTGGTGGAACATGTGGGACAAGGAAAAAATACCTCCACTAAAGTATATAATCCAAGCCTACGACACGGCGTTCTCCAAGAAGGAGACGGCGGACTACTCTGCAATCACGACGTGGGGTATCTTCGAGCCAGAAGAGGGCCGGGGCGACCAAGTCATCCTGCTGGATGCGCAGCGCGGGCGCTGGAGCTTTCCGGAGCTGAAAGAGGTTGCCTTCGAAGAGTGCCAGTACTGGGAGCCGGACATGGTGATCGTGGAGAAGAAGGCGACAGGTGGGCCGCTGATCGACGAGATGCGATCGCGCGGTATTCCAGCCATTGGGTTCTCCCCGGGCAAGCGCGCGGGCGGCGGCGGCGTGGACAAAACCACCCGCATGCACACCGTCTCCCCCCTGTTTGAGGCTGGCATGGTGTGGGCGCCTCAGGACAAACGCTTCTCCGAAGAGGTCATCGAAGAGGTCGCCTCATTTCCGAATGGCGAACACGATGACTATTGTGATAGTATGACGCTGGCTTTGATGCGTTTCCGCCAAGGCGGTTTCGTTATGATACACGAAGAGGAAAAACCCGACTTTGCTGATCAGGTTCCTCGTAAACGGGAGTACTACTGATGGCGCTACCTCCGCAGCCGTTCGGAAACATGGTGGAGCGCGGCCTCGGTTCGGCCCCCGCTCCTGACGATATGAGTGTCGACATCCCTGTCGACATGCCGATGGACTTTTCGGGTGGAGCCCAAGTTACCCCCACCGAGGACGGAGGTGCGCTGATCGAGGCTATCGACGCTTTGACACAGGGCGCGTCGATGGAAGAGCTGATCCCGTTCGACGCGAACCTCGCGGAGTTTCTGGAGGACAGCACCCTCGCTGAAATCGCCAGCGACCTATCGTCTGCGTACAAAGACGACCTTTCTTCCCGTCAGGACTGGGAAGAAACCTATACGAAAGGATTGGATCTTCTCGGCGTAAAGTCGGAAGAGCGCACCACCCCTTTTGAGGGCGCGTCCGGTGTCACACACCCTCTGATCGCAGAGAGTGTCACCCAGTTTCAGGCTCAGGCCTACAAGGAAATCCTTCCGTCTGGTGGCCCTGTGAAAACACAGATCGTCGGCTCCCACACGCAGGAGACCGTCGAACAGGCTCAGCGGGTCAAGGACTACATGAACTATCTGATCATGGATCGGATGGAGGAGTACGACCCGGACACGGACCAGATGCTGTTCTATCTCCCGCTGTCCGGATCAACTTTCAAGAAGGTGTACTTTGACCAGAACAAGCAGCGGCCGGTGTCGAAGTTTGTTCCCGCGCAGGACGTCGTTGTGTCGTACGCCGCCAGCGACATCCTGAGTGCGCCGCGCGTCACGCATGTCCTGAAGATGCTGGACAACGAAGTTCGCAAGCTGCAGGTGTCGAAGTTCTACCGCGACGTAGACCTGTCCTCCCCCGGCGCGGATGAGCAGGATAGCGTCACGCTCAAGGTTGATGAGCTACAAGGTACGTCACGTTCGTCCTACAATGACGAGCTCCGCACTGTTCTGGAGATGCATGCGGAACTGGATCTGGACGGATTTGAGGACGTTGACGAGATGGGAGAGCCCACGGGCGTCAAGCTTCCGTACATCGTTACGATCGACGAGGCCAGCAGTGAGGTCTTGGCAATCCGCCGCAACTATCGCCAAGACGATGCTGCCCGCCAAGCCACCCAGTATTTCGTGCACTACAAGTTTCTTCCGGGGCTCGGGTTCTACGGGTTCGGTCTGACGCACATGATTGGCGGATTGGGCCGCGCTGCAACCAGCATTCTGCGCCAGCTCATTGACGCAGGCACCCTGTCCAACCTCCCGGCCGGATTCAAGGCGCGCGGTATCCGCGTGGCGAACAGCGACGAGCCGCTGCAGCCGGGGGAGTTCCGCGACATCGACGCACCGGGTGGCAACATCCGGGACGCCATTATTCCCCTCCCGTACAAAGAGCCGTCAGCCACCCTTGCTCAGCTGCTCGGTGCCTTGATCGACGGCGGCCGCCGCTTCGTTTCGGTGGCAGACAACCAAGCCCAGAACATGGGGCAGGAGCAGCCCGTCGGAACCACTGTGGCTCTGCTTGAGCGCGGCATGAAGGTGCTTTCAGCGATCCACAAACGCCTGCACTACGCCCAGAAGCAAGAGTTCAAGATCCTCGCGCGCATCATTGCCGAGAACATGCCGGCAGCTTATCCGTACGAGATGCCGAACGGCGCCCAGAACCTGAAACAGCAGGACTTCGACGGACGGGTAGACATTCTACCGGTCAGCGACCCGAACATCTTCTCGATGGCTCAGCGCGTCGCCTTGGCGCAGGAGCAGCTGAAGCTGGCCCAGAGCAATCCGCAGATGCACAACCTACACGCAGCGTATCGACGGATGTATCAGGCCCTTGAGATTCAGAACATCGACGAGATCCTGCCCCCGGCTCCTCAGCCGCAACCCATGGATCCGGCGATGGAGAACGGACGAGCACTGGTTGGAACACCCATGCAGGCGTTCCCAGACCAGCACCATGAGGAGCACATCAAGGCTCACATGGCCTTCTACAAGCTTTCGCTCGTACAGGCGACACCACACGCGGTAATGGCCCTCGTTGCCCATATCATGGAGCATGTCGCCCTGTTGGCGCGCCAGCAGATGATGCAGCAGGCGCAGGAGCTGATTTCGCAGGTTCAGATCGCAGCGCAGACGGGTGCCATTGATATGCAGCAGGCGCAGCAGCAGATCATGCAGGCGCAGGCTGCCATTCAGGACCCCAAGCACTCCGCTGACTACGCGGCTCTTCTGCAGCGCCAGATTCTTGAGCAGCTGGTGCCGGAGCTGACGCCTCCCGCCCCCGATCCGATGGCAGACCCGCTGGTGCAGATCCGGAACGCCGAGCTGCAGATCAAGCAGCAGCAGGTTATGGGTGACGCTCAGGTCGACGCCGCCAAGCTTCAGCTCGAACAGGCGAAGATGGCCCAGAAAGCGGCCGGAGAGGCTGCACGTCTCGAGCTTCAGGAAGAGATTGCGGACGATCGGAACGACGTAAACCGCGAGCGGATTGCAGTTCAAGCGCAGCTCGCACGGGAGCGCAACGCGGGGTCTCAAAACGGCTGAAAACGCTTGGAAAGAAGTAGTACACTGTGGTAGTTGTTCAGCAACGGTCTAGCTGCAAGTGGTGTTGAACAAGACCACAACGAGGTACTACAATGGACACGGTAGACTTTGCGTCAAGGCTGTATAAGAACCTACGCCGTCGGCAAGAGGACATACAAGCCTGTCTTTCTGCCGACGGGATTCCCAACTGGGAAGAGTACAAGAAGTTGGTTGGAGAGCTACGGGGCCTCTCCTATGCAGCCGACGAAGTGAAGGCCCTGCTGGAGAAGTACGCTGACCATGACGAAGACACTTTATCTTCCTGACCACGTCGCGCAGAAGCTGAACGCATCTCGGGCTGAATCGGCCCCGGATGCTGCCGGGGACAACTCGCTCAACACGGCATATGTTGAAGAGAACAGCCGCGTCCTCGACCCCTCCCTCCTCGAAAAGCCACTCCTTGAACGCCTGCCTCAGCCAACAGGCTGGCGGGTTCTGGTCATGCCATACCAAACGGCGCAGCAAACCAAGGGTGGACTCTTCATTCCGGACGAAGTTCGGGACCGTGAAACGGTAGCCACCGTCGTGGCCTACGTTTTGAGTGTTGGACCACTGGCATACAAGGACCCCGGCAAGTTCGGAGCCGAGTGCGAGCCGTGGTGCAAGAAGGGGGATTGGGTCTGCATCGGTCGCTACGCTGGCTCAAGGTTCAAGATCGACGGTGGAGAGATCCGGATCATCAATGATGACGAGGTGATTGCCACGGTCCTTGAGCCAACCGACATCAAAACCGTGTAAGGAGAGTCCCATGGCGGATCAAAAAGAAGAGCTGGACGACGAGATCATCATCGAAGAGGTCGGTGACGAGGCAGACCAGCAGGAGGTCACCGAAGGGTCTGGTGACGACGAAAGTGAACTGGATTCCTACAGCAAGGGTGTCCAGAAGCGTATTGCGCGCCTGACCGAAAAGTATCGGAAGGAAGAGCGCGACCGCGAAGAGGCCGTCCGTGTGGCGCAGCAGCTGCTGCATGAAAAGCAGCAGCTGGAGGGGCGACTGAAACAGCTCGACAGCGGCTATCTGAACGAATACGGCGCCCGGATCGAGGCGCAGATTACGGCAGCCCGCAGGGCCTATAAGGATGCCTATGAGGCCGGCGACACAGATCGTATGATCGAGGCGCAGGAGGCTCTGGCTCGGGCCACGACGGACAAGGATCGCTACAGCCTCGCCAAGCGTCGCGCCGATGAGCGCGTCTCAACGGCCTCGGCCGAAACGACCGGGCAGCAGGCCGCGCCTGCCCCGGCCCCTGTTCAGCAGGCCGCGCAGGTTGACCCAAAAGCCCAGAGCTGGGCTGAAAAGAACACGTGGTTTGGTCAGGACGAGGTCATGACCTATGCTGCGTTTGGTATCCATCGCAAGCTGGTTGAGGAAGAAGGCTTTGACCCGCAGAGCGAGGAGTACTATACTGAGATCGATCGTCGGGTTCGTACGGAGTTTCCGCACAAGTTCCAGACGGCCAAAACATCGGGCAAGAGTCAGGTCGCACCGGCTGGTTCTTCGGCATCCCGCAGTACAACACCCGGGCGCAGGACCGTGAAGCTAACTCCTTCGCAGATCGCCATCGCGAAAAAGCTAAATGTTCCTCTGGAAGAATACGCAAAGTACGTGAAGGACTGATCTATGACTGAGACTACTCGCACACCACGGTCTTCAACCACGCGTGAAGCAACCACGCGCAGAAAGCCTTGGGCACCGCCCAGCCACCTCGCGGCGCCGAACCCTCCTGAGGGTTACGTGCACCGTTGGATTCGAGTCGCAATGCGTGGTGAGGAGGACAAAATGAATGTCCACTCCAAGCTGCGTGAAGGATGGGAACCCGTCCGCGCCGACGAGTATCCGGACTATGAAGCACCTGTTATCGACGAAGGTCGTTACGCTGGTGTGATTGGTCAGGGGGGCTTGATGCTGTGCCGCATCCCTGTCGAAACTGCAAGAGAAAGATCCGCGTATTACGGGAACCGGACCCGCGAACAGATGCAGGCTGTCGATCAGGACTTGATGAAGGAGTCGCATCCTTCAATGCCGATTCACAAGGATCGGCAGAGTCGTGTCTCGTTCGGTGGAAGAAACTCCGCCGACTAACCTTTGTAGGAGCTGAAAATGGCCAACATCAATGGCGCATTCGGTCTTCGTCCCATCGGCAAGATGGGTCAGAACACCAACAGCACCGGCGCATCTGAGTATCGTATTGCTGCAGGCAACACGAACGCGATCTATCAGGGCTCGCCCGTCATCCCGCTGAGCACCGGTGTCATTGACATCGTCGGCAGCGCGGCTGGTGGTACGGTTGGCCTTCTTGGCGTGTTCTGGGGCTGCGAATACGTTTCTTCGGTCACCGGTGCAAAAGTCTGGTCCAACTACTGGCCCGGATCCGGCGCGGACAGCAACTTCCCCGTGAAGGCGTATGTCTACGACGACCCCGCACAGCTGTTTGTTGTCGCGACATCCAACGTCGTGGGTGCAGCAAACACTGAAGCAGAGGTTCGCGCTGCGGTTTTCGCAAACGCCAACTTCGCACTGGCCACCTCGGGTACTGCGGCCACCGGCATCTCGTCGGCGACCCTCGACCTGAACACCATCGGCACCACCAACACCCTGAACCTGCGCATCATGGGCATCCAAGAGGATCCCGAGAACGCAGACTTCACCGCCGCTGGTATCCCTGTAATCGTTCGCCTGAACAACCACTTCAACTCGCCGAACGGCGCGATTGCTGGTGGCACTGTTTCGACGACCGGCGTGTAAGGAGGCGTAGATAATGGCTATCTCTCGCGCACAACTGGCGAAAGAGCTGGAACCGGGCCTCAACGCCCTGTTCGGCATGGAGTACGCTCGGTACGAAAACCAGCACTCCGAAATCTACACCACCGAGTCGTCGGATCGCGCATTCGAAGAAGAGGTCATGCTGTCCGGTTTCGGCGCAGCTCCGACCAAATCCGAGGGTTCGGCGATCAGTTTCGACGAGGCCAACGAAGCGTACACCGCCCGCTACAACCACGAAACGGTTGCGCTGGCGTTCTCGCTGACCGAGGAAGCGATTGAGGACAACCTCTACGATCGTCTCGGTTCGCGGTACACTCGTGCGCTGGCTCGCTCGATGGCCCACACCAAGCAGGTCAAAGCTGCTGCCGTCCTGAACAACGCCTTTGCAGGCGGTGCGTTCGCAGGCGGTGACGGCAAAGCCCTGTGCGCCACGGACCATCCGCTGACCTCGGGTGGCGCGTTCGCCAACACCCCTGCCGTTGCAGCAGACCTGAACGAAACCTCGCTGGAAGACGCCCTGATTTCGATCTCGGGCTTTGTCGACGAGCGTGGGATCAAGGTTGCTCTGCGCGGCATGAAGCTCATCATTCCCCGCCAGCTGCAGTTCGTGGCTGAGCGTCTGATGGTTTCGACTCTGCGTGTTGGCACTGCGGACAACGACGTGAACGCAATCCGCTCGATGAGCCTGCTGCCGGAAGGTTATGTCGTCAACGACTTCCTGACCGACCCGGACGCATTCTTCATCAAGACGGATGCTCCTCGCGGCTTTATCCACTTCGAGCGCACCAAGCTGTCGAACGGCATGGAAGGCGACTTCGACACCGGCAACATGCGCTACAAGGCGCGGGAACGCTACAGCTTCGGCTTCTCGGACCCCCGTGCCGTGTACGGCAGCGCCGGCGCGTAACGACTGCCTGAGAGCCCTTCCCTCCTCCCTGAGGGCTCTTCGACTGAGGGGGCGGTCTTCGGATCGCCCCCTTTCTTTTGGCACAACCCCATGCTATTCTGCTTTTTAGCAGGACACAAAAGCCGTGCAGACAGGCCCCTGCCCTGACGTTGCACAGACTGTACGGCCAACCCTTGTGCAAGAGGTATTGCAATGGCATCGACTACGTTCTCCGGCCCGGTAACGTCGACCAACGGTTTTGTTGGCGCGGTTCAACTCCCCACCTACACTGTGGATTCCGCTCCCTCGGCTTCTGCTGCTGGCGCAGGCACGGTCATCTATGTGTCCAACGGTCTGGCTGGCGCCCCCACGGTCGCGGTCAGCGACGGCACTGATTGGATCTCTGCCGCTGGCATCGCAATCGCAGCCGCTTAAGGTGTCCCATGGCTATCAAGTGGGAGCCTGCGAGTGAAGAAGAGCTTGCTCGGCGCGTAACCGCGCCGACTCGCGCCCGTGAGGGCGATGGCAAGTTCAAGGCGGATGATCCATCCACCCCTCAGAACGAGGCGTGGGTGGTCGAGAAGCCGAAGCGCAAACGTAAAGCCAAGGAGTAAGTCATGTCGTCATCCGACGTTAAGATGAAACGTGTAACAGCGACCGGTGCGCTGAGCATTGGCCGAGCACGGATTCGTCAGGTTCAGGTCACAACCACTGGAGCGGCCCGACTCACCCTTACCGACGGCGTCGGCGGCGATGTTATTCTGGACCTCGATTTTGTGTCGGGCACAACGAACATCGCGGACATCCCCGATTCTGGGATCCTCTCCATCAACGACCCAGCGGTCAGCGCACTGACAAACATCAGTGCTGCGACTATCTACTACGCATAGGGGTCTACGGTGGATCTTCTGAACGGCATCATGCAGTGGATCGTCGCCCCTGTGGCGGCGTTTGTCTGGGTTCTGCACAACCGTGTCGGCAAGCACGACACGGACATTGCAGTGATCAAGGCTACGACGTCAGCCAACAAAGAGGCTCACGACAAGGAGTTCAAGGAGATGCGCGAGAACTTCAAGCGCGTCTTTGAAAAGCTAGATGCCATCGAGGCCAGTTTGAGGAAGTAGTCATGCGCAAGATCGACGAAATCATTGTCCACTGTGCAGCCACCCGGCCCAGCTGGTTCGAGGGCAAGAGTGTCGAAGAGAAGCGCGATGAGATAGGTCGCTGGCACGTCGAGGAAAATAAGTGGAAGGCAATCGGATACCATTATATCGTGGATCGAGACGGACGTGTGGCTCCGGGGCGCAGCCTTGATGATGCCGGGGCGCATACGTATGGCCACAATGCCAACAGCATCGGAGTCTGCCTGATCGGCGGTCACGCCTCGTCGGCTACTGACGCCTTCGACGTGAACTACACCTCGGCGCAGGACCAAGCCCTCCGAGTGCTGATTAGCGAACTGAAGATCCGGTTCCCCGGCATCGTCAAGGTCAGCGGCCACAACGACTACACGAAAGCCAAGGCCTGCCCCGGCTTCAACGTCAAGCGGTGGCTGGCAAACAAGCCCGCAGAGCGGCCTCTGGCGGCCTCTACGACCATTCAAGCCTCCGCAACACAGATCTTCGCCGGCATTGGAACGGCAGCCACGGTTTTCGGCGGGCTGGACGGAACGGCTCAGATTGTGGCCCTTGTGCTTTCCGGGGTGATTGTTCTCGCCGGGATATGGGTGTTCAAGGAGCGACTTCGCTATTGGGCGGGAGGCGTGAAATGATCTGGGGAAAAGTGCGGCTATATCTCGCCGCTGTTGGTCTTGGTCTCGCCGTGATCTGGCAGGTGGTCAGGGGCATTCGGGCCAGCGAGCGAAAGGACATTGAGCAGGAACGCGCCAACGCCCGTGTGGACGCAATGAAACAGGCGGGAAGGATTAGAGACGATGTGGAAAGCGACCCTTATCTTGTCGATCGCGCTCACGAGTGGCTGAGGAAGAAAGACTGATGCTCCGCTTGGCAGCGACACTGGCCCTGCTGGCCGTTCCCGCCAAGTCTGAACAGTGCCTTGATAAAGAGATGCTGGAGGCGTTTCTGAGGCACGAACACGGGTTGCGGCTTCACTCTTGGGGGCTGTCTGATGCTGGTAACATGTTGGAACTGTGGCTTGGGCCTTCTGGTCATTGGGCTGTTGTCACGACCACGCCTTGGCGGTGCAGCACTGTGGAACTACCGCACGATTTGAGGGGGCGACTATGGGTGCCTCCCAGCCAGAACTACGAAGTCCCGGAGGACCGCATGATGAACAGAGGGCAAGGCTTATGAGATACTTGGCATTCATGCTGCTGGCGGGCTGTATGCACGTCCCGCAGGGGGACTACTGCGACATCGCTCGCCCCACGTACTTCACCTCTGCTGAGACCATCAACTGGTTGGCGGACAACGACCGCAGGCTGCTGGTTCAGATCGTCGCCGACAACGAAATCTACAAGGATTTCTGTGATGGCTAAGTCACCGGCGTGGCAGAGGAAAGAGGGAAAGGATCCGTCTGGTGGCCTCAACGCCAAGGGGCGCGCTTCGGCGAAGAAGCAGGGCATGAACCTGAAGCCCCCTGCACCCAACCCGAAGACCAAGAAGGACGCCTCCCGCCGCAAGAGCTTTTGCGCAAGGATGGGCGGCATGCCCGGTCCAATGAAGGACGAGAAGGGTCGGCCAACCCGAAAGGCTCTGTCCTTGAAGAAGTGGAATTGTTGATGTGGAAAAGCGCCCATGAACCGTGCTAGTATGCCAAAACAGGTGACGGAGGTCCCCATGAAAAAGCCGGGGCTGTACGCCAACATCCACGCAAAACGTAAACGCATCGCTGCCGGGTCCGGCGAGAAGATGAGGAAACCGGGGACAAAAGGGGCGCCGACAGCCAAGTCGTTCCGTAAGTCTTCCCAGACGGCGAAGAAGAAATGACCACATCTGGAACCAGAGTCTTCAACATCGACGTCGCGGAGGCGATCGAAGAAGCCTACGAGCGCATCGGCCTAGAGCTGCGCTCCGGCTACGATGCCCGCACGGCTCGGCGCTCCCTGAACCTTATGTTTGCGGAGTGGGCCAACCGGGGCCTGAACCTCTGGACCGTTACGCAGGACACCCTGACGCTGACACAAGGGACTTCTCAGTACCCTTTGGCCGAGGACGTCATCGACATCCTCGACATGTCCGTGCGGCGCAATGGAACGGACTTCGAACTGGATCGCATCAGCCGCTCTGACTATCTGGACTTCCCCAACAAGACGTCTCAGGGTCGTCCGTCGCAGTTCTTCTTCGACCGCCAGATCGCTCCTGTTATTACACTCTGGCAAACTCCGGACAACTCGACAGACCAGCTTGTCTACTACTACGTGCGGCGTCTTGAGGACATAAACAACCTGTCTGAGACGACTGGTATCCCGTTCCGGTTCTACCCCTGCATGGTGGCCGGACTTGCGTACTACCTTGCCATCAAACGGGCTCCGGAGCGTGTTCAGATGATGAAGGCTATTTACGAGGAGGAGTTCCAGCGGGCAGCCATGGAAGACGTGGACAAGGTTCCGTTGGTGCTTCGACCCAGCTCGAGATACACGAGGGTCTGATGGCGTTTGCGTCCGGGAAAAAGGCGTGGGGAATTTCTGACAGGTCCGGGTTCCGGTATCCTCTCAAGGATATGCGCCGTGAGTGGACAGGGTCCCTTGTTGGACCTGATGAGTACGAGGAAAAGCACCCTCAGCTCTACCCTTCTAGGAAGGTGTCTGATCCGCAGGCGCTCCGAGATCCAAGGCCCGACACTCGCGAGACGCTGACTGTGTACGTTGGCGGACCGACCATAGAAGCTCCTCGCCTTGACCGCCCCCGCATGATAGGAAAGGTTGGAACCGTCGAGGTACTGATCTCATGAACTACACAGAGCTAGTGCAGCTTATTCAGGACTACACCGAGAGCCGCGAAACGACGTTCGTGGACAACATTCCGCGCTTTGTTCGCCAGACGGAGCAGCGGGTGTATCGCACGGTCATGCTTCCTGAGCTTCGAAAGAATGCAACTTCTGCCGTCACACCGGGATCGCAGTACCTTGCACGTCCGACGGACTTCATCTCCGTGTTCTCCATCTCGGTCGTGTCCCCATCCGGCGAGTACAGTTTCTTGTACGACAAGGACGTGAACTTTATTCGGGAGGCCTACCCCTCCCCTGCTTCCACGGGATTGCCAAAGTTCTATGCCCAGTTCGAGGGAAAGACACCGGCCGGAAGCGGAGCGTTTCTGCTGGGGCCCACGCCGGATCAGGCCTACACAGTGGAGCTCCACTACTACTACGACCCGCCCTCCATCGTTGACACGGAAACATCGTGGCTTGGGGACAACGCTGAAACAGTCCTCCTGTACGGAACACTTGTCGAGGCTTACACGTACCTCAAGGGCGAAGCTGACCTCATGCAGCAGTATCAGGCGCGCTATCAGGAGGCTTTGTCGCTTCTGAGCGGAATTGATATACGGTCAAACCGGGATGACTATAAAGATGGTCAGATAAGGAGAGGGGTATGACATACCCAAACGCAACGATGGATCCTCCGAAGGTCAGTGTCCTGACATCGAACCACGGTGGCCACTCTCCGGAGACGATTGCGGAGTTGTGCGTAGACAAGCTGATACAGGTTTCGGACAGCGCCCCTCCGGAGATCGCCCTTCAGGCTAAGGCCTTCCGCCAGCAGATATTGGAGGTCGTCCTGCAATATGTTAGAGTGGCAGCCAGAGAAGACAGGGCGACAGTTGTCGCGCACCTAGAGCGCGCCGGGATGCCGGACATAGCGCAGCAGATCAGGAGACTTTGAGATGGCATTCACCGGCAACTATATGGCGACCTCGTTCAAGCAGCAGCTGCTTGAGGGCGTCCACGATTTCCGCCTGACCGGCGGCGACACATTCAACCTCGCCCTGTACACCAACACTGCCACGTTCACGGCGGCGACCACGGCGTACACAGCGACCAACGAGGTTGGTGACAGCGGCTCTTACACTGCAGGTGGTGGTGCGCTGACCCGAATCAACCCGACCACATCCGGCACCACGGCGTTCACGGACTTTGCGGATCTGTCCTTTACCTCTGCCACCATTACGGCGCGCGGTGCTCTGATCTACAACACCACTCCGACGCACACCTACACCAACCCGGTGGTGGCTGTTCTGGACTTTGGGACGGACCGCACAGCAACCACGGGCACGTTCACCATCCAGTTCCCTACTGCGGACGCCAGCAACGCCATCATACGCATCGCCTGACGTTTCGGCTTGGCCGCAAAGATGGGGGTGTCGGAAGGAGCGGACAGGTAAGATGTGGTGTCTGCAGGGAGCGGTCTTTGGCGCATCGCAAGGTAACCGGGAAAGCCCTAGATCATGCCTGTAACGCTTGGGCGCTGGACTGGCGCAACAACATCTCTAATACCAAGCGACCTGAACTGGGTGGCGCCGAGCGGCTTGTTCCCCACGCAGGAACGCAACGACAGTAGCGCGTACACGTTCACTTCCAGCACCTCAACCCTGACGCTTCCGGCGACAGGGCTTGCCGATGGTTATCTGATCGTTGCAGCGTTTGAGTTTGAAGACACATCAAACGGTCGTTTTACACCACAAGGTCAGATCGTTCGGTCCAGCGGCACGGGCACAGTCGTCAGCACTCCGGGCGGCGGGTTCGCCAGAGACACCAGTGAAGACCGTGCTTATGTGCGGTGCTGGACATTTGTTGACAGCCCGTCTGCTTCTGCTGAGTTCCAGTTTCAGTGGAAAAGGGACAATGACGCGGCGACAGGTGGCACTGTCCGTTCCGAGTTCGTTGTCATCCCGCTCTACTATGCTGACTTTGGGGCTTATGAGAGCGCATCAACGCAGCTTGCGGATACGACGACACCAGAACGGGTCACAGGCTTTTCTGGAACGGACGGCACAAACATCACCCTGAGCGGCGATGTCGTCACACTGTCTGGAGCCAACAAACGCTATCTGGTCCTCAATGGCTTCTTCACCGAAGGGCGTGGCGGTCGGACGCAGCGTTGGCACGGGTTGCGCGT
>Ga0255048_10001365_pt1 | contig 17000 bp, 18 predicted proteins | sample JV7_2_2_MG_FD_183619 | JGI IMG/M metagenome (GOLD analysis project Ga0255048, IMG submission 183619) | Seawater microbial communities from Jervis Inlet, British Columbia, Canada - JV7_2_2 | ecosystem: Environmental > Aquatic > Marine > Inlet | place: Canada: British Columbia | collected 2016-10-06
GGAGACGAAGGAGAAAGACGACGCAGATACTCGAAAGTCTAAGAAGTCAACGCAATTCATGCTTGACGAAGTTGAATCCCAGCTAGAAGCACTGGAGATGTGATGAAATTGTACCGTGTGTTCGATGACAAAAACGAAGTTTACGTCAAATCGGAAAATCCTTGGGGCGCGCTGAGAATAGGAGAACAAGAATTGATGGATATTAGTGGGGAGCCTTCTGAATGGCATTCAGTTGAGCTTGCGTGCAAAGACGCGGATGTCATTCGAACGAGTCACTACAGCTAAGTAACAAGTCTTTTACCCGCCCTTCTTAAAGGAGAGTTCAATGAAGAATTTCATGTTGTCTTTCGTGCTGTGCTTCGTATTGTGTTTCCCGTCTCTCGCCGATAAGCCTGTCGGCCCGACCCTTCAAAAGGTGAGTGTTAACGTCCTTTGTCCCGGTAAGTACGGTGGGAGCGGCGGAGCACAAGGTTCCGGAACGGTCTTCCTCTCGGAGATTGACGGAAAGGCTTCTGCGTGGGTGCTCACGGCATACCACGTCATTAAAGGGCAGCGTGAGGTTTCAGATGTCATTTCAAGAACGGGATCTACTAAAAAGAGTGTTAGTTACCGAGATGCGCAAATCATACAAGAGCGGGTTCTCGCTGGACGAATTGTCGGGGAACTCAAATTCGATGCGGAGATTATTTCCGTCGATGCCAGCCGAGATATCGCACTCTTGCGTATCAGAGACGGGGAATTCAGCGATGTAGGAGCGACTTTTTTCTTGGACGGCGACATTCCCCTCGCCGGAACGGAACTTTATCACTGTGGCGCGCCTGGTGGTAAGGATACTGGTGGAACATGTTCGTTGACCATGGGCATCGTCAGCCGGATTGGGGTACGCATCCCCGGCTTTGGCGGTGGTTCCAAGCATGGTGTATTCGACCAAACTGACACCGCGGCCCTCGGCGGCTCGTCAGGTGGTCTTCTTGCCCTTAAATCCGATGGCCGGTTTATCGGTATGATTACACTCGGGCTCCGTGGCGGTGACTCGTTCCACTGGTACGTTCCGGCGAGATCCATTCTCGACTGGGCGGAAGAGATCAACGTGCAATGGCTATTCGACGACACGTGCGACCGTCCGACGGAAAAGGACATTAAGAAGATCATTCTGGAGAATGTCAAGATGAAGCTGTCTACAACCTTTCCCGTCCCGGTTCCAGCAACCGAATATAAGACGCTGGAGAAGTGAGATACTCCGATGCGAAAGAAATTCTTTAGTATTGAATGGCCTGATGAATACGGGGACGACTGGATAAACAAACGATATATTTTTCGCTGCATGGTCAGTGACTGTCACGTTAACATCCCAATCAAAGTAGAAGACGCTGTACTTTCACCAGAAAAAGAAAACGATGCAAAAGAAACTCTTTAGTGTTGAGTGGCCTGATGAGCTTGGACCGGAATGGCTCGGGAAGCATAATCTCCTGTCGTGCGTCACGTCTCAACAGCATATCGGTGAAGACATCGACGTGAGAATCTTGGACGTAACAAATCCGCCGCCGGAGCCCCAGCCTGTCCTGGGCGGACATGACCTTTGAAAATATCGACTCCGTTCGCCTATAAAATTCCCACTGATTTGAGGGAAAATCTCCTATGGAGAAGGCGGGTCTTCAGGCGAGTGCTTGTGGACCCGCCTTTTGCCGATACTATATGTAATGCCTGCTCGCTGGACCCTATCTTCTATATCAACGGGTTCATGTGGACATACGACTCCCGGCTGGTCAAGGACGGCCAGAGCCCGAGGGTTCCGTTCATTCTGTACCCGTTTCAACGGGAGGGCATTCTGGAGATTTTCAATGCAATCGGAAAAGAAGACCTTCTGATTGAAAAGTCTCGTGACATGGGAGCGAGCTGGCTGAACGTCGCCGCATTCGAGTACCTGTGGCACTTCAAGCCCCTGATGTCGCTGCTGGTTGTCTCTCGTGACGCGAACTACGTGGACGCCTCCGACAATCCGAAGTCACTGTTCTGGAAGATCGACTTCATTCACGAGAATCTGCCGCTTTGGCTGATACCAACCGGATTTGTGCGGAAGCTTCACCGTTTGAAGTTCCACATAAAAAACCCCGAGAATGGGAGCGTGATTGATGGAGAAGCCACAACGGAGCAAGTCGCAAGAGGCGATAGACGAACTGCGATCCTCCTTGATGAATTCGCGGCCGTGGCCCCAGGACATAAAGTTCTTGCGGCAACCAGAGATGCGACTAATTCCCGGCTTTTCAATTCAACGCCTCAAGGCATCAATAACGCATATTACACCGTCCGACAAACCAGTATCCGCCGCCTCCGATTCTTCTGGACGGATCACCCCGTTAAAGCCAAGGGACTCTACCGGATAACGGAAGATGGAAAGCTGGATATCTTGGATGAAGAGGGCTATCCAGCGGACTATAAGCCGGTTTACGAGCCTAGGCCGAATCGCAATTGGAACCCTCGGTCTCCGTGGTTGGACGAACAAGATAGACGAGCTGCCACTCACCAGGAAATCTCCCAGGAAATTATGATTGACTACCTCGGTAGCGGTCATCAATTCTTTGCGAGTGATGCGATCATTGAAGCGAAACACAGATATTCGCGCCCTCCCGACCTGATCGGATCGCTGGACTATGACGCGGCAACGTCAGAGCCGACTGGCTTCAAAGAGAGTCCGGCCGGGCATCTGAAGCTGTGGGCTCCCCTTGATAATTCCGGGAACATTACCGCCGATTTCAAATATACTCTTGGTTGCGATATCTCGGCCGGCACCGGAAGCTCAGTCTCAACGGGTTGCGCCTACAACAAGACGACTTGTGAAAAGGTTCTCGAATATGCGAATCCATATATCAGGCCAGAGGAATTCGCCAAGCAGATGGTAGCTGTTGCTATTTGGCTTCATAACGCTTCGCTGATCTGGGAAAGCAATGGAGTCGGCCGGCAGTTTGGCGACAGAGTAATGGACTTGAATTACGGTAATATTTACTATCGCAAGAGAGAAGAGACGATCTCCAAAAAGGAGACCTTGATACCTGGATGGCATGCGTCCAAAGAAACGAAGCGCGTACTTCTTGGTTCGTATAATGATGCCATTATAAGGCAGCAGATATTCAACTTTTCGGGTATCGCACTGGATGAGTGCCTGGAATATATCTACAATTCGACAGGTGGAGTGGAGCACTCAAAAGAGAACAACAAGGAAGATCCAACAGGCGCCAGAGAGAACCACGGAGACCGCGTTATCGCAGATGCCTTGGCTTGGCGTGGTATAATGGATGGAAAGACAGTCGTTAAAGTTGGTGTAACCGAGATTCCCTTAGGGTGTTTAGCGTGGAGAATGCAGCAACGCAAGAAGCAGGAACAGGAAGATAATCGAGAACTTTCATTTTCAGACGGTTGGTAGCAACCAGAAAGAGATAAGATGGCGCGTCAGGTCAACGTGTTGGACAGCAAGGACTTCGAGAGATTACAACTTTCGATTGAGTGGAGTAATCGTCAGCTCGAATATTCTAAGGTGAAGCGAATTGAAGCGATACGTGAGTTCGTTGGTTTCCACTATTCTGAGGATTCTAACCCGAAAAGGGTTCCCGTCCCATTCCTGAAGATGGCGGTTGGAATCTATGTCCGAATGCTGGCGCCCAAGGCTCCGGCCGCGCTCTACACCACAAAGAAGATGGAATTGAAGTCGACTGCCGCGAACCTGGAGATCGCAGTCAACGAGATCCCGAAGGAAATAAGCCTTCAGAAAACTATGAAGGAACTAGTCCTCGAAGCTCTATTCGCAGGTTTCAGTGTAGCCAAAGTTGGCCTGGCTGATAGCGGAGAGCTGCTCGGTCACCGCGTCGGCAAGCCATTCGTTGATGTTGTTACGCTTGATGATTTCATCGTGGATATGTCCGCGAAGAACTTCTCGCAGGTCCAGTACGTCGGCAACTCGTATTGGATGGATTACGAGGAGATCATGGAGGGCGGCTTCTTCCCGAAAGCGCGAATCAGAAATCTGACCTCCGACAAATATACGGTTGTTGATCGGGCCGGGGAGGAGAGAGCCGAATCAATCCTACAAGATCAAGAGGCTCAACTCTTCAAGGAAAAGAAGTTATTGCGTGATGTTTTCTTGCCTGGCGAGAACGTCTTCGCTACCTACGCAGTTGAAGATGAGAAGCTCCTGATCGATACAAAATGGACCGGCCCCGAACTTGGGCCGTACCTCACTCTTGCCTTCGATAGGGTTCCGGGCAACCTCCTGCCTGTTGCGCCAGTTTCAGTTTGGCGTGATCTCCACGAACTCGGTAATTCTCTCTATCGTAAAATCGGACACCAGGCTGACTCTCAGAAGACAGTCCTCGGATTTGCGGGTGGTGACGATGAAGGGGTCATGAACTTTAAGAATGCCCGCGATGGAGATGGGGTCCACTATAAGGGCGCGAAGCCAGAAAGACTTACTGCCGGCGGTGTTGATCCGACAACTCTGGCGTTCTTCATAGGCACAAAGGACCTCTTCAGTTACTTCGCTGGCAATCTGGATTCGCTGGGTGGGCTCGGCGTGCAAAGTGATACTGTCGGTCAGGATAGACTTATCAGTGCCGCGTCAAGCGCGCAAATGAAAGATATGTCGGCTGAGGTGATCGACTTCGCCCGTGATCTATTCCGGGCGCTCGCTTATTATGAATGGCATGATCTCTTTAAGACTCGCGACCTTGAGCGACCGATCCCCGGAACAGATGTAAAGCTTCAGGTCCAATGGAATCGCAATACGCGCAAAGGATCGTTTGATGCCTATGATTTAGACATCGATGTGTTCAGTCTCCAGGATGATTCTCCGCAAGCGAAGCTTCAGAAGCTTGGTCTCGTTTGGCAGCAGTGGGTCATTCCGATGTTGCCATTTATTGAGCAGGCCGGCGGGCAACTTAACGCTAAGTCGATCCTGGAGACCGTGGCGAAGTATGCCGACGTTCCCGAGATCGCAGAAATGATCCAATTCTACGACGGGTTTAGCACGGACGAGGTCGGAAATAAAGAGATAACGAAGTCCTCTCCTACAAACACCACCCGGACGAATGTGCGGGTAAACAGGCCGGGGGCGACTGACCATGGAAAGAGCCAAATTCTCCAACAGGCGTTACTTGGCTCCAAGCCCCAGGCTAGCGAGGCAGCGGCTATCGGACGTCCGTCGTCGTGACCCTTGTTTAGAAAGAAGAAAGGTGGTATAATAATCGCATGCCCAGGAAGCGCCCATACCGGACATATTGCTATAGATATCTCGATGGCGAGGTTGTTGACGTGATTCATCGCGCCGGAGAGGCCCCCGACGAGATGACGATTAACGATGACATCGTTGTCCGCGACCGCCAAGCAGAGGCCGCGGGTATGCACGTTTCGGTAGTCGGCAGTACAAACCGAACCAGACAACCGAACAACACTTGGCCGATGCCGCCATGTTATTCGAGCGGAGTTCACGCAGATCAAGCCCAGGATCTTCGAGATCACTTGCGAGAAAACGGATGTCCGACTGAAGTTACGAAGGGTGGCGATCCAATTTACACGTCGGCGTCACACCGGAAAAGGGCGCTGAAGTGTCGAGGGATGTACGATAGGAATAGCTTCGACTGAGGGAATTCATGTCTCTTAACCCACAGGAAGAAAATGAAGAATCTCGTTACTGAAGAAAGACTTAATTCCACTATGGAAAGATGGAAGAAAAAGAATTTCGAGGCAATTGACAATTTTACTTTGGGGCTAAGTACAAGAGAGATGATTCTTGCCGAGGAGGAAGGGGAGCCTCAAGGGATAAAGTTTCGAGGTAGGCCAGTTCACTTCGATAAAACAGACAATTATTGGAAGTTTACTGAAGTAACAAATAACTACGCTTTCTCCTAAGCCCGCAGGAAGAAGAAATGTCAGACGAACCCACACTAGAACAAGAGATCGAACAGGCTGTTGAAGAGAGCGTCATTGAGGACGCTGGTGAAAAGAAAGAGGAAGACACTAGTACTGCAAATTTTCAGAGCGAAGGTTCTACTGAAGAAGTACTAGTGCCGGTTGAAGGTGAAACGAGAAAAAAGGCTCCAGAGGATACCCAGGAAGAGTCCGAAGCGGATACCCAAGATGATGCGCAGAGCGTAGCGGCAGAGGGGGATACGCAAGAGGAGCCTGAAGGGGATACTGAGGAGCCAAAATCAACTCATATAAGCCCTGATACCCTGGCTGGCGCAGTGGGTTTGGGCTTGACGCTGGAGGAGGCTCGCTCGTTCGGAAGTGAAGCGGCGCTGTCCCAGTTTAATGCCAGGGTTTCCCAGGATCGAAACCGAGCTATTCAATGGCAGCAAGCTCAGCAGCAGGCCGTCCAGCAGGAACAACAGCAGGAGCCGGTTGATCCGTTTGCGGACCTACCAGAACTTGACCCGGAGAACTATGATTCTGAGGTTGTTGAAATGTTTGATCGGCTTACGAATATCGTACGCGGTCAGCATGAAGAGATTCAAGGATTTCGCGGGCAGCAAGAGCAAGCGAGCATTCAGGTTCAAGAAGCCGGGAGGCGCGAAGTTGAAAGCTGGTTCGACACTGAAGTTGAGGGCCTTGGTGATAGTTTCGAGGCTCAACTCGGTAAAGGCGCTTATAGCTCGATGGATAAAAATAGTCAGCAGGCTATAAATCGAGATGCTATCGCGGATCACATGAGCATTATGATCTCCGGCTATCATCACCACGGAATGGCGGTGCCATCACGCTCGAAGATTTTTGAATTCGCAGCAAAGGCGGTGCTTTCCGATAGGTACGCCGAACTTGCAAATGAAGATTTCACCAGGAAACTTGAGAAGCAGTCGACTCAAACCATCCAACGGGTGAATAAGTCCAAGGTTAAACGCAGCCTTACTCCAGAAGAAGAGGATGCGGAACTTGGTGCCTTACTCGACAGCACATTTAGTTGACGCGAGAGTAATTTCCGCGTTGTCGTAATCACGAGATATACTCCGTGGTTGTGAGAGAGTTTGTTTTTTTCATAACTTGACTTCTACACGGAGAATATAATGGGATTGCCATTTAGCCAAATTGATGATGCTGTACTTCTCACCCAAGAGAAGCTGGTAAAGCGCGGCGCCTTCACGGATATGCAAACTGATCTCCAGGATCATGTTGCAGTTCGTGAACTCTGGAAGAACCGCAAGAAGAAGTTCTCGGGTGGCGAAACCTGGGATTTTCAGGTCCAAATGGACCACAATCATAGCGCCGGCGCTGTCGGGCTCTATCAGACCGACGGAACTGCCATGACCGATAACATGGTCACTGGCCAGGTCGATGCGCGCCATGTTAATGCTCATTACATCTATGAGCTTCGCGAACCCGCCTTTCAGAAAGGCGGAACGAAAATTGTTGACCTCGTAAAGACTCGATACACCGCTATGATGGTGTCTTTCTATGAGGTGATGGAAGCCTTTCTGTGGGGCAAGCCAGCAACTTCTACTGATACAGAGACTCCTTTTGGGATCGACTACTGGGTCACGAAGTACGAAAATGCCACGACTGGTTTCGATGGCCGAAACCCGGACGGCTTTACGGCTGGCAAGGCCGGTATTTCTTTTGGCAGCTATCCTCGATGGGCGAATTACGTTGACCGTTACGCTCAAGTGACGAAAGCCGACCTTGTTCGCAAGATGCGCTTGGCTTCCCGTCAAACGAAGTTCCGTTCTCCGGTTCAGCACGCCACCCCGACCATGGGTGGCGAAAGGAATGGAATCTACATGAACGTGAGCACAATCGGCCTTTTCGAGGAAGAAGTCGAGAAGCAGAACATGAGTCTCGGTAATGACATTGCCAGCAAGGACAATCGTGTTATGTTTAAGAGTACGCCCCTGACTTGGGTGCCCTACTTGGACTCCAGCACTGATGACCCTGTCTTCTTGCTCGACTGGAAAGTCTTGGCTGTCGGTATCATGGGCGGTTGGGAAAATAACCTGACGAAGCCTTATATGGTTCCGAATAAGCACAATGTACGTCGGGTCGACCTCGACGCCTCGTTCAACATGATCTGCACTGACCTTCGCAAGCAGGCGGTACTGAATACGTCCGGCTGATCTTCCGGGTTAGTTTTCGTTTATTTACTCAAAAGAAAAAAGGAAGAAGCATGGGATTTTCCGCTGCTATTAACTCTCACGAAAAAGCCTTTTCTGTCATCACCGAACGAGTGTGGTTCGAGGGCAGTACTGCCCTTAAAGAAGGACAGGGAGTCTGCTACAACTGGGATTACGGAACCGCTACGGCTGCTGATGGCCGCAGGGGAAACCGGGTCGAGGTTCCGACGATCCTGAACGCTCCGTACTTTGCCGGCGTTGCCGATAAGGTGTATAGCGCCGTCACTGGCGGTCAGTTCATCACAATCAACAGGCCGGGCAGCTATTGTAATGTCTGGTCGGCGGCTAGTAATACTATCGGTGCTGGACTCTCGACGTGTGAGGCTGGGGCCGGCGGAAACGGCGCTGGCTTCTTTGGTCGCGAGGGCTTCCAGGGCAAGGGGTCGTTTACGCCTCTGCAGACTATTGACCGTTCGAGTACGGCTGGTTTGTGCTTTGGTTATCTTCAGGAAGGCCCGCAGTCTGGGCTAATTGAAGAGATCACGGCGGTTGACAACTCGGCGATCACGTGCATGGTCGGTGGAGTTACGCATTTTCTTGCCGCTACTCTGGGGACCGGCGACGCGACCTTTACGGTTGCCGATGGCACTTTTCTTGGTCAAAAGAAAGCCTTCCATACGGCTGGCACTCAGACTACGAATAATGTCGTACTCACGTTTACGAGCGCTCAGCAAAACGTGGATGCTAACACCGCTTACGCCTCTTTTACGACCGATACTGCCAACGAGGAGACTTACGTGGAGTGGCTTGGCGTCAGCGATGACGGTGTTTGGGTCGAGCAACTAACGCTCGGCGGCACGATTGCCTGAGCTTGAATCTGGTGGGTAGTGGCAGCGGGGTCGCGAGATTTCGCTGTCACTACCGGCCTTCCACTGGAGATAATCGTTGGCTGAGTCAACTCTAAGCATCGGTTGGGTGGAGCTCCAAGCGGAGGTGGGGTTTCTGTTGGGATATGGACGAACTGAAGCAAACTGGAGTACGGCTCAAGCTGCGGAGATCGAGCTGATTGTTAACGCTGGCCTTCGGCGGGTTTACTTCCCACAGACGGCCGACAAGGGCCTTACTGGCTATGAGTGGTCCTGGCTCAGGCCCACCACCACTCTGAACCTGGGGGCAGATGGAACGGACGGAACCATTACGGACGATTCCTTCGATTCTGCGACTTTCGCTGACTGGGTAACCCAGGGGATAACCACAGATGATACGGTTGATATCACGGCAGTCGGATCAGGTTCTACGACAGTTGCAGAGTATTCGATCTCGTCTGTCGCGAGTGGAGCGATTACTCTGTCTTCTTCACCAGGAGATGGGACAAGTCTCACGTTTCGTGTCACGCGACCAGTCGCAAACTACGCCCTCCCCGACGCCGTTGGGCGAGTAGTAGGGGGGCTTCATTACGCTTCCGCTGAGTACAAGCGCGGAATCAGGGTAGTATCGGCTGCTCAAATACTCGAATGGAGGGCGCAGACCGACGTTACAGGATTCGCTGATTTTGCGGCAATCAGATACAGCTCCCTCGGTGGAGCCGCCGGATCACGGCAGGAACTCTTGCTGTATCCGCGGCCAGATGCCTATAAGGTGCTCACTTATCAATACGAGGCGTACACTGGACTGCTGACTGACAGCGCTCCGTATCCGCCTGGTGGGATGCAAATGTCAGAGCTTTACACGGAAAGCTGTCTGGCTGTCGCGGAGCAGCGCGGTAACGACGAGTTCGGTATTCATAATCAACTCTTTCAGACGTTACTCACTGAGGCGATAAAAAGAGACAAGAGTCACAGTGCCCAGAATTACGGAGACATGGGTTATTCTGAAGTCACAGATCTCAGGCGGTTCAGACGCGGTTTAGTTGGTTCTACATACCCAATCAGTTATCAGGGCTCCGATATATGAGCAAGTGTTGCAGTAAATGCAAAGAGACCAGGGAGATTGAAGAGTTCCCGGAAGGACCGCGTAATCAGTGTAGGGCTTGTGTGAATTTGTACGCAAGGGAATGGAAGAAGAAGAATCCACAAAGACAAAAAGAGACGAGGGCGAGGGAATATAAAAAGCATCGTTTTACTATTGCTTTGCGCACTTGTGTATTTAACGCAAAAGCCAAAGGATATGAGCCATGTAACGCCACGAAGAAGGAAATCGAAAAAGCATTTACTGGCAGTTGTCAAATCTGCGGAGTTCCTGAATCTGAATGTAAGCGCAGGCTGAATATGGATCACTGTCATAAGACCGGCGAATTTCGTGGGTGGCTTTGTGATAGCTGCAACCGAGCCTTAGGTCATCTTCGAGACTCAGAAAGGATAGTTGGAAGTATGCTATCGTACCTTATTTTCAACAGGAGTGACATATAATGCCAGCAGGCATCGGATACGGCAAGAAGAAACGCGACCAAAAAGAAAGCCGAAAGGTAGGTATCGCTTACACTGGCGGCCCCCAAGCTGCACGCCGCCGGGAGCGCGATAAAGTCGATAAGGCCATGGATAAGGCCATGAGGGATGCAGCAGCCGCAAAAAGGGCTTTGCGACAAAAACACCCCAAGTCTCCGCCTCCTAAGTCACCATCGTCCGTGGATCGAATGATAGGGTGGCTCACTGGGAATAATCCACTTACAGAAGCATTAGGCTCAAAGAATAAAAAAGGACAACGGCGATAATGGCAGCTTCCACAGTAACACTTACTGGCGGCAGTTCAGAAGAAATTCTTGCGGCCGACCCGAATCGCGATGTTTATGTCTTGCAGCTTCAAACCCAAGAGCCGGTCTATTTGGCTTTCGGAGAAGACGCCGCAGACGCAACTGGAATCCTGCTGCGGGTGGCTGGTGATTCCGTAAAAGTTTGCGGTCCAAAGGCGCGCGAACAATGTAACGGCTACTCGGGAGACACGCCGACCATCGGGATCGAGACAGTCGAATACATCGAATATCGGCCAGGGCCGAATGAATTCCCCACCTCGTAACGTATGGAGGGTTTCGGGCATTTTATAACCATGATGGTAACTTTCACTTTTCACTCAAAGAGGTGCTTTAGTGCTACAACGTATCGCTTCCTTGCTTCGTCATCTTCCGCCGCTTACCGCTAATCGCGGGCTCCTCTTCGGGTCCGGCCCGACCGTCCCCACTGACGCCGACGATGGCTGGCAGGTTGGCGCTTTGTTTCAGCATACCGATGGTACGTCCGGTACTGCCATCTACGTAAATGAAGGTTCGATTACTTCGGCTGATTTCAATGTCATCGTGACTGCCGGCTACGGCAGTCCGATCGAGATTACCCCGACGGCTCCTGGAACTTTCCTGGATTTCCAACTTGAGACTGAATGGACCGGCGGTACGCTGATTCGCGCAGACATGGGGTCCGCTACGGTATTTGCTTCCTCGGTCATCGGTATGAGCCTTGACCTCGGAGCGAATGCTACTGCTACGCATGAGCAGGATGTAACCGGCGTCCTACTGACCCTCCCGGCGTCCACGAATTCTGCGGCTAGTCCAGACCTGAAAGGCTTGCAGATCGCCGTCACGGGCGCAATGACGACCGCAGTGAGTGGTACGGCAACTTACCGGGCCATCCAGATTGCGACTCCTGCGATCACGCAGACCGCTGGATCGTGTCTCTCGCACGCTCTCCACGTCACCGGTGGGACTATCACCTCCGGCACGGCGGTCGGCATCGAGTTGGCTGGTGCTTGGACCTCTGGCATTATCATTAACACTTGTACGGGTTCTGCGATCACGTGTATTGATGCGATCACGATTTCGCCGAACGCCGCAGGTACTCTGCTTGATTTCGCTCTCGAAACCGAGTGGGTGAGCGGTACGTTGATTCGGGCTGACTTCGCCAGCTCGACGACCTTCTCTAGTGCAGTCATCGGCCTAAGCCTGGATCTCGGAACGAATATCGTTGCGACTTCCGAGCAGGACGTGACTGGCATCTCGGTTGTCTTGCCTGCGTCGACTAATACATCGGCTAGTCCCGATTTGAAAGGTGTTGTTGTTTCCGGTGGAGCAATTACTGCTGGTACGGCAGGCGATCCGACGTTCATGGGCGTGCAAGTCACTACGCCGGCCATCAACTGTACGCTGGACACCATTGTCTCCTCTGGTCTCGATATCACGACTGGAGCTATTACCCAGACCGGTGGAACGGCCACCTCGAATGGTATCGCCATTACTGGCGGTACAATCAACTCGGGTACTGCATACGGCGTCAATTTGGATGGTGCATGGAGCGTCGGCGTCAACATCAACGGTACGGTTGCAACTGGCCTCGCGATTGACACCTGTACGACCGCGGCGATCACCGCTAAGGACGTTATTCAGATTGCCCCCGAGGCCGCTGGCACTCTTCTGGATTTTGTGCTTGAAACCGAGTGGGTAAGCGGCACGATGATTGTTGCAAACTTCGGTAGCAGCACGACCCTTAGTGGTGCAACTGTTGGTTTCGAGCTGGATCTTGGGGGGAACGTAGTCGCAACTTCCGAACAAGATGTGTCCGGAATTGTGATTACTCTGCCTCAGGTCACGGCAACTGCTGCCAGCCCCGATCTTATTGGTTTGAGTGTGGCTGCTTCTGGTGCGATTACTGCCGGCACCAGTGGCGATCCGACGTTCACTGGCGTGTCGATTACGACCCCGGCCATTAACTGCACGCTAGATACGATTGTCTCAACTGGTCTGTCGATTACCACTGGCCAAGTCACAGAGACCGGCGGGACTGCCACTCAGCAAGCAATTCTTCTTACTGGAGGAACGATTACATCAGGTACGTCCAGGGCCATCCACCTGGCGGGGACGTTCGACAGTCTCGTTAGCCTGCCGGGGTCTGGTACGGCCCCCGTCGAAGCCGGAGGTACCGTTGGCACTCACGGTACGGCAAGCCTGAAAATTAGGATTGAGATTGGAGGTGTTGAGTACTTCTTGCTCGCCAGTACCGTCCCGACGTTCACTTAAACCGAAACCTAACCGGGCGGCCATTTTGCACGTGGTCGCCCGGTTTTTCTCTTTTTTTTCTTCTGGTGGAGTGTATAATGGAATTCATTCAAGACAACTGCCCGGAAGTCCTTCACCCCAGGAAAATGAAGCGAAATGGACGCGCTAGACTTGTCGCCGGGGACAGTATTTCAATCAAGATCAAAGGAATTGAGAGGCTCTCTGCGCAAGTTCCGGCCGGGAAGCAATGGATAGTTCGGTTACTGCTGGAAGCAACTGAATACGACAGCAGCGTTATTGTCAGCGATCCCAACGCAGAATCAGAATCACCGTCTGTTTAGTTTTTTACCACCCCACCAAGGAGTAGAGTTATGAAATGCGGAGAGGTCTATCGCAGTGTCGCGGCTTGGCAAAAGCTTGCCGGCGTCAACATGAAGCCGAAGCTGGCGTTTAAGATCCTGAAGTACACCAAGGCGGTTGGCGCCGAGTACGAAGTGATCGAGAAGCTGCGAATTGCGCTAGTTCATAAGTTGACCGGAACGAAGTCCGGCGAGGAAGCGAAAATCAATCCGGATACCGAGGAATCCAGGCTGTACAGCGCCGGCCTACAAGAGATTCTAGCTGTCGATTCTGATCTCGCGAAGCTCGATTGCGATTTCGAGCATGTGATTAACGCTGTCGACGAGAAGAGTGAAGCGCTGTCGGTTTCCGACCTCGCAACCCTTGAGCCGTTTTTCGATTGCCCTGACAATTGCCCTTGCGAGTGCGACGAAACGGTTGCGAAGTGCCCGTGTCCCGACGACGACGATTGCTGTAAGTGACCTCGAAGGAAAACCTTTAGCGGCCGGGTTAATGGCCCGGCCGCTTTTTTGGTATAAATATGGGAAGAAAAAAGCCAGCGACGATCTCCTTTCCGCTTGGCGGCCTGGACAGAAGGGGTAGTTACCGAGGACAAAAATTGCACACAACGCAAGATTGTCTGAATGTCCGCCCTGTCGGAACCATCCAAAGCAGGGAGCGCGGAGGTTCGCGGCCTGGCCTGGTGGTCTCTCATTCGGACAATATAGGGGCCGCCGTCCGATTCCTCAGGCCGATGGTGCTTGCCCCTGGAACCGGCCTCACGGCGCTGTCTGACACGTTTGGCGGCCTCAGCATGGCTGAGGCGTGGACCACGGCGTCCTGGGCGTCCAATATGCCAAGCATCCTCAGGTCGATGGCCTCAATCGATAGGACCGTCGAATACGGTGCCGCCGTGAGGGATGCCCTGGAAATCGACACCACGGAAGCGTATACGGTCGAAATGCTGTGTGTCCCGTACAGCGGAGGCTTCCACGGGAGATACCAGATATTCCTCCGTATGGACGACACAACGCCTGCCTACGCGACAGAGGGCGTGATAGTGCACCTGGAGATGACCGGCATCGCTGGAGCCTACAGCGGCGAGATGCGCTCTTACACGGGGGGCGTCCCGACCGCCTACAGCTTCACTCCAGGAACGCTGACCGGCGGAACCTCGCGGGCGGTCTGGCTGATCGCTCAGGTCGTTGGCGACACGGTCACCGTCTTCCTGGACGGCACGCAGATCCTATCCCAGAGCATAAACGCCCACGCCGGCAAGCGCGTCGGATTTGGACTTGAGACGACAGAGGCAGGCGGTGTAAATCTAGTCAATGTTTTCAGGGTCCAATACACATCCACCGGAACTGTCACTCCGCTGCGGTCAACTCTGACGGCTTCTGCGGGCGGCGATCTTTATACGGAGACCAGCTATGGTAGACTCACGAAGACAACTTCTGATCTTACTTTCAGAAGTGATACGGAACTTGGCGCAGCTCAAAGTGGACAAAAGCTCTATGTTGCAGATCACGGAGACTTACGAATCACTCAGGCAGATGGAATTATCAGCGGAACAACATTCACGGCGACTGCCAATCCAGCTTGGGATACTTTGGGAATCTTGACCGATGATGATGTTTGTGTGCTGTCCAGCGTTGGCGGATCGACCACGGCTGGGACTTATAAGATTTCGTCGGTGGCTGCTGGGTCTGTAACGCTCGCCTCTGCGCCCGGCAACGGGACTGCTGCCTTCAGGATCGAAAGAGCGCCGAAAGTATATGATCCGGCGACTGACGCAATTTCTATTATGACGGCGGATACCGGGCAAGTACCGACTGGCTGTCCGCTCGTTGCGAGATACCTGGATCGCCTTGTCTTGGCGGGAGCGGAGATCGAGCCCGGCGTATGGTACATGGCGAGGGTCAGCGACGAACTCGATTGGGATTACTCACAGACGGATAGCAGGCGGGCAGTGGCTGGCACAGCGAGTGCGGCAGGGGTTCCTGCGCGTGCGATCACCGCCCTTGCGCCCCACAGCGACGATTATCTGGTTGTCGGATGCAGAGAGTCCCTGTGGCGGCTTCGCGGCGATCCGGCCTATGGGGGTAGTCTCGATAACCTAAGTCATAACGTCGGGATTGTCGGGATGAACGCCTGGACTTACGGGCCTAGCGGCGAGATGATCTTTCTGTCGCTTGACGGGATTTACGTTCTCCCACCGGGCGGTGACGCGAAACCGGCGTCGATATCGCGCGAGCTACTGCCCGAGGAGCTACTAAACTTCAACCCTGACACCACTACGGTTAATATCGAGTATGACATCCAAGACCGGGGTATCCATATCTTCCTGACGCCAGATTTGTCGAATGATCGTATTCATTGGTGGATGGACTGGGAGCGGAAGACTTTCTGGCCTCTTACGTACGCGAGCGCCCATGAACCCACGGCGTCGTGCATCCTTCAGGCGACTGCGATTGAGGACTCTGGCGTGCTCTTGGGTGGCCGAGACGGGACGCTGCGGCGGCCGTCCGCCCTCGCTGAGGATGACGCCGGGACCACGTTCGAGACGTACATCAGAATCGGCCCAGTCCCCCTCTCGCAGGACGGGCGCTTCGGGGTACTCCAGGAAATACAGGCAGTTGTCGCTGAGGCTTCAGGTGGCATCACTTGGGAGGTTTTCGTTGGCAATACCTTTGAAGCCGCCGCGATAAGTACCTCGGCCATCGCCAGCGGCATCTGGGATCAAGGTCTCAGTGCGTCGGATCGGCCCGGCGGGCGCGGACAGGCGGTGGTTATCAAGCTGACTGGCGTCACCGGCAGGCAGTGGGCGCTTGAGCAGATTTACATGGTGACGAGAGACAGCGGCAGGCGGAGGATCGACTGAAATGGGCTTGAGAATTCCCCACGGTAACAGCGGTGTAGAACTCAGGCAGGCTTTCCAGAGGGTGGAGGCCCTGGTTGGTATCTTGTCTGAAGGCACGTCTGGTGAACTTCTCGTTGGTGTTGCCGCGAATCTGAATCCCATTTGGCAGTCAGTCGGGGAAGCCATTGACCATGGAGCGGTCGGTGGCTTAACGGATGACGATCACACCCACTACTCGCTCGCAGATGGCACGCGGGATTTCACCGGGGTAGTGGTTGGGGTCGCCCCAACGAACTCGAATCATCTTGCGACGAAGGAGTACGTCGATCAGTCCGTTCATTTCATCGCCGAGTATTTTCTGTCTGACACGGCGTCTGATATTGGCGGCATCTACTACGATATGATCGACCAGGACCCAAGCAACGGGCAAGTGGATCTTGACTCAGCCGGGCTTAGCGGCGGCGACGACCAGGCGCTCGTAAACTGGGCGACCGTGGCTGGCGTTCCGGGTGTTACAAATATGGAGCATGGCGTTTATGGCGTCCACCTTCATGCGGAGAGGGTCAGTGGGGTTCGCTCGGTCAATTTATATTTCGAGCTTTACAGACGGGAGGCCGACACGACCGAGACTCTTTTGGCGACCTCCGAGGTGTCAAGCGCCATCACAAGTGCGAGTGCAGTCGATCTGCATGCTACTCTATCTTCTGATACTACCATTCTTGTCGCCGACAGA
>Ga0255048_10001366_pt1 | contig 16954 bp, 10 predicted proteins | sample JV7_2_2_MG_FD_183619 | JGI IMG/M metagenome (GOLD analysis project Ga0255048, IMG submission 183619) | Seawater microbial communities from Jervis Inlet, British Columbia, Canada - JV7_2_2 | ecosystem: Environmental > Aquatic > Marine > Inlet | place: Canada: British Columbia | collected 2016-10-06
CTTTCCAAGACACTGGGCCGTAGCCCTGAGAGCTGGCTTGCCATGCAGGGTGGCTATGATCTTTGGCAAGCAAGGAAACAGATGAAACTTGGCAAAGTGAAGAAAATACCTCTCAGCGCGGCTTAACACGACGTTATTCTTGTTCACGTTTCAATTTACTAGTGTCGTAACCACAAAATTCAAGTCGCTCGATTGAATGAGCACTGACCGCTCGTCCGGGATTTTTCTTTACCCTCTTTATCCGCCTCTTGCACTCTTGTTTAACCTTTTCTTCGTGAATTGCCATGCGTTCTGCATAAACTTCAGGCTGAATATCTTTAACTTCCAGAGTCGCAAATACGGGGTCGATTAGGTCTTTATCAATGTCAAGGTCATACACGGGTTTGCCATCCCAGTATCTAATCCAGCCACCAATACTCAATGGGGGATAATGAGTTTTACCAGGCGTCCAGCAATCATACCCAACTGAAATCGCATGTTTTTTACCTTCAACAAATGACGCCATCTCTATACGCCAGCACTCAAGCCCCTTTTTAGTTTCAAATACTACGGAGCGGGTTTCAGAGTTACCGCGATTTTTCATATACCTTTGCCATTTATCGGCTTCGCGTTGTTTCCAGCCCTCAAGAGTATTTGGCGTATTTCCGATCCAGTTTAATTGCCCCACTACACCAAATCCCATGGCCGTGTCGTAAACCAGAACATCTGAGTAGGTGTAATTTAGCGCGGCCGATATTCCCCATTCATCGGAACTGGTGTCTCGGGTTACTCGTATAGCCTCACACGGCTTTAATCGAGACCATATTTCTGGTGGGTTAAATCGTGCTCGCTCTATCTCGACAGATAAAGAGAAATCGATATTGCACGAAGTTTCAATAGTAACAGTTTTCTTCTTGAACGGATTATCAACTATGACACACGACGCCAATATACCACTCAGGACACCCGTTTTTAGAAAAACGAATACTGTTTTATGTCCTACTGTCATGGCGCAAGAAGAGTTGGGTCTGGGTAGTTATCTCGGACCGATTCCAATAGAGGTTGTTTTTGATTACTCGCACAAGATTTCCCCTGGCATAAATAATTACTATGTGGGCTATTTTCATTGAACGGGGGAAATAAATAAGGAACTGAAAAAAGACTCTCCGCAAAAGAACCATTCCCGCCGAGGAGAAATGGCATATCAGCTACCGGGTCCACCAATGGCAAGCCAAAAAATGAAGTCTCACCTTCAGGCCGATTCAGTTGGAAAAGCACATTACTAACATCCAAGTTTTTATTGACTGAGAATTTTGCTTCTTTAGCCATTTCATAAAAGTCTTGCGCATTTACAGGCGACCCGGAGAACAGCACGGTCCCAGTATCAATAGACCCATCATCACTAAAATCCAGCTCATCCATTGCTCGATAGGTTAAAATACCACCCTGGCTATGCGCTGCTATGTTAAAGGATATCTCTTCATCAATACCTTCCTGGAAAAAATTCCGCAATTGCCGCGCATTACCCGATGTCACTACTCCACCCAAATACATATCCCATCCAGTTTCCATAACATCACCCAATATCCCGTGTTCTGGATTGTAGGCTAAAACAAACTCAACCGCTCCGGTTTGCATTGCACCTTTTTGAATCGCTGCGTTAATGTCATTTTGCATGCCATTGATAAACACATAGTCGTCCGCCTCAGGGCGGTCAACCTCCCCCAGATTAAGCCAATTATCTTTGTCTAATACTAATTTTCCACTACCATCCTTGATTAACCGGGTACTGACTCGATAAAAAAGTTGGTCACCCAGAGCTAGTGCCGGCAATTCTCCATACAAGCCACCATTGTTCTCTACACCTGGGAAAAGACCTAATGTCGTGACTCCCAAAATATCAGTCGTATCGATGTGGATGCCCGCGGCCTTCGAAAAAGCTCTTATAACAGAGTTGTCGCTTTCAACATTTCTCAATTGATCCATCGATCGATAAGCAAAATAGGTCGAACGCGCATAGTCACCCATATCGTCAGCCCAGCGAACAAATGTGTTTTTATTATCCAGAAATTTTCCTTCGTTATCTGAAAACAAAAACATCCCACCCGCGGAGTTTATTGAACTGTCACTAATGTAAAAATTGGTGGTCTCGGAGTTATCTCGCGTTACCTGCTGGGCGATGGAGATGTCCCGGTTGATATTTGCGAGGCTGTTACCACCCATTTCTTCATCCTGTCGAACACGAATACTACCTTCTCCGAGGGTGGCCAGATTTGTTTGTGCTCTATCCAGAATTGAGGAGTATCCCGATACCGTTAAACCGATGCCCCCACTGCCGTCTGGTTGCTGTCCGCTAGCCAGCGGCAGATTGCTTACCTGGTTGTTTAGCTGTTGATTTGGATTACTGCCCTGTTCATCTCCGACACTAAAACCTATATTCAGGTAGTCCGATTCCTCTCGCTCGATATCGTAGATATTGTTAAATCCGAGGGTATTCGTATCCAATAGCATATTTCCACTGTTGGCGGCCAGAACGGCCCCATCCAGCTGAGTGTGGCCACCCACCGTAGCTGAGAGCGATTCGCGTGCGGTCAGTCGAGTTTGCTGATTAACCCATGTTTTGATGCCGCTGGTACTGCCTTCGCCATAAGAGCCGGAAGCCGAAGCGCCAGCACCCGCTATTACGCGCAGATTTGCATCGAATCGACTGCCATCCGCGTCACCCGTATCCTGTAAAGAGGCGAGTGTCAGGTTTCCGGCAATCTGCAATTCCACATCCTCGGCCTCGGCATTTGCGCCTTCCAGGATGGTATCCTCACCGCTTTGAATGGTTAATCGCTGACTCACAAACAACTCACTATTTCCTTGCGTGGTGCCTCGGCGCAATAGATCCTCGTCGCCGATATTGCCGCTGGCGTATAAACCGACACCTGTCGAAGAATAGCCAAAGCCAAACTCGGCACCACCACCGTTTCCTCCGAGCTGGTAATTACTGTCTGAAGATTGTGCACCCAGGTATACCTCCCTACCTGCAATTAATTCCAGGTCTTCTCCTGTCGAAATTTCGGATCCGGTCACTGTTAAATCAACTGCAGCACGCAAGCTGGTGCTGGTTCCAGAACGCAGCGTACTCGCCTGTAATGTATCTGAAACCGAATCTATATCCTGTTCGGTAAAACTACCGCCTAATCCGACGCTTCCGGCATCCTTATTAGCTTGAAGGTTTAACCCGGCGTTGGAACTGCGATAATCACTTTCCTGTATAGCATTATTCCCCGCTGCACTGATGGTAATATCTCTCGCAATCAAACTAATATCACTTTCAGCCGACACCCAGATTCCAGTAAGGCCCAGTGAATGGTCGGCTACAAAGCCAACATCACCGCCAGAATAAACGCCAGCATTTTGGGCAGTAGAAATCATATCCCGGGTTCGTGTTGTGGAAGAAGTCACGCCCGCAAAACCCGAGACGGACGGCCCCGAAACGAAATCATCGATAGCATCGACCGATTGCAATAGATTAGATACATTGCTGATATTATTATCACCCTGACCTATATTTTCGATCGCAGATCTTGTAGACCCGAAATTATGCACCAGCCCGGCGCTGACACCGGTACGGTTTATGGTTTCTTCAAAATTATAGGTCTCGATCATCTGGTCTGCTTCAAATTCGATATCACCCCCAGCTCTCAGAAATACGTTGTCTCCTGCCACCAGATCGCCCGAGTGCTGCAAAATATTGCCCCTCGCCTCGATATCTATTCGATTGCCCGCGCTAACCCTGCTGCCGTGAACAGCATTTCGAGTGTATTCGTCGATTGTTGACCTGGTTTCAAGCCCGGCAAAGGCATCGATACTATTTCCACTGGATTTAATCTCAACTCCTAGACGGCTAACAGTATCTTCTTCCCTGGCTAAATAATAATCGCGTGCAGCTGAAACAATAATGTCAGTCGCGGATAACTCCAGATTACTACCAGCCACTACTTCAGAACCATTAATTTCTATATTTCCCAGGGAATGTAAACTTATATTGTTTCGGGCATTTAATATCGAACCTGAATATTTATTCTCTATTTCCCAATTTTTGTTATCTTTTTCTTCAGCCAGACTTAGAAAGCTATCTTTTATCGAAAATTTTAACCCGCGCTCATACTTTTGTTCGAAGGTCGCAAGTGCCTCCTCGTCACCCAATATATTGATGTTCGTCGTTCGCGCTACCGGATCCGCAATGCCAAATCCAGATTCCGCAATAATATCCTCCGCATTCAACTGGCCAGCAACCACATTAATATCACCAGCCGATAGCAACACGATATCACCACCGGTATTTATTTCGGCATGGCCCAATCGCTGAATATCCTCTGTACTAATATAACCACTCTTACTTATTCCAAAAGCGCCGCGCTTATGTTGTTCCTGCCGATGGTACTCATATTCGATTCCGGAGAGTATGTTCAGTTTATCAGCAGAGTGCAGCATGGCATTCTTACCCATATTGACGGTAGCACCTTCCAGCACCACCTCGCCGCTTTCTAATCCAGCCAGGCCGCCATAGGCGTCAATGTCCAGGTTGAGTAAGAAGCTCCCACCGCCAGAAAGCTCGGTTTGTTGCAGATCCAGTACGCGATCTTCCGTAATCCAGGTTTTCTTACGGCCGAAGGATTTCTTTTGGGTATGTTCGTAGTAATAATAATCCTCGTTGTTGACTCCAAGTAGTTGAGTCTCACCCTTGGCGATGAGATAGATATTGCCATTCTCTCCCCCACCCGCTTTCAATTGGCTACCGTAGGTAGTTAAATTTCCTTCGGACTGTATGGCGATACTGCCACCAGCATCGACTTCGGTGACCTGATGTCGGACCGTTCTGGATCGGGTAATAGTGCGGTCCACGCTACTGTATTTTTCATTGCCGGTTTTGATCGCTTGCAGTGTAATATCAAATCCGGACAAAGCGATGTCACTACCAGCTTCGATTTCGGTACCGTTAAGATACACATCCCTATTGGCCAGTAAGTTGACCGAACCGAGGGCAGTTAATTTACCAGCCACCGTTTCGTTGCGCCTGTTAATGCCGATATCGAGTGTATAGCTATGGGTGCTTTTCCGGCCGGATTCATCATGCTGAGTGGTCCAGGTGTAGACCTCGCTGAATCGATCGGTTTCCTGCCAGCTCAGGGCGTTTTGAATAATATCGCGATTCGCCAACAGGTAAATATCACCACCTGCACTATAACGTCCAGCCGTATCCACAATGTCGCGTTCAGCATTGAAAATAATATCACCAGCGGCATCGAATTTGCTGGTATCTAGAATTTCACGACCACCACTGGTTAGCCTGACAGACTTCGTATATTTACTGGAAGTGCGCTTAACCCTGGTCGAGGCTTCCTGCTCGCGCATCAGTCGAGTATTGACAATATCGTGCGCGGCAATGGCGATACTTCCACCTGATTTAATAATGCCCTGGTTTACAAAGTTATCCCCGGCTTCCAGGTAAATATCACCAGCGGTCAGTAAGCGACCGTCGAAATGAATTTCTCCACCCGCCTGCAGTACAGTCTGACCACCACTGCTCAATGATGCATCTCGACCATAACTCGCGCGTCCGTGCGCGAGAATGATTAACCCGTCTTCAGCGCTGATTTTGGCAGCGACGCTATTGCCATTCACGTCAACTCCACTCACCTGAACTGCCTGGGCTTCGAGGAACACCGGTCCCTGGCCAACTATCTGACCACCTGCCTGAATATAGTCACCACTCAGGCTTAGCACCAACTCGTGAGATTCGATACGGGCGCTTTGGTAGCGGACCTGGCCATCATCGTCGACGTACCAGTTGCGTTCAGTGGTATCCTGGCTCAAATCGATGGTATCAATTATCAATCGATTTCCACCGATCAGGTTAGCGCTATTGGTAACCCGTTCGCCGCGCAGCAGTAATTCGTTATAGGCTATGATCTGGGTAAAGTGCTGTTGTGCCTGTAACTGATTATTATCCTGCCTGGCCTGAGGCACGATGAGTTTTGGAGCGTAAACAGTCTGATTAGTGGATAGGGATTGTCGATCGAATAATATAACCGCTGCGTCGATCTGATCTAGTTGCAGACTATTCGGTACCTCGCCAAAGGCGATCCCGTTGTGTGCCATATAGTCCAGCGTATTGTTATAGAGTGTGCCAAGTTGTAGCAGATTACTGCGATCACCGGTGACATAGGGCAAACCACCCGACTCGCGAATGGTATGTGCTATCAATTCGGCGAGATAGAGATCATCACCAACGACTGGTATCTCGTCCAGATCTGCCCCAATATCGGTTAAAAAACTATCGGTCAGTAGCGACAGGTCTGAATTAACCAGCGAGTCGGCACCATCGTCCCGGATGGTTTGGAAATAAGGCCCGGAATCTGTATCAGTCGAAAACCACGGCAGTTGACCGACACCTTCAATAAAATTCCCGGTATCGAGTGTATGGCCGGTGAGCGAATCGACCACGAAACCACCGTTCTCATTGGACTGCTCCGGTGCATCGATCTGCACATCGATCGCCTCGATGATACCTGTATTGCTCAGTTTACCGGTGAGTTCGATATCGATGTTATCGTGCGCGGCAATAATTCCAAACTGATTGTTTTCATTCTGGTTGCTAACGTTATCACCATGAATTGCCAGGTTGCCGCCTGCCACGATTAACCCGCCATTATTATTCAACTGTTGAACCTCAAGCTGGATTTGGCTACCGCTAATTTTGCCGCCAGACTCATTGTTCAGTGATTGAGCGTGAATCTCGACTGCGCCCAGGATGTTGGTATCCACTGTTAGATCTGAAATTACCTGCCGATTAGCTTCTTGGATGTTATCGGTCAAAACCTGGGCGCTCAATTGTTCGCCTTCCAGAATTGCGGCAATGTGCGCGTTAACCAAACCTTGCGGATTGATGATCAGTGAAGATTCAGGATTCTGATTCTGTGACAGGCTGGTGGAACTGATAATTCCGCTATTGTTCATTTCGGCAAGCAATTGCCCATCCTGGCTGTGTTTGATCTGGATAGCCCCTTCGAGCGAGGTGATCACACCGCTATTGTCCAGTAACTCGTCGACGTATAGTTCGAGTGAAGAGTTACTCTGTATCAGGTTATTGTTATTGAGTCGTTTGACATAAAGGGACCGATCTTTAAATCTGGTAATCGGTAGCGTCGCGTTACTGACCAGGCCGAAAGTATCGATATCCCATTCGCCACCAATATCGAACAGTCCGATACTATCGTGAATGTAGGTACCAGCACCGAATATCCCGAGATCACCACCTGAAACAACCCCACCATCGAGAATCAGTAAATGATCGGCTGCCGAGGTTAGTTCAATATCCTGCACTGCCTCTAGCAGGCCACGGGTATAAATATCACCCTCCATTGCACTAATCACCAGACGCCCACCACTGGTGATGTTCACATCGGTATCGAGATCGGCATTGATGGTAATATCACGCCCGACGCTGGTCGCGATCGCGGCACTGGTTTGTAAAGAGTCAGCATCGAGCCGGAGGTTATTTTCACTGACGATATGACAGATCGGATCATTACAGTTAAAGTCGACTATGCCGCCTGCACCAAACACGATATCGCTGGTCGCATCGAGCACCCCATCGCCACTTAGATTCCAGGTTAAATCACCTGCGGCAGTGCTATTACCGCTGGCGACAATATCGGACCCGACGCCATTGGTACCCACCGTGATATCACCGCTAGCGTTGGCATTTTTATAACGAATTTCCCCTTCGGCGGTGATCTCAATATCACCGGTGGTAGAAATCAGATCGTTATCGAGCGTGACACCGACACCATTTTCAGTAGCCTGGATATATATCTGGCCCGCATTCATCGCCCCTGCTACGCTCGCATCGATGGCAACACTGACAGCGCCATCATCAGACTGAGAAACCGTGAGTGTTCTGTTTTCGGGCGCGACATTATTTTCAATGTCCAGCGTGCCGGTTCCAGCCAGTAGCCGTAACTGATTGGCGGCATTGATAATGCCCTGAATCTGTGCCCGCCGTGTAAACAATGTAGTGGCATCGACATGGCTGGCATCGAGACCACCTGGCCCAATGATGATGCCGGCGGCGCTATTGGTATCGACCGTGATCGCCAATGGTGTATTGCCGTTACCGAGCGTCGCTCTACCCGTGGTGAAAAGCACCTCGGATAACGAAGAACCGTTATCGCCGGGCACGGTCGGGGTACGAATAAACCCGCAACCATTGCAGCTGATACCATTCGGATTCGACAGAATGTATCTGGCGTCGTCACCAAAAATTTCGGTCATACCATTGATATCGCTGGTGCTGGTAGTGACAACCTCGTTTAATATGATACGCGCACTATTGACGATGAAATTCGTGTTGGCGCCGAGCTCCCCTGCCAGTTTTGACGTGCCATCGACCCTTGAATTATTCATCACCACGCCTGCACTATTGACATCGAAGTCATTGAACTGGTTTTTTGATACCCCACTCAAGGTCGGGCGGGCAATATTAACAACGGGAACGTTGTTAACGGTATTGACCTGGGTTTCGGTAGTATTGGTGGGTAAAATTTCGGTTGCGACAGTTCCGCTATAAAAAGCGACAAAAATCAGGAGACCGGTACTGACCAGGTGTTTCTTTAAAAAGATTACTATGGGTCTTGCAGGGAGAATTGACAGCCAGCCAAGGGCTGTAAAATTGCTATAGAATGTCGGCAGTAACAGACCAAAAAATGCCATTTAGTCCCTGATTCCCTGAGGATTGCACCATCAGGTGCAAGCGCTCTATTCGTATTTTTGTTATTTCCCCTAGCCCGGTATTATATTTTACTCGCACAGGTCGGACGCCTGTTTTGCGACGATTTATAGGCTAGAAAACCAGATTACCATACTTTCCAGTCGAGATTAAAATAAATCACGCTACCTTCTTCTCCAACAAAGGCGGGTGCCGACACTGGAATCCCCAGTGTTAATGACCAGAACAAATGTTGGCGCCGACTCAGACTAATCGCTTGATTTACACTCAACGCTAATCCTGCAAGGGTTGCATGTGAATCACCTGAATTGGCAATATTATTGTCCTTGGCCACCACATATCCCAAGTCCAGCCCGGCAGCAACATTGATATTTTTAAGTGCCGGGTAGGAACTTGAGAGATTCCAGTTAATATCATTTTTGAAATACAGCCCGGAATCGCCAGATACCGGGCTATCGCGAAATCCGCGAACACTGCTCAGGTCTCCTATCGCCAACTGTTCAGAACCAAACAGCGGATCGTTACTCAACTGGCCCGACCAGGAGCCCTGGTAAGACCAGGCGCTACCCCATGAATTGATCGGCAGGCTAATCAATACATCCCAGCCCACTCTTTCGAATTGGGCTTTAGGGATAGTGTTACCGCTGTCTGGACCATCTTCGAGCGCGTCTAAAATCCCCAGTCCTCGCGAATAACTGAGTAGAAATGTCCAGCTGGCATCGTGATTACGAACAAAATGATTGACTCCGATATCGAACACCGAAAGTTTTGGCGAACTGCTATCGAGCCGTACGTCTTCGAGGTAAGAGTTAGGTTCCTTGGCTGTCAATGTAAGGCTAAGCGTGGTCTTTGAATTTTGATCACGATGGGCGATTCGCGACACCTTCAAGCTATCATTGTTCGAGTCGCCAGACGTGTCAAAGGGCATTCCACCACTATCGACTGCCGAGTTATATTCCGACTGGTTACTACCCAGGCTATAAGTCCAGAAACCATAGGGAATCGACACAATGAAACTATGGCTTCGACTATCCTGTTTATCCTTGTCACTACCGATATAATCAGTAGCACTCAAATACCAGTTATCGTTGAGCGATAACAGGTTATCGAGGTTGGCAGTGATCCTGGCGCGCTCACGACCCGTTGATTCCGATCCCAGGTTATCAATACCGAAATAAAATTGGTGGGGGTTGCTCGGAGAATTCTGGATTGAAATATTCGAGTAGCCCGGTTTATCAATGGTTGGTTCGATACTCATCGTCGCCTGGTTCGAAACCAGGCGATTCATTTGATCGAGGCCCTGTTCAATATCGCGAATATGAATAATCTGATCTAGCATATCGGGGAAAGCGGTCGAGAGTTGTCGTCTCTCAGCTGGGTCGTTTTGATTAAGCTGAATGCTATCCAGCTTGCCTTCCAGGATACGATATTGAAGTACACCGTCTTTGATATTCTGGTTTGGGGCCAGATATGCGCGCGACATTATCCAGCCTTTTTCTATATAAAAACGGTCAATATCGGTACGCAACGCGTCAATATCGTCCAGATTCAGGCATCGATCCAGGTAAGGCTGCGTCAATGCCTTTTTCTCTGACTTAAACAGGTTATCTGCTCCCTCTAGCAGTATCCTGGTAATGGTAAAACAGATACTCGTCGATACACCCTTGTCGCTGGATACGGGTGGGACTATTTCGATCGGAAACAGGGATCGCTCGAGTTCACGTAACAGTCGCGAGCGCTCGAGCATCTTCAGGCGACGCTGCTCCTCTCTGAGCAATTGTTCGCTTTGCTCGGCACCAAGCTCAGCCGGGCTTTGAGCTAATACCGTGGTTGGCGAACTAAATAGCAGGATTGCAGCAAAAATCAGGCAATTCGGTAGGAAGGTATGCCGGGTCGAAGAAGTTACCTGGGCCATGCCTGACCCGACCCGGAATCACCGGTATCCTGTTTTATAGTCTGTCGATGAGGAAAATTCCCTTTAATCACACGCTCCCCTATTATTATTGATTTAACACCATTTGTTTGACATTGATCTTAGCATTGTCTAGCGTAACTATCCCGTTTCCGGCCGAGGTATGTCTTCAGGGATGAATGTAATAATAAAAAGTTTGTTTTACTTTTTATTGACCAACATGCTGTTGCAACCTGCCATCGCGGGTAGTGGCTTTTACTACGGATTTGACGCGGTTTCCAATATGGTGGATACCAGCACTGAGGTAGGTTTAACCTTCACTCCACCACCACCCTTTCCCAGCCTGCAACGTGATCAAAGTTCGCAGTCGAGTTCCGATATCGGGTTTCATATCGGTTATTTGTTCAAACATCGCCGTACGCAGAGTTATTTTATTGCACCCGAAATATATGTAACCAGCTTCGATTTGGACGATAAAATTTATGGCACCAACTTTAGGTTTGGTACAGATATCGAACGTATACGCGTGATGGTTAATCTGGGTGTGAGTCGAATCGAGGCTTTTAAACAAAACAAACTACACTTAGGTTTAGGTGCGGAATATGCAATCAACGATCACCAGTCTATCAGTATAGAATGGATGGTCTTCGATACCATCGATGAGAATACTACTGCCGACAGTGCCCTCGGTGCTCAAACCCTGACAACTGAGACGCACACTACACGTGATATCGAGGTGATAAAAATTTCTTTACGGATCTATCTACTCGAATAAGGGAAACAAACTATGTCAGATACACGACCCCTCATATGGATTATTGCCCTGTTGTTACTACTCAATGTCTTCGGCACTGGTTTAATATTGCAGGAACTTAGAGAACTAGATGAAGACATAGTAACTGCATCAGTAATCGACAATTCGGAGCAACCCAATACAGGCAGCCAGCCCATAGCTAACATCGAGTTAATCGCCGAAGCGCCGGTACAGGCAATAATAGAAACCGAAATGGAAGCTGAAACACCTGCTCAGGCGGCTACTGAAGCTAAGACTGAAATAGGGGTTGTGGCGGAACCAGAGCCGGTAGAAACGACTACCGAGCCGGTTTCCACGGAGATTATCGTCGCCCGCGTGAACGGCACCGATATTGGCGAGGCGCTTTTATATTCCTATCTGAATCAACTCGCGTCGCCTGAACAGCTGGCGCAATGGGACAGGTTACAGGACGTCCCAAAAAATATACTGATTCAGGGTATCAACAACGCCGCCCTGGATAATTTATTGGTGCAGCTTGCGATTGAGTCTGAACTCGATCGAAACCAGTTTATCCAGGCGAATATCGAACAAAACAGGCGTTACGTTTTGAAGACCGCTTACCTTGATATGCTGGCGCCCGGGCTGGTCAATGAGCGGGATATAGTAACCCAGTACGCGACACTACTCGCATCCCTGCAGGGAAAACAGGAATACCACGCCCGGCACATACTATTGGCAAATGAGAATGAAGCGACGATTATCGACAAGGCACTCGAAGAAAAAAAGAAATCGTTCGAGGAACTGGCCAAACTATTTTCGCTCGACGAGGGAACCAGTCATCGAGGTGGCGACCTGGGCTATGTTCTCGAAGGTCAGCTCAACCCTGAATTTGAAACTGTGGCCAAAAAACTGGAAATTGGACAGACATCAAAACCGTTTAAAACCGATATGGGTTGGCATATAGCCGTGGTCGAAGACCGGCGCGAGGCCAGACCCATGTCGCTCGAAGCGGCAACGCCGGTAATCCGGCGCAAACTGGAGCAACAGGCGATTCAGCGGCATTTAACAGAACTGCTGGGCTCGGCCGACATTGAAATGCTGATTGAACCCGGTGAAGTAGAGTAGCGGTTATTCGTGTGGAGTTTACAGATGATTAACACATTCACACTCTAAATTATCAGCGCTAAGCTCTCATTTGCCATTATCATGATAGGCAAGCATACTCTTTATTATTCAACACGAGCTAACGAGTTAAAGCTTTGGAGCAACAGGCACAACGGCGACTGTCTGCGGTATTGGCCGCAGACGTGGCAGGCTACACCCGGCTAATGCAAATCGATGAAGAGGGCACCGTCAATACCTGGTGGTCATATCGCCGTGACATTATCGATCCGCTGATCGCGGAATATTCCGGTCGCATTGTAAAGCTGACCGGCGATGGTTTCCTGGCCGAATTCGCCTCCGCCACCAATGCCGTGCTGGCTGCCTACGCTATTCAGAAGTCGGTCGAGCCGCGCGTCAGCGACATAGCCGAAGATAAGCGCATGCTGTTTCGTATGGGTGTTAATCTCGGCGACATCTTCTGGGATAACGAGGACATCTATGGCGATGATGTCAATATTGCGGCCAGGCTCGAAGGCATAGCCGAGCCGGGCTCGATCCTTGTTTCGCAATCTGTTTTTGACCAGGTGAAACGATTGGCCCAACTGACTTTCGAGAACCGTGGTGGGCAAACCCTGAAAAATATTTCAGAGCCGATCCAGGCTTATCGGGTGGTCGGCGAACTTGTAAATCATAGCTGGATGTCGGGCGATCCCGGGGTTCTTTCCGGTCAGCAACAAGCAGTCGATAATCCGAATTCACTGGCTGTTTTGCCGTTTACTGTTTTTGGCGATGACCCGGAACAGGCATATTTTGCAGATGGTTTTACCGATGATCTGATAACTGAACTCGCCCGCTTCGCCGGGCTGTTTGTAACCTCACGAAACACCAGCTTCGCGTTGAAGGGTCAGAACATCGATTTACGCGAGGTTGGCAAGCAATTAGGCGTCGCCTACTGCCTCGAAGGCAGTGTGCGCAAAATGGGTGAGCGTGTTCGTATAAACGTCCAGCTTATCAATACTCATAGCGGAGACCATGTCTGGGCAGAAAAGTATGACTGTATCCTGGCTGACTTATTTGATGTTCAGGATGAATTGGCCAGGTCAATCGTTTCGATGGTTGCCGGGCGCATGGAGCACGAAACCCTGGCGGCCGCTAAGAAGAAGAATCCGGCAGACATGTATGCCTACGAATGCCTGCTTCGTGGTCTTGAGCACCACCGGCTGGGAGGCGTGACGCAAATGGATGAGGAACAGGCGCTTCACTGGTTCGATCTGGCTATCGAAAAAGACCCGCAATACGGCCGCGCTCACGCCTGGCGTGCCTGTGCAATCGCCACGCTGGGCGAATGGACAGGAGACGATTATCTGGATGAATGCCTGGCCGCCGGGCAACGCGGTCTGGAACTTGATGAAAACGAACCGGAATGCCATCGCATTATGGGTTCACTTAGTATGTACGACCGGGATTTCGACAGGGCCGAGTACCATTTCCAGCGCGTACTGGATCTCAACCCAAACAATGCCTACCTCGTTGGCCGTATGGGCGAGTTATATAATTTCCTCGGGGACGCGGAAAAAGCCCTGGAATATCAGAACCGTGCAATGAAACTGGACCCGCTATTGCCCACCTACTGCCGTGAACTTGAAGCCGCTGCGCATTACGTCCTCGGCAATTATCGCGACACGGTTAGCATCACATCGCAGCTCCTGCACAAGTCGCGACGTGCCCGCGCCTATCGGGTCGCCGCGCTCAGCCATCTGGACGACGATACGGCCCTGGGCAAGGCCGTCGAGGAATTAATGATTAGCAACCCCCATTTCTCCATCAGCGGTTTTTTAAAGACGGAGTTTTATCGCGATGACGGCATTCCGCGCCAGCTTGCTGCCGATTTCAAAAAAGCCGGTTTGCCGGACTCCGTTGCCGCCTGATGCTCCGATTGTCTTGAAATAGGATACTGGTGCCAATGGAACGCCTTCACTGATGGTTATTCAGATCTTTCCCAGATGCTTTGACGTTACAACGTTATAACGCTATAATTTTTGTAAACGAGGTATAGAGACATGAGCGAATTATCCAAAAGATCGACTGTTTACTTTGAGGCCAATGTCCACCAGGCGTTAAGGGTCAAAGCTGCAACCACTCATCAGTCAGTTTCTGAACTGGTTAATGAGGCGGTACGTTTAACCCTGCGGGAGGATCAGGAAGACTTACAGGCCTTTGCGCAAAGGGCCGATGAGGCCACAATGAGTTACGAGGAGTTATTGGAAGATTTAAAAATACATGGCAAATTATAGCCTCGCCTTTAAAAAATCAGTCGCTAAAGATCTTCGAAAATTCCCCAGGAAAGATGTAAAACAGATACTTGAATGTATCGAGCGCCTTCGTGAAGATCCAAGGGCTGAGGGTTGTATCAAGCTCTCGGGACAAGAACGCTATCGAGTCAGACAAGGTGTATATCGTATTATCTACGAAATTCAAGACTCCAGGCTTATTATATTGGTGGTTAAAGTCGCTCACCGTAGTATCGTTTATAAGAACAGCTGACCGTCACATTAAGCAGGAGATTTTACTCTGCCAGGTGCGGCAAAGATCGAGTTTTTTGGAGCTATATCAGCCCAGATCCTCTATTTTTATATGTTTTTAGCGCAGAGATTGCTTAGACTGCTACAATACACAACGTTACACAGCAATTAATCAATTATTTGAAGAACGAGGGTAGTATGGGTAAAGGTACAGTGAAGTGGTTTAACGCCGGTAAAGGTTTCGGATTTATTACACCAGAAGATGGAGGAAAAGACTTATTCGTCCATTATTCCGAAATCAAAAGTGGTGATGACTACGCAACGCTTAACGAAGGTCAGGCAGTAGAGTTTGAAGTAGGTGAAGGCCAGAAAGGGCCGTGTGCGAATAACGTAGTGCCAGTCTGAAAAAAACTTTCGTCATTCCGGCCCCCGAGCCGGAATCTTTAAAACAAGGCTCTCCGATATTATGGGGACAGTTTACTTAATTTGACTGTGAAGTCGGGTATATAAGTAAACTGTCCCCGGGTTAGTTGATCCTTTACTTCTGGATACAGTATAGGCGCTTGAATTGTTCGCAGTCCTGCCCGTTAACTAAAGTCCATTGAGAACCCACAGATTGGGAGCTACCATAGTACCCAAAATCATGCTCGTCCTGGTAGGTCCAGTCTTTACATGAAACCGTGCCACCACTAAAGCTCGTTCCATCAACATTCGTGTCGGTCCAAACCTCAGTTACGCCCGCTACCAATGTACTTGACTCATCAAATCTGATCGAACTATCAAGACCCCCATCGACCAGCGATACGAATCCAGCAGCTATGCCTACCCCGCCGGTGTTGACGTAGGTGAATGTATTGCTCTGGTCATCGGTTACCCGGTCTCTGGCATCTTCTAACGACGAGGATAGCCACGCGGTGTAGGTACCCGCCGGTAACGCTGGAACAGCTGCATCGGCCAAATTCTGGCAGATCGTGTCCGCACCGGCGAGACCACCAAGGTTACCAGTTGGCGCACTAGACGTGACAAAGGCGTACTTAAAACCATTGTCCACTTCGCCATCGCAATCGTTGTCAACGCGGTCGGCAGTTTCTAATTCACTGGGGTTGGCGTTGGCATTAGTATCGTCACAATCGGTATTATCCTCTACCCAGGACAAATCGGGCTGATCACCAACGATCTCTGTGCCTGGATCACCATAAGTATCGCCATCCGCATCTTTATACCAGGAAGTTGCTGGCGCACTGACACTAACCTCTTCCTCTTCTTCTACAGGTAAACAACCAGCAAGCCAGAAGGCCATACCGATGAGAAGGAAAACTTTTAAGCTGGATTGAAGTAATTGCATAATAACTCCTGATATTGAACTGTTACCAATTTAGTTCGAAGAGTACGGCAATGGTTATCCAGAATAGGGTACCACCGCCGAAAACAACCAACAGGCCCACTCTTTGCCAATGTTCCTGTACCTGGTCGGTCATCTCTAGATTTCACTTAAATTAATATTAGAAACAGGAATTTAGTAGATTTTCGCCGAAACCTCTCTGATCCACGTCTCGGACCGAATTCAAACTAATTACATTTGCATCATTGGACTATTTGTCTATAAATTGACTTAAGAGCACTAGCTCTTTCGAGACCTGGCCGGAGCTGAAAACTATTACTTTTTTCGGTGTCCTTGTCAGGTCTCTTTTTGTGTGTGGCTGTTTTGTATCGTCGGCAGGTTTATTACGTGGACGTAATAAATACTTTTAACTGATTGATTTATAGGGAATATTTTGGTCGGGGAGACAGGATTTGAACCTACGACCTCTGCCTCCCGAAGGCAGCGCTCTACCAGGCTGAGCTACACCCCGACAAGGTGGTCGAGCAATTTTACGTGATGTTATTCAGCAGCACAATTT
>Ga0255048_10001368_pt1 | contig 16932 bp, 23 predicted proteins | sample JV7_2_2_MG_FD_183619 | JGI IMG/M metagenome (GOLD analysis project Ga0255048, IMG submission 183619) | Seawater microbial communities from Jervis Inlet, British Columbia, Canada - JV7_2_2 | ecosystem: Environmental > Aquatic > Marine > Inlet | place: Canada: British Columbia | collected 2016-10-06
GGAATCGTGATTGATTCGGAACCTTGCGGAACCACGACGGTCGGCAACTTACCGACAATCGGCGTGTCCTGTGCAATCTCGCGCCATAGTTCGTTCGAATATGTGACGCCGATCCAATCGTTGCCGCCGGATGCCAGAGTCGAATAGTTTAACTCGTTGGCTTTGGCGGCGGGATTCGGAGCGTCGGCATCGAAGCCGAAAGCTTTGAGCGCGCTCTTCGCGCCGTTATAATGATCTTCTTTGGCTTCTGAAATCTTCACGACGAGCGCCTTGACGGCCTCTTCGCTCGCGCCGCCTCGACTACGCCCGCCATCCTTCGCGGCCTGTAGAATGCCAATCATGACGGCCTGGTCGGCCGGATCTAGATTGTCGTATTTCCACAGATCGGAATACTTGGCGATGTTCGGCGAGTCGTCGCTCTTCGTCGGCAATCGGCCGGAAGTCTTGAGTTGCTCTTCGTAAGCCTTGACTGCCTCTTTGGCGGCCTCAATCTTGGCATCTTCGAGCTCGGCGGCCTTGACGGCCGCGGCTTTGGTTGCTTCGTCGCGTTCCAACATGGCCGCTTTGACGGCTTCGGCAACGGCGCGACCAACTTCGACATTGGTTGTTTCGTCTGACATTTCTCGATCCTTGATTTGGGTAGTGTTCGGTGTCGTACCGTTGTCGATCTTCGCTTCGGACCTCTGCGCCGTCGCGCCTATATCCTCAGCCTTTGGATCGATGTATAGTTCCGGCCGCCAATCCATATCGGCCGCCGTGTATACCGCTTTAAGTATCGGAAGCGCAACCGCGTAAGTGTTCGATGGCGCTTTCCCGCCCGCCGTCTCGAAAACCGAGAGCTCGGCGACCGGCCATTCTCGAATAAATCCATCTTTTGCAAAGCGGGCGAGATGCTCGATTGAACCCGAACTCGCGGCGGCCGTGCCCGCTTGCGCCGCTTCCCAAACCCGACGGGCGAACTTGCTCGCCCTGTCCAGTATGACCCGATACCAGATTCCGTCAGGCCGCTCTTCTCGAGAGACAGCTTTCCCGATGTACTCGGGCTTCCCGGCCGGGCGCTTGTCGTCGCCGTATCCGTGATAGTAGACAACCGGCGGCAACCCGAATTTGTCGGCGTGAAACTCGGTCGCATGAGAAAAGAACTCGCCCTGAGCATCGCGCCCGTTGTCCGGCCCGCCGAACGGAACGCCGAGTACATCGAGAGTCCAGTCGCCGACCGCTTTGATTGTATACGTCATGACCGCCTCTTATTCCGGCCCTGCCGGATATGGTCCGGGCTCGGGCTCGATTACGGGCTCGCTCGGAACCTTCGCCAACTCGTTGCACTCTTGCGCGAAGCCCTGAGCCCAAATCTGCTCAGCCGTCGACATCGGGGCGCGCCCCAATATCTCGACGAGCGCTTTGACATCGTGTTCGGTCATGTCAAGCCCCTATATCGATGGCGTCGACTTCGTCGGCGACGGTCTGCTTGGCGTCCGTCCCCGCGGCGTTGCCCTCGCTGTCTTTGAGGATCTGCCGGTAGTATTTCCGCAGATCGCCAATGAGCGCCGTTCCGAGCTCTTCGTTCGTCATCTCTTCGGGATCGCCCAAGCCGCGAGCCGTAACGACGCCCTTCGCAATGCGAACCGCTAGGTTGACGTCGACGCCAGTTGCCGTGTCGGCGCTATGCACGACATCCAAAACGCCCTTCGCTCGTTGTACTTCGGTCAAAACTGCCATGATCTAATCTCCTTACGCCGTCGGCGTCGCATAAAATGGAACGTAATAAACCGCATCAGTAATGTCACCCGCGCCCGCTACATCCTCAACATACATTTTGTACCAGCCCACGATAGCGCCGGGCGTAGTCAAATCGGCCGCGTCAACAAGTGATTGTGAGTTGTCGGCCGCGCTCGTGCCGATTAAGCGTATAAACTCTTCGCTTACGTCACCCTGATCAAGCGTGAGAACCGGCACGGCCCCGGCGGCGGCGCTTTGGTCGACGTGTAGCTGCGCGGCGGGAGTCGGTGCCGTTGCGCCGATTCCGACATTTCCGCCACTCATGGTCAAGTCGCCCTTGCCCCAATCGATCAAAGCGTTCGTATCGTCGTGCGATAAGCCGAGCCACGGTGTATTATCCGAATCGGGATCGACAGTAGCATGTATGTATACCTTGACATCGCCGGTCGAAGCGTGATCGTAATCTCTCGCAGCCCCCAAATACCCGCCAATGATCAATTGATCGCCTACAAGCGATCCCACGTTTATCACGGCTTGATCCGTGTCTTCGTCCGCTACGAGCGCGAAGCCGTTCGCCGATCCTAATTGTATATATCCGTCGTTGTCGACCTGTATATTTCCGGCAACATGCAACTCCGCCGTCGGCGCTGTCGTCCCGATACCGACCCGAGAGTTCGTCGTGTCGAGGTTGACAAACGCCGTGCCCGCATTGTTGGCGAACTGCATCGCCGTGGTGGAGTCGGCGGAGGGAAACAACTTTGCGCCGCTAAGCAAACGAACATCACCAGTCGCCGAGTCAAAGAGCATCATAGTTCGCTCGACCGCCGAGAAATCGTCCTTGACAATCTGAAAAGCAACCGTGTTATCAGCGTTAGTTATACGGAACATACCCCGATCCGCAGTTGCCGCCGTATCGTATAGAATGAAATCAGCTTGAACCGCTCCGGCAATAGCAAGACGGCCGGTATCAGTTGAATCGTCGATAAGAATTCCGCTCTCGTCGGCACCGTCCCACCACGCCGCTACGCCCGCTCCCGCTCCGACATGTAAATTCGTAAGCGGCGCTGTCGTCCCGATGCCGAGCCGCGAATTCGTCGTGTCGAAGTTGACGAAAGCCGTCCCGGCGTTGTTGGCGAACTGGATCGCCGTGGTCGAGTCGGCGGACGGCTTGAACTGCATGCCGCCCGCTAATTCGATGTTGCCGGTTGCGTTGTCAAGCAAAAGGATTGTTCTTTGAATGCCCGAATATGCGTCGTTAACGATTTCGAAAGCGACCGTGTCGGTCGCATTATGTATGCGAAAAACGCCCGCGTTGGCCGTCGCGCCTGAGTCGTGCAATATAAAATCAGCCGCTACCGTTCCAACGATCGCAAGCACACCTGTCGCCCCGCCGTCGTCAATCAATATGCCGTCTTCGCCCGAATCGTTGAACCAAGCCGCCACCCCCGAGCCCGAACCGATAACCAAATTAGCGGCCGGATTCGTGTTGCCGATCCCAACCTGCCCCGCCGAATCAATATAGATTCCCGCTGCCCCACCTTCGCCAACAAGCGAATTCGTTTCCAGATCCCATGAGTCCGGCCCGGCCGCTTTTGAGTTGATAAATCCGCCACCAAAAGACATGAGTTACACCTCGCCTATGAACTGGGATACATGGATCACGGCCGACACCGCTCCCGTTCGAATGAACTTGGCAGCGGTCGCCATCGTTTGCGACCAGACTCCCGAATCGCCGACATCGACAATGTGCCCGTTCGAACTCGTCGGGGCGCTTGCGTCGAAGGTGACTCGCGCCTGAGCGTCCTCGTTAGTCCAGAAAACGTGAGTCGTATGAGCGTCGAGCGCCGCGAACTGGACGCCCCCGGCCGTTGCGTCGACCGTCAAGCGCTCGTCGGCGACCGTGCCATTCGGAGCCATGTTCGCCGCGCTGATGCCCTGAATCGTTTCTTGTAACGTTGTCATTTGATCGCCTCTTTAATCGCCTTGTTGAATAGTTCGACTATCCGTTTTCGGTTCTGATCGATGACCTTCTTATCGGTCGGCCATCCCGTGCGCCTATGCGCTCGAGTCTGGAACAGATGTGATTGCACCCACGGCGCGTAGTCGGTTCGATTGCCCACGACGCCGCGTATACCGTTCGCTACATTCGTCGTCTTGACCGTCCACTTCTTACCGAGAATTCCCGTTCTGTCGTAGGTCGAACCCGCCGGTTTGTCGGGATAGTCGGCGATGTCGCTCTCGAGAATGCGAAGCGACTGTTGCATCGGTTTCTTGAGTACCTTCTTCGAACCGGCGACACCCAGCTTCTTGACGAGCTTATCGACGCCCTCAATTCGAATCGACACCGATTTAGCCATTTTAGTAAACTCGCCGCTCAGCAATCGGGCCAGGCTTCGTTACATACTCGTCGCGCTCGATCGTCTTGTATCCGTAATCGCTCTCGAGAAGCAAGGTCTCGATCTTGATGTCGCGAAACGGGAAATAGCGACCGTCGTACTCGCTCCCCAGCAAAACCGACCGCACCTCGAGAGCCAAGTCGGCCCGGTTCTCTTCCGTGTCAATAGCCGGTTCCAATGCGATCACGCCGCCGTGTATAGTGACGATGTCGCCGAGGAAATTCGCAAGCTTAATCATCGAAAAGATCCCCCCGCACATAAGACACAATGAAATCGAAGTACTCGGGATCTGATTGGGCAAACGCGGCCGCGTCGGCATATAGCTCTTGAATACCCATCGAGATCAACTCGCTCGATGACGGCCGCCCGTACACCTTGCCCATATACGGATCTTTCCACTTGTCACGTCGAAATACTTCGTCGTCGCGATATCCCCAATCGGGAAACGCTTCGTTCATCTTCTCGAGCTTGTCGTCGATCGTGCGGTTGCGGAAAAACGATTGTCGAGCCCGCTGATATCGCGGGTCGAGCTCAACCCGTTGATACTCGAGAACATGACCGAGCTCATGCACGATCGTGGTTTGTTCTGCGCCAACTTCGATTGAAATGAAATTCCCCCGCGGCGAAGCGAAAGCGCGCCCGCCGGTGTTTTCGAGAATCGGGACATTGTTTCTAATTGTCGTCTTCACTCCGTTGATACTCTCGAGAAACTTCGTCGCCTCAGTCGTGTTTTTCGCGGTTTCCTTGTCCATCCATCGGCTACCCTTGAACTTGTCGTCGCCGGTTCCAGGACCAATACGAGCGGCTCGCGTATTGAACTTGTTCCGATCCTTGACCGGAACACTCAGCGCCCGCTTAATCGCCCGATCACGCTTCTTCTGTAAACCGTCGAGCTCGTTGACAATCTCAGTCAAGCGATCCGAGACCTTGCGAACTGCATCCTGATCCGCTCGCGGCATCGCAAAGCGACTTCCGCCGTATTCGTTCTGGATTTTCAAGCGCCATGATCGATACTCTTTGCTCAATTTCGAGTGCTCAATCGAGAACGCCGACTCTTTACTCGCGAACTCGAGCTCGGCGGCGACAACCTTCTCGCGAGCCGCCGCGCCGCTTGTTGTCCTGTAGTCGAGCGGCGTGAACGGGCCGCCGAAATCGACGTCGTCGCGGTTCTTATCCTGATCCGTGTTTGGCTTCTCAATCGAGCCGCCCGACAGCTTCTCGCGCTCTTCGTCAGTCGGAATCACGGCGACCGTCCAGCAACGACAATTTGGATGTGCTGGCGGCCCGCGGTACGCGTTGCCGCTCCCAGGATGGATGAACGACTCGCCAACCTTGGCGATCTCGCCGTCGAGCCCGTTGTCTGCACCCTGTTTTCCGCAAATTGGACACACTTTTTCATCTCGGGAAGTCCGCCAGCCTTTCCACTCAACACCCTCGAGCGCGTAAGCAATCTCGTTGGCCTGAGCGAATGCCCGCGTCACTTCCGTAACGGCGATCGTTCGAGCACGACGGCGACCGAATGTCGGTGTCAACTCACGACGCAAAGACGAAATGGGATCACCGTTGCGAACGTAATCACCTATCGCCTCCGCTACTCGCCGCTCGGTGCCCACCATAATCTGATCCGTTACCTCGCTCGAATACTGTCTCGCCCATCGTGCGGCCGCTTCGTTGGCCAACGTATAGTCGAAGCTCAACCCGATCCGCTCGCTTGCATCCAAGAATGAAAACGTTCCTAAATCGGCGCTCTCTTGCAACATTCGGCGAAGCGTGTCTCGCAGCGTCTCGCCCTCTTTACGTAAGCGCTCGATTGCCCCGTTAGCTTCGGCGACCGTCATGTCGACCGGAATCGTCTTGTCGAATTGCTTCCGTAACTCTCGAGCTATCTCACGTTCTCCCCGACGCTCGACCGCTTCTCGAATATCCTTCTCGGCGTCGGGATTGTCGGGATCGTTAGCCAACGCGATCGCCTTGAGCGCGACCCAATCGCTACGGGTAAGCGGCCCATCCACTAACTGGAAAGGTAGCATCGAGCCGACTCGGTGCCCCGCTCGCCGTTATTTCGGCGTCAATCCCGTTCTCGAGCGCGATGTCGGCGAGTTCGTCAGCGTCGAGGCAATCGCTCTTGAATAGCGCCAAATCGACGGGGCGCTTGCGCTTAATCCGCTTCTCCGCCCACCTCACAAACTTCGCCGCCTCAACCCGAGCCGCTTCGTCGTCGTCTTCTTCGGGCTCGGGCTCGGGCTCGGAATCCGGTTCGGGCTCGGGAACAATGTTCTCAGATTGGCTCTCGAACGGCTGAGCGGGCTCAGGCTCGTCACTAATGGCCGGGCCGGACGTGAGCTCGACCGCGAGCAAATCGCCGCGCTCGTCGCCAATAGGATCGGCATCGTAATAGGTCGCCCGAACTTCGTCGATCGTGTGGAAAGAGGAAAAGCGCTCGATCTCGCTGAGCTCAAGAACGCGATCCGTTACGCGCACATCCTCGAACGCGCCGACGAGATTGTCGCCGTAAGCCGGGAGAACGTCATTCGATATCTTCTCCGCGATCGCGACCATGTGCGGCCAAACGGCCGACTCCATAAACGTGCGCCGCCCGGCGTTGGCGTTGGCTTCCGTCGAATTGATGGCAAGCACGGCGGCGAGACCCGGCGCGAACATCGAGAAGATTTCTTCTTTGTTCGACTGCCGGCCCGCTAAGAATTCCATATCGTGTTGGCTCATGGCAGTTGGAATCCAGTTGACGCCGCCTTTGCCGGTATTGCGAATCATCGTCATTCGGCGCTCGGTGCCGCCGTGTTGCTCTTGCCAATCGCGCTTTAGTGCCGCCCATTCGCCGTCAGCAATCGGGTCAGCGAAAGCCATGATACCGGGAATCTTGGCGTTCTCTTTGGCGAAATTGTTCGTGTTCCATTGCTGCATGGCGATGTCACCAAGCGAAATAGCCGCCAACGCTTCGACCGGGCTCAACCCGACGAAGTCGTTCAACGGGTGCCATCTCTTGAAATGCACGACCTCATGTAGCTCGAGCGGGATCTCTTCACCATCGCCGGGATCGTACATGTATCCATGTAGATATGAGCTCTCGTTGGGAACCGGCACGATTCGATTAGATGGCACGTTCCAAAGCTCGATCGGCGGGCGCTCCGAGTTCGGCCGGTTCATGAACCAAAACGCGTTACCAGTGAGCGTGAGCGCGGCGGTCGTTGCATACAAGAACTCATATCTCGATTGCAACGGATTCGGACGGGCGAGCAACGTCTCAAACGGGTGATTTCGAATGGCGACCCGCTTCTCGGCTTCCAAGGACATCACCTCGAACGCAGACAACGCCGCGGCTTGCGCCACGTTGTTAACGGCCGCCTGAACCCACGAGAGCCGCTTGTATAAGTCCAAATGCGCGGTCGGTAGGTCGGTGCCCGGAAGCTCGAAAGATTGCACCTTAGCCGTCTGAGCCATCCAAGTGGCCGGAGAGACGATAGCGGCCGTCTTCTGATATCCGAGTCGAGCGAGAGTTCGATCAAATAGATTGGTCATGAGAGAAAAGCGTATAACTCCCGCGCTGGTATATAACTGGCGATCGATTGATACGCGATGGCGAGCGACATTACACAATCGTCATGATATCCGGCCGGAGCGCCGTATCGATAGCCGCTCGCCATGCGCTCGCCCTCATATGCTTGCAACTCATCAATCAATATGCGGTCGGGTAGAATGCTTATCTGATCGTGCTCGAACGCCGACTGTAAGCCCTGTATGAGCGGTTGCTTGCTGGCGTTCGAAGTCGTGAAAGCCGTTACATGCAAGCCCCTCGCCCTCATATGATCAATGACAGGTTGCCCAATCGAATTGTCTTCAATCACCATATTTACCACGTTCCAGCGCTCGTATATGGCGGCGAGCCTGTCTTCGAGCGCTATATATCCGACCTTGTTAAACCGATCCATGTAAGCGAGCGCTTTCGTCTTCGAGTTCATGACCGAGACGACCGTGAAGTCGTCAGCATCGGCCACGTCAACCCCAGCGATGTAAGTCGCATCGGGCTCGGGGCCGGTGAGCTCGGGAGCCGTCGCGCAATCCATAACGCGGCGAAATGTGCCGCCGGAATCGTCGAGGAATCGTGCAAGAAATTCCTGTAAGAACACGCGCTCCGGCAATTGCCTGCGGGCTGCCTCAACTTCGTCGGAGTCGATAAACGGATTTGCCGTAGTCGGCATTTGCCAAGACATCCAATCGGGCTCGTGTTCATTCTGCCCCAATTGCCACATCTGCCAGAACCCGTTCCGCCCCTTCGGCGTCGAGAGAAACCACGCGTCGCCCTGATAATCAGTGAGCGTCGGCCGAAGGGCGGCGTTCCAACCGTGCATCAAATCTTTAATCATAGCCGCTTCGTCAACGATGACCCTGGCGTATTTGCGTCCACGTCCGGCGTCGGGGTTATCCATTGACCACATGTCCAACGTGCCGCCGGTGATTAGCTCTAGGCGGCGCTCAGCCACGTTGCGAGACTCGGTCACATCAGCCAGCGTCGTAGTCATGTCCCGCCAAACGTCCGTCAACATTTTATACGTGGGCGAGAACCAACCAACCGGATAGCCGTCGAGCATCTTATCAGTTGCCAAGTCCTCGCCCATCGCGGTTTTTCCAGCGCGTCTTCCTAAGCAAGCGCAATTGAATCGCTTTGCGGACGCTATAATCTCCGCCTGTCCCGGATGCAATTCGGGCAAATGCAAATCAATGGTTGTACTCATCGCCTACCGTGTGCTATAATGTTAAAGAGAAAGGACATCAAAATGATCACTCGAATCTGCCAAAACTGTAACAAAGAATACGAAACGTTTCCATCAATTCGACCCAAATACTGTTCGCAAAAATGCAGCGGAGAGGGTAGAAGAACTGGACGGGAAATTCCATGCGCCAACTGCGGAAAGACCTTTTGGCAATTTGCAAAGAGCGAGCAAACGTACTGCTCGCAAAGCTGCGCCATAAGCGCCCGCAACAAAACCGACCAAAACCCGGCGTACCATCGCGATGTATCCGGTTCCAATAACCCCATGTACGGGAAACGGCGAAGCGGCAAAGATAACCCCATGTATGGGAAGCGGGGCGACAAGAGCCCTCGATGGACCGGCGGCCGGAGAACACGGAAGGACGGTTATGTTTTCGTTCTCGTGCCCGACGATCATCCGTCCCCCTCATATACCAATAAGTCAGGTGCCAAGTACATGCTTGAACATCGTTTCATTATGGAGCAGCATCTCGAGCGATTCTTGTTGGCGACCGAAGTCGTGCACCACATGGACGGCAACCCATCCAATAACGAAATCGACAACCTACGCCTATACCCGAACCAATCGCGACACATTAGCGATGGCCATTCGTAGGGATAACGGGCTCCAACGTTTCGCTCACAACCGGGCGACCGGGCAAACGAATTGAATCCGACTTGTCTCGAATGATACGAATACTTTGATTACTGTTTTCGGTCGGCGCTCCCGTAAGCAATTGCAGCTTGTCTACCAGGATTCCGGTCGCTACCGCCAAGTCTCGGAAACTAGCATCCATCCGGGCATTGGGCATTGCTTCCAAAATGCCGCCTAGCTCCTCTCGAATCAACGCAACAAGGTCGCCTCTTTTTTCAGTTCGCAGTTCCGCGGGGGGTGGATTGCGTGACGCCTTAAACCATCCGTTTAATGTCGCCATCGGTACGCCCAAATGCTTAGCGACTTGCGTCATCGCCCCTTTCTTGTCGGGATATCCCGCTGCTTCCAACATGACGACGGCGCTAGCTCTGAACTTGTCATCGTATCGCTTACGTGGTCTAGCCATTATCTCTCCGGCTCCCCGCTCGGATATCACTCATTGACTATGCACCATCGGATCGCCGTCTTCGGCGTTGTCGGTTTTCAGTTGTTCCATGAACTCAGCAAATTCGATGTCGGCTTGCTTTTTAGCGTCGGCCGCTCCGAGATAGACAGCGGCGGCCCATATAAGCGCGAAAGCCGCGACGAGGAACGCGGCCAGATTCGGAAAGTGCTCAGTAATAACGGCGGCGGTCTCAGCGAGCCAATCGCTCATAAGCTAAGCGCCCTTCCGCGAAGGAGTTCGGCGACCGGCGGCGGCGGCGCTATCTTGCGCCCTTCGAACGCCATCGCGATCACTTCGACCGCGAACGGAATAGTTACGACAAGCCAACCGAGCCGAACGATCGGCTTATACAACTCCGGCGGCGCGAGTAAAGGATTCTCAGCAAAGAGCATACCGAAAAGACCGAGCTCGAGCCCGAGTAGAACGAAGCCAACCGACCGAGCGAAGTGCGCCGTCGTCGGCTCGCGCCGGAACTTAGCGATTGCATAAGCGGCCCGCGCCAGAATCACAGCGCAAGCCCACCCGTAAATATTGACACTAAACAACCCGAGATCTAACACTATCCGCCCCCTGGAAACGATACCAACAAATACGAAATTAGCGCGATGGCAATCGCGAACCCGGCGACGTACACCGAAAACGGAATACTCCCCTTACCCGCGAACACTTGTTCGAGTAGAATCATGCGCTCGCGCAGCGAATAGATTTCGTCTCGAGCCCAGATCTCGAAAGCCCCTCGAGTTTGACCCTGTCCGTTGCCCATACGATTACGATCCCCTAAGTCTGCCGGGATATATACATAAGATGAATTCGCGCCCGGCCGACTCGACTCATAAGCGAGCCGAAACGATCCGTCGTGTGCGGCGAGTCGTCTCGCCAGCAATGCGCCCGTTCGATAAGCGGTTTTATCCGGGATGTCGATCAAAGTGCAAATCACATCTGCTCCGCCGTCTTCTGCGATCGTGTTGGCTGTATAGATCGACGAGCAAGAATTCAAAAAAACATACTTGATACTATGAGCTCGAACGATGGCCGTGATCGCTTCGGTCGGCCACGTTCCGTCACTCAGCACGATCCCGGATTGGTTGCCGTGTCCGGCCACCCACAAGAGATCGGTAGGATGATCATCGAGCTCAGAGATGATGTCCCGTTCGACGACCGCCCCCGAGAGCAATCGGACTACGAGCCCAGTCGCGCCGATGATAGCGTCGACCTCGTCACTCGCGCCCGGTAAATCCGAATCTGGCGCGATCAGCAACACGCGCACAATCAAAAAAAGCGTCGATCCCCAATCGAGGATCGACGCTCCGCGGCCCAACTCGCAGCACAACAACGGGAAAAAAGCGACCGCGTTGACGGTGCTATGTTGACATGATCGATGACGCCCATATACATAAAATATCAGAACATGGGTTCTTTGTCAATAGAAACCGGGGATAACTCGCCCGAAACTGGGGATAACTCGGATTTATGTCGAGTGTTTGGGGTGGGTGGTGGTGGGCGGGTGGGGTGGACACCCGCCCACCACGTCGGGGCGCTAGAACCAAAAAACCGCCCGACGGCGGTTCAATGGGGCGGTAACGCGATGGTCAATCGCGGGGCCAACCGCCAGCCCCGATTATATCACAACCGCTTACCGCGTCAATCGTTCCGCTTCGATCAATATCCAACGAACCATATCGCGGGATATCTCCGGTCCCGAAAAATTTCCAAACATTCTAACGTGCTCGGCTTCTAATAGCCTTTGGGCCTCGATTGCGATTTTCTCGATAGTCTCGAAATCATAACCGTCTGGACACCAAATATCGTACTGAGCAACATAAGCCATGACATTTCCCTTTCTTACAGTCGCCCCACGGCGCGAACGTGCGAGAAGCGGGCGAGGTCGATATACACGTTCTCGCTATCGCCCTCGATTCGTATGATATCGCGCTCGAGAAGCCAGCGCTTGACGTCGGCGCTCGTGGCGGCGTTCCAATCGCCGCGCTTGGAAAACGGCGCTCGACGCCAGATGAGCCCCGACCCGAGCCGAACTCTATCGGGGTTGAGCTCGCCATCTTCGGCCCGGTATAGGGTAGCGAGCCATTCGCGAGCCAAGCGCCGCGTCTCGTCGAGTTCGGCCGGAACGTAGGACGAAGGGTCAACGACAACGGGCGCGCCGTCGGAGGTCGAGAGAATGCGCTCGGATAGCGACGACTGAGCGAGCTCGAGCCTGTCAAGCCGCCCTGAGCGCTCCGCTAACGTGCGTTCGACCTTTAGCCGGGCCATTGTCTCGATATGCCGGTTGCGCTCCGCCTCGCGGCTCTGACGGTCGAGCATCTCGAGTCCGCGAAGAGAAAGCCAATCGCCATTGACAACGAGCAGGACGAAGCGAGCGAGCGCGATGTATATGAGGCACCCAATGACCGCCACCACGACGAGCGGCCAACTCGAGAGCCGCGAAATCGCGAATGACAACACGCCAACGACAAGCGCGAGCACGGCGTAAGCGAGCGCACTCGACGCGGCTTCAGTCGGCGTATTGTCAGCTCGGCATATGATGACGTTGTCGAATTCTCGGCGCTCAGTCGAAAATCGCGTGAGAGCCATATCTCGCGGCCTCGCTTTCTTGCTCGTCGAATATCGCGACGCAATAGTCGCAAAGACTCAGGACGGCGTTCGTCTGCATCTCGCCGCCGGTTATCAGATAAATCCGGCGAACGTGCTTCGCATCGCGATTTCCCTCGAGCGCCGGATCGAGCTTGATACACTCGCATTTCTTCGGCTTCCAAAGTCGGCGCGGGCGCGGCTTCTTATTGTCTCGCTGGTACATGTAACATCGCGAGCAAAGCCCGACTGCCCGCAACTGCTCGACCGATCCGCAATGCGAGCACGGCCGTTCCCAAAACCCGAGATTGCGCTTTTCTGTATCGTTTACCTTACGCGACACGTTGCACCCTTTCGTATCCGTACATTGGGATCAGAACCCGGATCGTACGAGCTTTTTCGCGCTCTCGAGCAATGTATCCCGAGAGCTCAAGGATAGAGAGCGCCGCCTGAGCGTAGCCCGTCCCGCGCCCGATGCCCCAAGCTATCTCACGAACCGATAAGCGCGGCGATTGGGAAACGAGCGCCCAAACGGCCCTGACGTCTTCGAGCGTCGGCGCGTACCCGTTGATCGAATATCGACGAGCCATAATAGAAAAACCCCCAAATCGGTTGAACCGAGACGGAGGTCGAGTTATACTATGTAAGCGTCGAGCCCCTATCTCGGCGAACTCGGCTCTCGAAGGATTCACGTCTTTCGAGAGCCGTGTTTTTTTTGTTCGATCCTCAGTATAAACCCGCGCTGTCAAAAGCGCAAGCAAATTCGTGGTTGACAAGGTGCCGCCGTGGGTGTACAATGGGGCCATAGTATCGCACACATGAAGACGCACGCGCACGAAAGGGCAACCGATGAACAACGACACGAGATACGCAAGCTACAAGTCGAGCGGGCCCATCGGGCACCGCACGACGCCGTTTTTTCCGACCGAAGCTCAAGTCGAAAAATGGGCAAGCCGCAACGGCGGGCGCAAGGGCGAGCGCCTGAGCTTGTCTTCGAACTGGCGACAAGTTATCGCCGCCACCGACTACACCGACTCGCGAATCCCCGCGGGACTCTGAAAGGATCACCTCATGACAACTAAACGAATTCACTTTCGAATACCGGCGACCACCGAAACCCTGCTACTCAAGCGGGCGAGCACGAGTCGCAACCGGGCGGCAATCGACTCGATCGTCGGCTACGATCTGATCATGGCCCAAGCGCTCGAGGCGCTGCGCGATGTTATCTCTCCCGACCTCCGCTATCTTATCCTCGACGGGCTCAACGCCCGCGGCCGTGACGGGCTCGAATTCGAATTCGCCAACGGCGGCGTCGAATCAGTCGCCGATGCTCAAGTCGGCATCTCTCGAATTCGGCTGTACATCGCCGACACGGGCGAAAGCGACGAAGCTCTCGAGGTGCTCGACGAGGATCTCAACTGGATACAAAAATCGACCCAACTCAGCATAGCCTTAATCGACGCCGTGCGGCAATGGTACGTTGCGGCTTCGATCAACGGCGAGCTCGCCCCGAACCAACTATTCGAAAAAATCACACTCGAAGATATCAAACCCGGAGAAACCAAATGAAAACACGGCTCGAGAAACTAAAGCTGATGGTCAAAAGTCAAAGCAACTTTGGCCGCGATATGGTTGTCGCCGAAGTCGAAAAGATAGCCGACGAAATCGAAGCCGACGTAGACAATCTCAAACGTACCGAAACCTACCTACGCGCCGCCAACGCCGAAATTTCCCGCCTACGCAGAAAACACGAGGGCGACAACAGAACCACGGTTCACCACATCGACGATGGTCTGGTAGAAAAGCGCGATCTCCTCGGTGCCCGCCTCGAAGAAGTGAAAACGGAGCGCGACGAAGCACTCGACACGCTCAAAACCGTCGACGAACTCGACGCCGAACGCGCTAAGCTGCACGGCGAATCACTCTCCCGAATGCGACAAGAAACCGACGATCTCAGGATTCGACTGCGCGACGAAGAACGCTTCTCATCGAATCGCGGAGACAAAATTCGCGAGCTCGAGGCTCAACTCAAAACCAAAAGAGTCGAGTTCGAGAACGACGCCCGCTTACGAAAGCGACTCCGAACCGATGTCGCCGAACTCGAAACCCAAGTCGAAGTTTTGAAGGGAGCGACGAAACCTCGGCATGAACTGCGCGACGCTCTAATAAAAATTGCCGACCTCGAAGCCGCACGAGACGGAGCGCGAGCGGCCCACGACGAGCTAAACAAACGAACAAATCGCCTATGGGCCGAACTACACTCAACCCGCTCCGCCCGCGACAGCGCCCTCGAAAGACTCGAGGACGTTCGCGGCAACTTCAAGATCCTCGCCGCCGACGTTGAAGAGCGCGACGACACGATCGCCGCCCTGGAACGAAAGATTTTGAAGCTCGAAGACGAAATCGCCCGCCTTGAGCTCGTGAATCGTCGTCTCGGGAAAGCAACGGAGCAAGCGAACAGCGACCGCAACGTCGCCGAGACGACACTCGAAGAAGCTGAGCGCGGCTTCGGCGTCATGCAAGCAAACTACACCTACGCCAACAAGGGGCGCGCAAAGCTACGCGACTCTCTCCACGAGCTCGAGAAGAATTTCAACGACCTCAGCGCCGAATATAAAAAACTAGAAAAGCAAAACGACCGGCGAGGTCTAGCGCTTGACGGCCTCTCCGACTCAGTCGAACAAATCGAAAGACTCGAGCTTGAAGTCGAAGAGCTCGAAGTCGAACGCGACGAAAACATAGGCACGATTCAAGACTACGTCACCGAAAGCAACGAAAACAGGCAATATATCGAAAATCTCAAAGCCGATCTCGCAACCGCCGAAGAGCAAATCCAAATATACACCGACGCCGAAGCCCGACTCAAGAACAAACTCAACGCCATCGAAGACGCCGACGTCGACGACTACATCGCCAAGCTCAAAGAACGCGAGGAACGAATCGACGAACTTGAAACCAAACTCAAGGATACCCGAATGCTGCGCAATTTCCTCGAGAGCTATGCTGACGCCAATTACAAACGATTCACGGATGAACAACTCCGAGCCGACCTCACGGAAATCGAACGCGACGAGCTTCGCCTCGAACTCGCCCACGAGCGCCACAACAACGTATAGAATCGCCCTCAACCCGACAGGAACCCGTACCATGACCAGCATTCTCGCAACCCTAACCCTCGCCCTACTAACCGCCATCAACGCCCCCAGCGGCCCGTACGTCTTCGTCTATGGCTTCGTCTACGACGGGGCGAGCGCCGACGTCAGCGCCGGGATCAATGGCGCTCGAATCGTCGACCTCGAAACCGGCGATGACGTCGGGACAAGCGGCCCGACCCAACTCGGCGGCAACGGATATTTTACCGGCGTAATTACGACCGGCGAGCCCCACGCCCTGACGGCCAACGTCGACGGGCGAATCTGCTCGACGGTTCGGCTCAACGTGCCCGACGCCGATGTCGTCGAGCCTCAGCGCATAGCGATCCACTGTTTCGCAGTACATAAAATCTATCTTCCCGAGGTGAAACGATGACGACCAGACTGAGCAAGCTCAACCCGACACTATGGACAAATTTCAAGACCTATACCGGCGGCCCGACTCAATTCAATAACGCCGAAGTCGATTTCTACAACGGCCTTACCATAACGGCCGTTCCGCAATACACACGAAGCGGCGCGATTATCGTCGGCGACGAAATCTCTCGCACGACGATTGAATGGAACGGCGACCTCGACATTCTAGCCGACGCCGACGCCCGCCACCGACCCGGCCCGGCCATGCTTGCCCAACGATGGGGCGCTCTTTGGCTGGGTAGGAAAACGCAAGCCGAAGCGCCGCCGACCCGGCCGACCGACAAAGAAATCGAGCGGGCGAAGAGCGAGCTCGATCTCGTCGACGAAGTGCGGGCGCTCATCTTCGGCGCTGATTGGGCAACGCTCCGCCGCTTCGCGAAAGTGCTCGACGCCACGGAAGAGATTCGCAAAGGGCACCTCAAGACGCTAAACCATCTCGATTACGACCCCGAGTGCTCGCCGTTCGACCTCGGGCCAGATTGCAACGACAACGATTTCGACTTCACCACGAAAGGAACCAAATCATGAACTCGACACACAAGTTTTCCGCCGTATTTCGCATGTTTGACTCAACCGGCGTCGGCGTCTCTTTCGGAGTCGGCGACGACAACCTCGGCGACTTCAACGCCGAACTCGAAAGACTGCGAGACGGGCTCAACCTCCGCGGTTACACGCCGCAACCCGTCGACGCCGTCATCGGATCGAAGGTCGATCGGTGTACCGGATGGGTACTCGGCCAGAAGCGCGACGGCTCGCCGTGTGTTTGGCTATATGGTCCCGAACACTTGAATTTC
>Ga0255048_10001369_pt1 | contig 16928 bp, 12 predicted proteins | sample JV7_2_2_MG_FD_183619 | JGI IMG/M metagenome (GOLD analysis project Ga0255048, IMG submission 183619) | Seawater microbial communities from Jervis Inlet, British Columbia, Canada - JV7_2_2 | ecosystem: Environmental > Aquatic > Marine > Inlet | place: Canada: British Columbia | collected 2016-10-06
GGCCCTGAACGAGAACCGTTCCGAGTACTACAGGATCCCCGCCCAGCGCGAGCTCGTTGCTCAGGAGCTTCTGCTCTTCGAAAACAGCGGGTCCGATGACCTGGAGAAGCTCACTGACTCGCAGTTTCGTCACTCCCGCATCACGCTTCGCGTGCCGTTGCTGGACGGCGTCCTGTACCCGAGCTTTCTCGCCGAGCTCGACGATGGCCTGGGTCAGATCTTAGGAGACGAGCTGCCCTTCGTGCTCACGGGTCACACGTCGCTCATGGCGCGAGCGATGTCTGCAATGACGACGAGTCTCGCGCGCTCCTACCTGTTCGCGCTGGCTGTGATCACCCCACTGATGATCCTGCTCATCGGTCGCCTGCGGGTGGGGCTACTCAGCATGATCCCAAACCTGCTCCCGGTTATCGGCATCCTGGGGGTGATGGGTCTCTGCGGCGTTCCTCTCGATGCCTCCAACATCATCATCGGCAGCCTCGTGATTGGTCTCGCTGTGGATGACACCATCCACTTTATGTACCGCTTCCAGTGGGACTACGAGGAGAGTGGCGAGGTGCGCGAGGCCGTGCGCCGCACGCTCTCCACTACTGGATCCGCGCTGCTCTTCACCAGTGTAGTGCTCACGGCGGCCTTTCTCGTGATGGCCGGCTTCGGCAGCATGCTAAACATATTGGTGTTCGGGCTCTTCACTGCGCTCGGAATCCTGATTGCGTTCTTCGCGGACGTGTTCGTCGCGCCGGCTCTGCTGGCCCTCGTCTTCAGCGGGACGGATCGCCGAGCTGATCTGCTCTCCCGCTCGACCACGGCGCTGCGCACGAGCTGAAAACCAAGGGCTAAAAGGCCGTGAGCGCGGCGCGGACGACCATGGCCCACAGGAAGAGGCTCGAGATGCAGTACACAGAGAATCGATGCATGACCCGGTTGTAGGTGCAATGAATCGCACTGTGTACGACGCGAAAGACGAAGAAACCGAAGGCACACAGCGTGTAGACGGAGTCCACCTGTCCCGTGTGGAGTAGAAGCAGGACCAGCGCGTAGAAGAGCACGGGCAGCTCGAAGAGGTTCTTCAGATTGTTCGCCGGATTCACCGCATGGGGTGGGAAGGCCGCAGCGGTCTCCGGAATACTGAGGGACTGGGGATCGATCTTGGCCTCACGGATCACTCTGAGCCGGTGGTAGTACATGAAGACCCAGACCACGAGGGTCAGGAGCAGCATGCCGAAGAAGGGAACGAGTATTGGGCTATCGCTCATGGTTATCTCTTCCTCCCGGGCCCCAGGATGGCATGAAACGCGTCAGGTTCTCAGGCCCTATTTCCGAGAACCTATAAGGGCGCATTCGTCTCGGGAGATCCCCAGTGGCCTCGTGCACCATCGGCAGCATCATGACCCAGGAAGTCGTGACGATTCTCCCCGGGGCCCCCGTAGTCGATGTTGTCAACCTGATGCGCGCGCAGCGCCTCTCGTGCATCGTGGTGTGTGACGACGACGTACCGGTCGGCATCATCAGCGAGCGCGACATTGTGGGCATTGCAGCCAGCCCGCTCTCGACGAGAGGAGCGGCCATGGCTGTGAGGGACTTCATGACGTCCCCCGTGAACACTATTCGCGAAACCGATACGCTCGAGCTTGCCATCGCGCGGACCCAGGAAGCCAAGGTCCGGCGCCTCCCCGTCGTCGGCGAAAAGGGGAGCCTGATCGGGCTCGTGACGCAGACGGACATCGTTCGCGCCTATCGTAGCTACATGGAGGCACTTGTCGCCCAGCGGACGGCCCAGCTGGCCGAAATGAACGAGAAGCTCCAGGAACTCGCCCGCCAGGATGGACTGCTCGGCATCGGAAACCGACGCGCCATGGAGGAGAGTCTCGGGCAGCTCCACCAGGTCGCACTGCGTTACGCGAGGCCCTACTCGGTCGTGCTCGTGGATGTCGACGACTTCAAGCTCTACAACGACCGCTACGGTCATCTCGCGGGGGATGATGCGCTGAAGCGGGTGGTGCGAGAGATCGAGCAGAGCATGCGGGATGTGGATCAAGTCTACCGCTATGGAGGCGAGGAGCTGCTACTGGCCCTGCCCGAGACTCCGACCCAGGGCGGGCTCACGATGGCCAACAGAATCTGCGCTGCCGTTCACGACGTTGGCATGCCGCACCAGGACTCTGCCCATGGTGTCTTGACCATCAGCTGCGGAGTCGCTGGGCTGCCCTCGGCGTTGAACATCGATAGCTGGCGCGCCCTGGTCGAATTGGCCGATCAGGCCCTCTACCGCTGCAAGAACAAGGGCCGCAACTGCGTCGAGGTCCACGACTGATCCCGCCACACTCGACGCGCTCGGCTACTGTGTCTCTCCGGCGAGGCGGGGGACCATCGTCTCGAACACCCGTTGAACCAGCCTGATCCCCAGCGCTTCGATCTCGCGACGTGCCTTCGGCGAGGCCTCTCCCGAGAGCCAGATCTCGCGCGCTTCGATCTTCAGGTCCGGTAGCTCTGCGCTGGCGAGCCCGCGGACGAAACCCTCGATGGGGCGCGACCAGAGCAAGTAGTCGACCTGCGCCGCGACGATGAGCTTGCCCTCGCTGGTGTACGCGGCGGGCGTGCGGCCGTTGTTCAGCAATACGAGCTGCTCGATGGGTGCGACTTTCACGTGGTGGAAGCGCAGGATGAATGAGCTCATCATGCGGAAAAAGGCGTCGCGCGGGGTCTGTGCCATCGACGCCGGTATCAAGTAGGCGCCGCGGTTCTTTGCGGGCTCGAGCCCGACCAGCGCCTCGACCACGCCGGTCTTCCGCAGCGGTGAGTATGCGGGGTGAGCGAGGAACGCCTCGATCTCGTCGGACGGAACCCCCAGGACCGCTAGCTCGATGTAGTTGCGTCGGCGCAGGTCCTCAGGGGAATCGTTGGAGAAGATCATCTCCACGCGCCTGGCCGGTAGCACGTCCTCGGGCAGCGGTGCGATGGAGGACTCGGCGAGCGACGGTACTCCGTCCAGCGGATATCCTCCCGCCGAGATCGTCCAGGCCGCCCGGTTCAGCTCGCGCTGAAGTGGCCGGTTGTCGCCGTACACGTTCACTCCCACGCGGCGCCCCAGGCGTCGCTTCGCCGCTTCGAAGTCGAGCACGGCACGGCGCAACGCCTGCTCCTCGGGCATGCGCTGGTCGGGGTGCATATGCGAGACGCGCAGCACCTGCTGCCAAAGCTCGGGCGGCACCCCGATGGCTGTGTCGACCGGATCCACGACGAGCTCCCAGCGCTCAACCAGCGGGTCTCGACCGGCGCTGTCTCCGGCCGCGGCGTAGGCCTTCACATCCACGAGCTCTTCGAACGCGGCGAGCGCCCGGATTTCCTGAACACGCTGGAGTAGCTCGATGTCCCCGGCCGCCTCGAAGCGCCCGAAGTCGGAGTCGATCCGGTAGATGCGGAGGAACCCATCGGTCGCAACCTCTTCGTGCACTCTGTGGTCGCGGCTGGCAATGATCTCTGGAGCAAACAGGTCGCTCGCGCGCAGAGTTGGCGCGGCCTCGTAGCCGAGGGCAGGATCCATGTCCTTCGCCGTCAAACGAGGGAGCACGTGCTGCGGACTCGTACCCATGCGCGCACACGTGACGAGAAGCGCGAGCAGAGGCAGCAGAGCGATGCCGAAACGCGTGCGACTCATGGACGCCCTCCCGCCCACGCGACGCCCTCGGGCTTGTAGGCCTCGGCCTTGGTGATTTTCACGAGCTCTCCCCCCTTGAAGCGATGGGTCGCCTGAAGGCCGTTGATGACTCCGAGCTCCATCGGCGTCCAATCGGTGCCGCTGCGTTTCGCGAGCTCGGCGAGCGTTTCGGACGACTGTGCCTTCACGAGGCGCAGCCGCAGCTCGCTCACGTTTGCCAGAAGCTCCCGGGTCATCGGCCGAAAGCTGCGTGCCGTGTTGATGAAGAACGGCTCGTGTTTCCCCATTGAGATGGACAGCCCGGTGATGCGAAAGATCGAGTCGCGCCAGGGGATGAACGTTGCATGCACGCGCATCGACCCACCGCGACCACGAACGCTGCCCTGGAGACGCAGAGCGTCCCTGCCCACCAGCTTGATCGAGTCGCGTGAGCTGATCCGGAGTCCCGCCTCCTTTCCCTTCTCGATCCAGGCGTCCGCTGCCTTGCCCGGATCTTTTCCGGGACCCGCGTGCTCGAGGAATACCTGTCCGTTGCGCCTCCGCGAGACGGCGCCCACCGCCCGGGACGTGTTGTGGTAGTCCCAGCCCTTGGGAAAGCGGATCGTGAAGCCCATGTCAGGATGCAGGAAGCGCGCGCCGCGGAAGACGCCCTGATGCCCGGTCGGTCCGACGACCAGGCCCTCGATCTTGCGCAGGTGGCCTTCGTCGCGACTGCCGGAGAAGCCCGGCTTGCGCTGCCACGCGATTTCACTCGCGCGCTGTGCCGTATCGGCCACGCGGTTGATGGTACCGGGGTGCGTGGAGAGGAAGCTCGGCAGACGCGAGTAGCCGAGCCGCAGCTGCTCGAGAGAGTTGAGGCTTTCCAGGAAGTCGGTAATCCCGCCGGGATCGTAGCCCGCCACCCCCGTGAGGCCCTGCCCGACGCGGTCCGCCGTGTGCTCGAGCTCCCGGCTGAACGAGTAGATCTGGAGAGTCTTCATCGGGGTCAGGAACGAGGGGGCCCCGAGCCCCTCGCGCGCGGCGGCGTGGCGCATGGCAACGTGCGCGATCTCGTGGCCCAGCACGCCCGCGAGCTCGTCCTCGGAATTCGAGAGTCCCAGCAGCCCGCGCGACACGAAGATATAGCCGCCCGGCAGGGCGAACGCGTTGGGGGCGGTGTCGTCCACGATTGCGAAGCGATAGTCGAATGCGTACCCGGGTGCGCGCTTGGCCAGGCGCCGGCCGATCTTCTCGACATAATCGTTGAGCTCCGGATCCTTGACCAGGCCGTACTCCGCCTCGGCCTGCTTCGCAACGTCTCCTCCCACCCGGGCGTCGTCGGCTTCGGTCTCGAGTTGCCGCGGCCCGCCCAGCACGGCCGTCGTGATCAGGAGCGCGACCGTGCACACGACCGCAGCGGCCAGCGCGGTAGGACCGCCAGCCGCTCCAGTCTGCAGGGTGTTCCGCTTCATGCTGCGCGGTACTCTACCGCAACCGTGCCGAACTGGTGGCCCACACTTCTACTGATCGTCTTCGCCACCCACGGGCCCGTCTTTGCCTGGCGCTGGTGGCGGACGGGAGAGCTGCGCTTCCTGGCCACGAGCATCACGTTCGCATTGCTGGTCGTGACTTACTCACTCCGCGTGTTCGCCGAAGATGCATCCTTAGCAGGCGTGCCCCTGTTCTGGTGGGTGCGTGTCCCCGCCTGGCTCTCGGCGGTCTTCAGCATCGGTCTGTTCCTACGACATCGCCTCTCGCGCCGAGAGAGGCGCTAGCCGCCTATTCTATTGCTCGACACGCGTCGTCTCTGCGGTCGCTATTGGTCCCATTGCGATCGTGAAAACAATCGAACGGCTTCGACGCCAGCGGCTCATCGTTTTTCCAGTCCATACGTTTACAAGCCTTCGCGGCCCTTCTGTTTGTCCTCACTTCCATCTTGGCGCAGAACTCCTGCTGTGAGCAGCCGCTATCATCGACGTCTTTGCCCGGTGGTGTAAACGGGCATTTGTCGTTGTCATTGGCCTCGCCATCCTTGTCACTATCCGTACAAAACGGGGGGCAGGGCGTGACCGGACAGATGGGGCAGAGTGGACACAAGGGGCAATTGGGGCATTCGGGACAGATCTCGCACTCAGGACGTTCCTGTATGCAGCAACTACAGTTGGGAAGACACAAACCCGGACAGGCACTATCGTCCGGCACATCACACTGTTCACTTCCGGTTCTACTCCCGTCGCCACATTCTTGATTTACATCGAGACTATTGATTGCGCGGTCTAGCTGAATTCGAGCGCTGGTGCGGCCATTCCTGCTATCCTGAACTGGCTCCCCGGAATCTTTGAGTGTCAGCTTCACGGCATCTGGGGTCAGATCGTCCTTGAACTGATAGAGCAGGGCGATGCTCCCGGTGACGTGTGGAGAAGACATCGAAGTTCCTGAAGCCGTCCGATGACCTCCGCCTTGAGCTGCCGAGGTAATGAGAGAGCCGGGGGCCAGCAGATCCAACCCCGGTCCACTATTCGAGAAGCCACAGACGACATCTTGATTGTTCGTGCAGCCCACAGACAAGGTATTCGTGAGACAGGCAGGCGCAGATAATCCATTCAGCGAAGTATTGTTTCCGGAGGACACCACCACCGTGATCCCACCTTGCTTCGCATCCTGGACGATGGCTCGCATGGCAGGAAAAGCAGCGTCACAAGGAAACGCAAATGGGCCGGTGCCCAGTGAGAGATTGGCGGCGCGTATCTGGAGCTCGGGAAGATCGAGGAGATGGTCGATGGCGGCGATGATGTCGCTGAAGAAGCCAGACAGATTTCCGGAATTGTTGGAGAAAACGTTGATTGCAACAATACCCGCATCGGGTGCCACACCGGGCCCCGGAGCACTTTCGCTACTCGTTGCGATTCCGGCGACATGTGTCCCGTGGAAACAACCTTGATCGAAAGTACATGGGACGCCCGCGCCGGGTCCGATCATGACGTCTTCGCCGTTTGGACAGCCTCCGCCGTGCGTGAAGCACGCTTCCGCGACGATACGGCCACTGAAGGCGGGGTGGTTCGTGTCTACTCCCGTATCGAGGATCGCGATCGTTTGACCGATGCCCGTGATCCCTAAGTCGTGAACGATATCTCCACCGATCGCCGGGACACTGAAATCAAGTGTGGGATAGGCGATATGGTCTTCGTAGATGTTCGCGACCATATCTGATTGATTGAGAACCGCCCGAGCCCCTGGGCCTAATCGGAGTGCCATAAAGGGGAGCCATTGGTATGCGTGCTGCAGCTCGAATTCCGCACCGCTGAGCTCGCCGATAATTGTATTCTGCACGATAGAGATGTTTGACCCGGACACCGCAGATGTTTCCAGCTCGACAATGACGTGGTTACTTTGCGACTGGGCCATCGCGATCGAGGCACTGCAGAGAACGGTAAGTCCAATGATCAAGGAATCACGGGAATACATTTCCGGTCCTTTCGTGAAAGGGTGGAAGCGATAAGCGGTCTTCCCTTGAGGCGTCAGTTCTAATCTGCGGGAGCGCGTAGGGCCCCTCGCCGAAAGGAGTGGTCTTGGTCGACGTGACCGTCATCATCACGCCATGCTGAGGCTTGCGCTGAGGCTTGGTCAGGTAATCTGACGTATGCGGTGTTTCTGTGCGGTGCTATCTAAGGCCCGCAAGTCGGTGCGAACTCCTCCGGCTTTCGGTCCTCTTGCGTTGGCGTCCCTCCTTCTTGGTTCCGGCTGATGCTCTATTTTACCGTAAACAGAGGGTCTTCGGGAAGCAAAAAGAGGCCTTAATCCGAAGATTTAAGTCACCGAACTGCACTCGTGAAGCGCTGCTCACTCAGAGACATATTCGCCCGCAAACGCGGTTTTAAGCGCTATCGGAACTTCGGCCCCGGTGGGAGATCAGCAGGCAGAATGCCATGGTCGCGGCGGCTAGACCGTTCGCTACGCCGACCCGGAGAGGTCCGAGAGTCGCGATCACGCCGGGCAAAAGAAGCGCGGCTGCCAGGGCGAATCCGAGTTCGAAGATCAGAAACAAGACCAGCAAGATCAGGACAGGGTGGCGCGAATGTAGCTCCACCTCGTGAAACAAGAATGCGATTGCCAGCCCGAGCAGGCCGAACATTCCGAAGTGGACGATGGTGTAGTAGGCCACCATCTGCATGCTCACCTCCACGACATTCTCGGCCGTCGCTCCCTCGAAGAGCACGCTTCCCATGACAGAGGGCGTGAAGAAGGGCTGGCCATTCAGCGCGTCGGCGAGCAGAAAGAAGAGCGCCACCGCCGAGCCCCCATAGCCCGCCAGGAGAAAGGCGTCGTACGCGACGTTGGCTGCGCCGATCGAGCCGGATCCGAGGGTCTTCTCCATCTGAGGTCCTCCTCTCGGTCGCGAGCGGGGCCTCAGGTTGCAGGGTGAGCCCCCGGTTACGGCCGCCTTAAACCTACTCCCAAGTGGGTCACGAAGGCAACCGTCGGGGGGTGTCGCCCGGCTCTGCAATCACCGGATTCTCGATGGCGCCGATGCCCTCGATCTCGATCCGCACCACATCGCCGACCTGGAGCAGCTTGGGCGGTTTCGTTCCGATGCCGACGCCGCTCGGAGTACCCGTGGCAATCACATCGCCGGGCTCGAGCGTAAAGGCGGTGCTGATGTGCTCGATCAGGGCGAAGCAGTCGAAGATCAACTCCTTCGTGTTGGATTCCTGACGCAGCTCGGTATTCACCCAGGTGCGCAGCCCGAGCACATGTGGATCGCGCAGCTCGTCGCTCGTCACGATCCAGGGGCCAATGGGGCCGTGCGTGTCGAAGGACTTCCCCATGGTCCAGGTATGTACTCGCAGCTGCCAGTCGCGCACGCTCACGTCGTTGACCACCAGGAAGCCGGCGATCACGTCCGCCGCGTCCTCGCGCGAGACGTGCCTGCAACGCCGGCCAATCACGAAGCCGAGCTCTCCCTCATAGTCGAGCAGCTGCGAGACACGCGGCAGCTGAATGGGATCGTAGGGGCCTACTACGCAGGTCGACTGCTTATTGAAGATGATGGGATGCTCGGGTGTCTTGGCTCCCGTCTCTGCCACGTGATCGGCGTAGTTGAGCCCGATGCCGAGGAACTTGGGTGGCCGCCGGATCGGGGCCTGGAGCTGGACCTCCGCCAGCGGAATGCGCGGGCCGCCGCTCGCGGCACGCAGCGCCGCCTCGAGCGCCGTCGGTCCGGCTTCCAGGAAGGCCAGCATGTCCCGGGGTAGATCGGGTGCGGACTGGGCGAGGTCGACGACTTCGTCTTCCTCGACGATGCCGATGCGCGTGGCGTTTGCGTGAGTGAAGGTCGCGAGTTTCATGCCGACTCCTCGGCCTGCTGAAAGATGACACTGCCGGCGCCCTGAGCCCGCGCGACTAGTTCCAGCCGACGACCTCGTAGCCCCGGTCGTCGAGGCAGCGCTCCACGAACGCGTGGTATGCGGTGTAGGCCGGCTGCTGACGGCGTCCGCGGAGAATGTTTCTCATCAGGGTGCCGGCACCCGCGGCTGCCGCGCCCACCCCGGCGCCGCGTCCGGCATGGCCCACGACGGCTCCCCCCGCGGCACCGCTCGCGGCACCGATGGCGCCGGCTGCCGCGACGTCGCCGGCAGTGCCATCCTCGATCTGGCTGGGCGGGTTTGCCTGAAAGTCCTCGGCGAGAGCGATGCACTCGTCAATCTCGCGTACCGCCACCTCTTCACCTACCGCGGTGTACGTCGAATTGGGATAGAGCACGGGTCGAGGCGTGGAGCAGGCGGTCAGCCACAGCACCAGGCACAGGTATAGGCCAGTGCGGGTCACTATGGCTCTCTTCTCGAAAGGCATCGTCCTCAAAAGCGGATCACCTGTCGTGCCACCTCACCTTGCTCGAGGGCGGCGAAGGCATCGTTCACGTCCTCGAGCTTCAGCTCGCGCGATACCATCTCGTCGAGCTTCAGCCTGCCCGATAGGTACAGGTCGATGTAGCGCGGCATGTCGACCCGGAAACGGTTCGAGCCCATATTGCAGCCTTGCAGCGTCTTCTCGAAGAGCAGATCGACCCCGTGGATCTCGATTTTCTGGCCCAGGGGAATCATGCCGATCACGGTGGCTGTGCCGCCGATTTCGAGCATGCGATAGGCCTGCTCGGCTGGTTGCTTCGCCCCGATCGCCTCGAAGGAGTACTCGACGCCGGCGCCGCCGGTGAGCTCACGGACTTGCTCCACGGGGTCACCCGCAGAGGCGTCCACGCAATCCGTGGCGCCAAGCTGTTTCGCGAGATCGAGCTTCGAGGCGATCCTGTCGACCGCGATGATGCGGCCGGCTCCTGCAATCGCCGCCCCCTGGATGGCGGAGAGGCCGACTCCGCCACAGCCGATCACGGCGACGATTGCTCCGGCAGGCACCTTGGCCGTGTTGAACACCGCGCCCAGACCGGTAGTGACTCCGCAACCGATCAGCGCCGCCTTATCCAGCGGCATGTCGTTGCGGATCTTCACGATGGCGTTCTCGTGCACCAGCAGCTGCTCGGCGTACGAAGACAGGTCCAAGAACTGGTGCATCACCTCGCCTTTCTGGGAGAGGCGCGAGGGCTCACCCGGTGCGCGGCGCGTATCCAGCTTCAGACACAGCGATGGCCGCCCCCCGAGGCAGAACTTGCAGTGCCCGCAGAAGACCGAGAGGCAGGTGATGACGTGATCGCCCGGCTGAACGTAGCGGACTGAGGAGCCCACCTCTTCCACGATGCCGGCCGATTCGTGGCCGAGCACCGCCGGCAGCGGGTGCAGGTAGGCGCCGGAGTGGAAGTGCAGATCCGAGTGGCATACTCCGGCCGCCACCGTGCGGATCACGACCTCCCGCGGCCCGGGGCTGGAGATCTCCACATCCTCGATCTCGAGCGGCTTCTGGATCTCTCGAAGTACGGCAGCCTTCATGACTCTTCTCCCTTCCTCTAAGCGCTCCCAGCACCCCATTATACGGTGTCTGGAACACAATGGGCGGTCGGCGGCACGACGCTTGACCTGCCTTGGTAGCGTGCATTCCAAGCTCGAGTTGACGTTGCATGCGGAGGACGAGCGGGGCTGCGATCTCACTCAGGACTACCGCATCCTGGCCAAGCCGCTCGTCAAGCGACAGCTCGAGCGAGAACTCGCAAGGGGGCTCGAGGAAGACGGGATCGATTCCGAAGAGCTCGGCTATCCGCGCTGATCTGACAGCCCGTCGCAACTCCTACCACGACATTTCGCCACAGCCCCTGTGGCAGCTAGACGCACGCTAGCGACAGAACGGGCCGGAAACGCGACCTCAGACGCTTTCTGGCTTGGCACGTAGGCTGCACTGTCTACACCAACCCACCAGAGATCATGGAACCGATCCCGTACGAAGGAGGAAGCTGAAATGGCCTCGAAAGAACCGACAAAGATCCGCGGGAAGGCACGCGTAGAAGAGGGCGTGCTCGGGGGTATCGTCACGACGGTGGCAGAGCTGCTCTACTCGCTCACGCAGGCGTCCTTTGGAGCCACAAGTGATGTGCGCGAAGCGTTCTTCGGCTCCGTACGCGGAACCATCGAATGGATCGGTGGGTCTCAGCGCCAGACCATCACCCTGGCGGGCAACGTGACGGGGCGCGTCGATACGCTGATTCAGGAGGGGGCGGACTCGGTCGAGGCGTGGCTGCTGAACAACGTCGAGCGCGGCCGCGAGACGGGACATGGGGCGGCAGACCTGGTCGCTCGCACGGCCGTCTCCTTCACGGGAACCATGGAGCCGCGACAGGCCGCCTAGGCGACGCGGCTTTCCTTTGAGCTCCAGGGGCGAAGGCCGGTCCGACCCCGGTATCGCCCTTTCTTAGGCGACTAGCTCAGGTGATAGTCATCGAGGTCGGGCTGCTGGGTCCACTCCCAGTAATCGATCAGCTTCCAGGGCGAGAGCACGGTCACGCGGCCGGCGTCGTTCCGATACCAGCTGCTCTTGATCGACGGGTGTGACCACACCATGAGCTCCAGTGCCTGCTGGAGTCTCTCGTTGTAGTCGTCGTGCACATCCTGCTTGCACTCGAGCGCAGCGTGGTTGGTCTCGATCAGCGCTTTCAGGCAGCCCGTGATGTAGCGGACCTGGCACTCGGAGTGGAAGATCAGGCTGCCCCCGTGAGCCAGATTGGTGCCCGGCCCATAGATGCAGAACAGGTTCGGGAAGTTGGGTACCGTAATTCCCAGATAGGCTTCGGGCACGTCGCCCCATTGCTCCCGCAGCTTCACGCCCCCGCGCCCCGTGATCTCCATCGGCCACAGAAAGCGATTCGCGTAGAAGCCCGTCCCGTAGACGATCACGTCCACCGGGTACTCCGCTCCGCTCTCGCACACAATTGAGTGCTCCCGGATCTCTGCGATGGGATCCGTGATGAGCTCGACGTTGTCTCGCTTCAATGCCTCGAGCCAGCTTCCGTTGTCCTGCAGCACGCGCTTGCCCAGACACACGTAGTCGGGCAGGACCTTGGCCAGCAGCTCCGGGTCGTCGCCCACCTGATCCTTCAGGTACTGGGTGAAGCTGACGCGAGCGGCCTCGTTCATGGCGGAGGTCGAGCGTTCCGGATGGGGCCACTCGGGATCACGGCTCATCGCCGGGTGCGCACCGTCGCAGCCCGGCCAGAAGAGCAGGAACCGATACCAGCGACCGTAGTAGGGCAGGTGCTTGAGCGCCCACTTCATCCCGGCCCCGACTTTCCTGTGATAGTTGGCATTGGGAAACATCCATGACGCGGAACGTTGGAACACAAAGAGCTGCTGCGTGTCCGCGGCGATCGTCGGCACGATCTGGAAGGCGCTCGCCCCGGTTCCGATCACGGCGATCCGCTTGCCTTCTACATCGACGTCGTGCCGCCACTGCGCGGAGTGCATCCAGGGGCCTTGGAAGGAGTCTCGGCCCTTGATGTCCGGAAGCTTCGGCCTATTGAGCTGACCAACCGCGCTGATGAGCGCGTTGGCGACCAGGGTCTCCTCGCTGCCGTCCTTGTCGCGAATCCGCACCGACCAGCGCTGGTTCTTCTCGTCATAATCCGCCGCCACCACTTCCGTCTCGAAGCGGATCCGGTCGCGCACTCCGTACTTCTCCATGCAGCGCTCGAAGTAGGCTTGAAGCTCCTCTTGCTGCGCGAAGAACTCCGTCCAATCGGGGTTGGGCTCGAAGGAGTAGCAGTAGAAGTGATTGCCCACGTCCACGCGAATGCCGGGGTAGGTGTTCTCGTACCAGGTTCCTCCGACAGACGGGTTCTTCTCGATCACCGTGTAGGGGATACCGGCTTCCTTCAGCCGGATCGCTGCCAGCAGGCCCGCCATGCCGCAGCCGATCACGACGACGGGGAAGGCTTGCTTGGCCTCCTCGGAGACCTGCTGGTCCCAGTGAAACTCGCGGGCGTCCTTCCCGTCGAGCTCCATCTCTTCGAGCATCATGGGCACATACTTGGTCGGCACCTCCCCCGCCACCAGGAATTCCATCATCTCGTGGATCGTCTCGGGGGAGGGAGGGGACGGCAGCTTGCAGCCGCCGTCGCGATAGGCCTTGATCACCTCGAGGGCCTGCGCGCGCACCGCGGCCTGGTCCTCCTCGGACATGAAGCCCTGGATCTCGTTGAGCAAGACACCCTGCGGTCGGAGTGAGCCTTTGAGGATGCTGGTGTCCCCGCTCATGTGGAGCATCGACAGCATGAGCGTGGGAACGCTCACGTCTTCGAGCGCTGCAGCAATGCTGGCGTCGTCGTCCGTGATCGGGACTCCAGCCGTGAGAATCCGTTCCGTCATCCAGGGGGCTCCTCTGCGTGAGCTCGCCTCACGCCACGTTAGTGTCGCGCAAGCGCGCATTCCTTATACCAAACCCCGTGCGTGGGACGATAGGTTCCTGCCGCTCTGCTGGTTGCTGCAGTAAGCGGAAACCTCCCCAGCGTCTAAGCGGTTGAAATTGTTGTGATTTTGAGCTCGCAGGGGGAGGCGCGGCTACGCGGTGGCGGGGCGAGATTTCTCTTGGTTGATCAGCAGTTAGGGGAGTACACTGGGTGGTACGGATGGGACGCTCGGTCTGCGGTTTGGTGACTCTGCTCGGCCTGGTGTTGGCCCTGGGCGCTGCACACGCCGGAGCGGCGACGATCGACCCCGTCTTCTGCCCTGCGGGCGAGATCACACTGCGCTCGGATCGCTTGGTCGCCAGGGCGAAGGCGACCGGGAAGCTGCGGAGCCCCGCGAACGAGTTCGTGGTGCCGGCGGGGGCGGGGATCGATCCCGGGAATGAGGCGGTCACTTATTACGTCGAGGCGGATCACGTGCCCGTGTTCAAGGGGGAGCTGGCGGTGGGGGAGCTGGCGGCGAATGCGGACGGCACGAGCTTTTTATTCAAGCAGCGCGTGAGCGGTGGGCCGGTCGGGATGGGATCGTCGATTCGGCTGCGTCAGCAGGGCAATCTGTTCAAGCTGAAGGTGCGCATGCTGGGGGCCGACCTGTCGGCACTTGCGAGCGCATCTCCTGTGCACATCAAGCAGGTGTTGAAGATCGGCGAGGATTGCTTCTCTTCGATTCTGGCTTGCACGGCGAAGGGTGCGAAGATCAAGTGTCGGCCGGAGCGTTCGGCGCAGCTCAGAGGGAGGGTGGAGGCGCAGGACGGGACGCCGCTCGCCGGCGCCATGCTGACGGCGTACGACGACAGTCGGCTCGAGAGCATCACGGTCTTTGCGCAGGAGGACGGACGCTACGAGTTTCCGCCGCTGCGGCCGGGGAACTATCGGCTGCGAGCACGGCGGATCGGCTCCGAAGATGGGTGGGGCGATCCGGTCACACTGATCAAGCGCCGCAAGAAGCGGCACGACTTCACGCTCGCGCCCGCGGCCGACACGAACGCGCAGCTGCCCGCGAGCCTGTGGTTCCCGCTGCTGCTCGACAAGTGGCCGAGCCAGACGAGCCGGGGGGACTTCACGCTCTCCTGCGGCAACTGTCATCAGATTGGGGACTGGCGCTTCCGCCGGTCCGAGACCACGGCGGAGTGGAACGCGGTGATCGGCCGCATGTTGCCGCGCCTGCCTCCCTTCTTTCAGGAGACGCGCGACAACATTCACGATGCGCTGATCGACACCTACGGGGAAGGTGCGCCGCCGACACCGCTGCTCGAGCTGCCGCCGCCGCCCTCGGGGGAGGTGCTCGGGGCCGTCATTTACGAGTACGGTCTGGGTGACGAGAGCAGCCGGCCCAGCTGCCACGACCTGGAGCTGGGTCTGGACAATATCGTCTACTCCGATGACATGGCCTGGATCGATCCGCGCACGGGGGAGCGGGGCAGGTTCCCGCTCGAAGGCGGTGCGCACTCGGTCGAGCGCGACTCCGACGGGAACATGTGGATCACGCAGGCGTCCCGTGACACGCTGGCCTTCATGAACGTGACCACGGGCGAGTTCCGCTACTTCCCACTGCCGCTGATCGGCGAGGAGCAGGGCTCGTGGCCTCACACGCTGCGTTTCGATGGGCAAGGGCGCATCTGGTTCTCGACCACGCGCTCCACCCACCTGACGCTCTTCGACCCGGCGACGGAGCAGTTCACCTACTACCCGCTGCCCGGTTCCGACCCCGCCGAGGTGGGCCTGAGCATCCCGACGACGTACGGCTGCGACACCGCGCCCGACGGCACCGTCTGGTACTCGCAGCTGCACGGCCAGCGCATCGGCCGCTTCACGCCCGGGCTCGACACGATCAAGGACTGGCGGCCGCCGTTCTACGGGCCGCGCCGCCTGCACGTCGACGCCGAGGGCATCGTCTGGGTGCCCGGCTACGGCAGCGGCGTGCTCGGCCGTTTCGATCCGGCCATCGAGCGCTGGAAGGTCTACCCGCTGCCCACGGGCCGCCCCGGCCCGGAGGGCTTCGGCTACAGCGAAACGCCCTACGCCCTGAACGCGAATCGCAACAACGCCGAGGTCTGGGTCACGGGCACCAACTCCGATACGCTCATCCGCTTCGAGCCCGCCAGTCAGCAGTTCACCGCGTTCCCGCTGCCCAGCCCGGTCAGCTACACGCGCGAGGTCGAGTTCGATTCCGACAACAACGTCTGGACCTGCACCTCGAGTGCCTCGCCCGAGGCCGGTGTGCCCGGCCGCGGCAAGTTCGTCAAGATCGAGCTGCCCCCGATCACAGCGCTGTGCGGCGACGGCCGGGTCGGCGGCCGCGAGGAGTGCGACGATGGCAACGATGACGACTGCGACGCTTGCAGCAACCGCTGCACGCGCGTGAAAGGCTGCGGCGATGGTACGCAGTGCGGCGCCGAGGACTGTGACGATGGCAACGACGACGACTGCGATGGCTGCTCCTCGTTGTGCGAACTCGAGCCCGGTCTGCTCTGCGGCGACTTCATCCTGAGGGGCGACTGCGGCGAGGAGTGTGATCCGCCCGAGGCCGGGGTCTGCACCGAGAGCTGCACGATCGCTCCGGTGTGCGGGAACGGCGTGATCGAGGACGACCAGGAGTGCGACGACGGCAACGATGACGACTGCGACGCCTGCAGCAACCGCTGCACGCTCGTGACCGGCTGCGGCGACGGCACGCTGTGCGGGGGCGAGACCTGTGACGATGGCAACACCAACGCCTGCGACGGCTGCCTGCCCACCTGCGAACTCGAGGCGGCGGGCTATGTCTGCGGCGACGGGATCCTGAGGATCGACTGCAACGAGGAGTGCGAGCCGCCGAGCGACGTATCGCCCGTGTGCTCCTATGACTGCCGCAACGGTCCCGCGGCGCCGCTCGGCACGCGCCACCTCTCGTTCGGTGGACCGACGTTCTCGTCGGCCCTGGGCACCAGCGTCGCGCTCGGTACGCTCGAAGGCGAGTTCGACCTGGTCGGCGGCGCGCCCGGCGCCGACGGCATTACCACGCTGAGCGTGACGCAGCCCTTCATCTACCGCGCGGCGATCCTGGGCGGGGCCTTTGGCTACATGTGCTTCAACATCAGCTCCTGCAGCGGCTCCGTCGACTGCAATGGCGGCACGGCTGTCGGCGTCGAGGTCATACGCGACAGCGAGGGCCCCGGCGAGCAGGGGAATCCGCCCGTGACGACCACGGGCCTGGGTCCGGACGCGGGACCGGGCGCTGTCGAGCTCAGCTGCGAGCAGGCCTTCTTCCAGATCCCGGGCGGGCAGGGTGATGACTGCACGATTCAGACCTATCCGCCCGAGACCACGGTCGTCTACACCACGGGCCAGACCGAGGGCCGTTGGCTCAACGCCAACGCGCGCATCGGCACGGGCGAGCTCAGCTTCTCGGGC
>Ga0255048_10001372_pt1 | contig 16912 bp, 27 predicted proteins | sample JV7_2_2_MG_FD_183619 | JGI IMG/M metagenome (GOLD analysis project Ga0255048, IMG submission 183619) | Seawater microbial communities from Jervis Inlet, British Columbia, Canada - JV7_2_2 | ecosystem: Environmental > Aquatic > Marine > Inlet | place: Canada: British Columbia | collected 2016-10-06
GAATCCTAACTGGCCAGATCAATTAGAATTTAAAAAAATTAAATTTGAAAGTGGGATGTATAAAAACACATGGAATAAAAATGTATGTGCTATTGGTTTATCCGCTGGTTTCATCGAGCCATTAGAAAGTAATGGATTATTAGCTGTTCATGAGTATTTACATCTTTTATTACGCTGCTTAGGACGATCGGAAATTTCTCAATTTACCAGAGATCATTTTAATTTTGCCGCTAGAAAATTAACAAAAAGTTTTGCAGAATTTGTAGGAATTCATTATGCTTTATCTACACGTACCGATACAAAATATTGGAGAGATATCCAAGAAAGGAAATATCCTTTTGATTTTGATTTCTATCAAGCCAATGGAGACTTCCAACGGTTAGTAGGTTCTAAAATGGAAAAATATCGTTATACCCCACAAGGAGGAGCACATTGTATTGCTACAGGCATGGGTTGGTATCCTACCGATTTACCTACTTTAATGAAATATACATATAAATCTACTCACGAGGAATTTAAAAAAGAATTTCAAGGAGCTATTGATCGATTGAATAAAAGAAAAGTAGACTGGTATTTAAACGTCAGAGATTGTCTTTCTTCTAGAAAATTTTTAAAACAAAAAATCTATGACAAACCAAACAAGGATTAATTATAATTTTTATTATTGGGGTCCTCTTTTACTTAAAACAAAATTATCTTCTAGTGATTTAGCAGCGTGTACTAAATTATGTAGTAAAAACTCTAAGTTCGTTAATGATAAGTTAGTGGGAGTTATTAAACATGAACATTCCATTAATTCTGGTAAATACTCTAAAATCATTAAACCTTATTTAGAATGTTTACGAGAGAGTTTTAAACAATGGTACGGAAAACCCTTAGACAAAAAGATAACAATGCATGTGGCATGGGTTAATTATATGGGACCTGGAGAATTCAACCCTCCCCATATCCATACGAGCTGTGATTTTTCCAGTGTTCTAATTGTTAAAAGCACTGAAAAATTAAAAGAAGAATACAAGAAATTTACTGGAGTTGGAGGAGGACCAGGTTCAATTGCTTTTACTTACGGGGAAGTTCAACCTCACTCTATTTCTAGTAAAGAGTTCTTTCCTGAAGAAGGAGACCTTTTTATATTTCCCGCAACTCTTGTACATTTTGTTTATCCTTTTATGTGTAAAGAAGAGAGAATAACTATCAGTGCAAATTTCATCTTACAATGACAGAAAAAATTAAAATAAAATGGTGGTCTCAAATTCCACATATGGAAAAAGTAATGCCACCCCAACCGGCTAGAGAATTTATTCCTCGATGGTATAAAGATATTAAAACTACTCGAGTTAGTGAAACTATACCTAATATAAAAGCGTGTCCTTCTTTTCCTTTATGGTTTCAAAACGGATATGTGGTTCCTACGTGGACTGATATTGTACTACGATATAACGAAACTACAGGAGCTCATCACTGGGCAACTCCTCATGAAGGATATAAAATGTCATTTCATCCTAACGCGCAACTTGTTCCTTATCTTCCCGATCACATTAAAAATGATATTGCTTTTATTTTAAAAACAGAGTGTCCTTGGAGAATAATGACTCCGGAAGGTTATTCAATAATGCAATTAAATATGTATTATGAATACAGTCCTCTTTTTGAAGCTTTGCCTGGAATTATTCCGAGCGATATCTGGCATCAAATTAATCAACAACTTATTATTAAAAAAAGTACCTTCAGGGAGTTAGGAAAAGAATGTCTAGAGAAACCTTTTTTAGGTTGGAAATATATTACCATTCCTAAAAAAAGTCCTTTAGCTGTTTATGTTCCTTTTAAAAGAGAAGATTATGATTATGAAATTGTTCCTTACCCAAAAGACAAAGAATTATTTGAATTAGATGAAACTAATATGTTGAAAATTAAAGGAAAATTTTTTAAACAATTACCTCAATTGAAAGACTAATTTATTCTTCCCACTTTTGTTCGGCTTCATTCCACGATCCAAGAGTGTCGGGACGAGGAATAGGGGGTTCCCAGTTTTTTGTCGCTAGATTTAAAGTATATGATGGAAAGGGTTGGGGTTCGTGAAATATTTTATTAACAGTATCATAAACATAACCTTTTCCTACACTTCCAGTAGAGTCATCAGAAAGTTTCCACACTGCTGTGTCATCATTAAATATGGTTCTTAAGAATGCTTCACCTTTAGCTTCTGAAGCAGCATTACCATCATCAACAACGGTAACCTGAGTAGCTATATTACTATCATTTAATTTTGCAAAAGTTTTAGCCATTATGGACCTACTTTGTAACGAACAACAGCATAACCGCTACCCGCTGCTCCTCCCCATGAACTAGGATGACCTCCGGCACCGGCTCCTCCGCCAGTATTAGCGCCTGCACTGCCTCCCGTTGTTCCTGAACCTGGCGTACCAGATTGGCCTAAATTTCTTGCTGCTGAAGTTGAAGCTGCTCCTGGACCACCTGATTGTTGCCATGATCCTCCACCAGCTCCACCTTTACCACCAGTGCCACCGCTTGCGCCGCCGTGAATTCCTCCACCGCCGCCTCCGCCGCCACCGTAGTAATAACTATTACTATCGTATGCGTTTATAATTCCGTCTCCTCCGGCAGCATTTCCGCCGCCATGGCCTGGACCAGCACCAGGGCCAGCATTTGCGCCCATGCCGCCACCTCCGCCGCCTTGACCTTGAATCGCTGGTGAGCCATTATATCCTTGAGTACCTACACCACCTGAAGCTACGCCGCTTGCGCCGCCGCCACAACCTCCTGCGCTGCCGGTAGTACTTACATAAGGGGCTCCATAACCTCCACCGTCTCCAGTAGCTGCAATAGGTGCGCCAACAAAAACAACAGAGTCATCCCCATCTACAGGGCCATTATAAGCTGAAGGACCTCCAGCTCCAATTGTAATTGGGTGAGTACCTACTGTCATAACTGTGGCAAGACCTGAAGTTGTGACTGCTCCGCCACCGCCTCCGCCGCCGGCTACTGATCCACCAGCACCGCCGCCACCAGCAATAACAAAGTAATCTACTTTATCACCGTGACTTGCATCTTTGCCTAAAGCGTCAACAACAAAAGTACTTGTCGCTAAATAAAAATGAGCTTTATAATCTACGCCACCATCATTGTATTCGACAGTAGTTCCTCCGGTAGCCTCAATCCAATTGGCTGCTGCACCCCCGGCTCCAAATCCTAAAATTTGATATCCAAAAGACATTTATCTTTCCTCCTCTAATATTACGCGTCGTTAGCAGCGTCTGTAGTATAGAATAATTTAATTCCCATTACTCGTGCGTCACCTGTAAAGGTATCGCTACCATCAGCTGCATCTCTGTAAAGTTGAAAAAAGCAATAATCATCATCAGCGGGAGACCCACCAATTGTTACTGCTGAACTGACCGCACTCATTTGTACGTCTTCTATAGTTCCAATTGCAGCATCTGTGACTTCTATAGCTGTTCCAAAAACAGCATCGGCTGTGTCACCTTCAGTACATGCTAAACCTTCAACACCAAAAATACAGTTACCTGTATTCGTAGTACTTGGACTCCAGAAAACTTGGTAAGTTACTGTTCCTAGATTCCATGATTTAGGCATTGCAATAGAAAACTGTGCATTTTCACGAGTACTTGCATCAAAATCTAAAACTTTTAATTCAGGTCGAAGAGCTGTTGTTTCAACCGCAGCTGCTGCTGCACCATTTGTTGTTGTGCCAAACATGGCTGCCGCTGGAACAAAAATAGTTTCTGTGCCTGCAATTTTAACTGCAGCTGTTCCTGATTTAAGAACACCTGAGCCTGCTGGATTAATGTTAATATCTATATTGGTATCACTGCTACCTGTAGAAGAAAGCGTTGGCCCACTACTATTGGGAGCATTCGCTACTGTGAATTCATTGGTTGCTGATCCAGTAGCCGTTAATTTAAATAATTCATTAGAACCTGTATCTAAAATAGATGTTCCAATAATTGGTGAAGTTAAAGTTTTGTTTGTTAAAGTTTGTGTTCCTGTAAGTGTTACATCTCCAAGAGATACTGAATCAATATCCGGATTTGTTACATCATTAGCAGTTGCATAAACAATTACTGTTGCGCCATTGGCAATAGCAACACTATTTCCTGAACCAGTTACATATTTAAATGTAACGACTTGTGATCCAGTAGTTGCGTTTTTAATAATATAAAAAGTTTGAACATCTAAAGGAATAGTTACGTTTCTTCCAGCTGTAAGAGAACCAGTTAATTCTATTACTCTGTGTGCAAGAGTTGCACCAGTTGTTCCATCGTTTACGGAAAGGTCTGTATTAGCCCCATCAGTAACCGCTTGTGTAGTATAACCACCTGAAATCTGTTCAATGATATCCCAGTTAGTATTTGTTAAAGTTCCCCATGTACCGGCCTTTTCGCCAGTCGTCATGAGCTGAATTCCGAGTGCTGTATAATTCGATGACATAATTTTTCTCCTTAAGCTGAGTGTTCTACGTATGTATAGGAAGTATTTCCAGTGATGTCAACATCTTTGTAGTGTAATGGAGAAACTCCCCCAGACCCTAAAGTTCCACTTATTTCAAGTCCTGAAAGTCCAACTTGCATATCTGTAATAACTAGAGTTCCTAAAGAACCTGTAGAACTCAATCCACTTAATCCTATTGCCATGTCAGTAATAGTAAGCGAGCCAAGAGAACCTGTTCCTTGTAGACCACTCACATTAACGATTTGAGTATCATCAATTACTAGTCCGGAGTTATTTAAGCTCATAGTAGCACTTAAACCAGTAAGCGTATAAGTCATCTCATGACCAAGAGATCCTACACTTCCTGTTGCTAAGAAACTTGGCATTCCTTGGCTATGATCTGATCCATTATTAATACTTGGAACCCCTAATCCTACTGACATAGTTGAAGGACCAGTAATATCAAAAATCATATCTAGTCGACTAATGGTAGCAGTACCTAGACTTAATGTTGCTTCTATACCTGTAAAAGTTGCAATAGATAATTGAGTTGTTTGAAGTGTTAAATCTCCACCCCACGAAACCTGTTCTTCCCAAGGAGCTATGCCCCAGCCACCAGGACCAAACCCAGCAGTCATTTCAAGGCCGGATGCTATTACAGCGGTAGTAGTATTTTCTCCCCAGTTACCATAACCCCATTCATCTCTACCCCAACCTTCTTCTGATTGAGCATAAGCTAAAGTTCCTAAAGATGCGGTGATAGAAAAACCAGTAAGACTAACTACTGGGTCGTAATTATCTCCCCACGGTTCACTGCCCCACGTAGATCGACCATATCCTTGTTCTGAGAAGGCAGCAAGTTCCCCTACACTACCTGTTATAGATAGGCCAGTTAACGTTAAAGTGTAATTATTTTGATTGCCCCAATCACCTTGAGACCAGGTTGTTCCGGATTCTCCCCAAGAATTAGCCATAAGGATTTACCTCCTTACGACGTTATTCTTATGATCGCTGAGCTGGAATCGTTTGTTGGAAATTGAATTGTAAAAGTTCCGGAAGAAACAGTTTTGTCTCCACCAAAATCAATAGAACAAACAGCAGCATCTGTTGTAAGTCCAGTAATAGTAGATGAATTATAAATTAAACATCCACGTGCTGTGAAAGAAGCTGATGTCCATGATGTATCAGAAAAATCTGTGAATGAAGTTACAGTTGTTGTACCAACTCCAGTATTTGTTAAAGTATTTCCAGGACGTGTATAACCAGTTGCTGTGGCTAATTCTTGAGTTGTTGTATAAGCAGTTGTAGTAGTGCCAAGTGATGCTGAACTGTTGTAAAGAGCGATTTTAAATACGCTTCCTGCAGGTGTTGCTCCTGAAGTGTCAAAGCTGTGTAATCCTTTTAACAATTCTGTTTTAAAACTGTTTGTTAGTACCGATGCGATTGCCATAATTTTCTCCTAATGTTTACGGTGACGGAGAGGTGATTGGTATTCTAACAGTTCCGTCAGTATAGTCATCTCGTCTTCGTCTTCCAATTTGCACTCCTGCAAACTTCTGTAATTCTTGTTTATATTTATTTTCATATAATGTCAACATATCCATTGGACCTTTTAAAAATCCATAAGCTTCTACTAAAGTAGCATATAATAACCCCTGTGGAAAGTACTGACTTATATAAGTTGTAGCTGTAGTTGTTAGGCTCTTGGGTACCATATCATAATATATTCTATGCATGTAATTAGCATCCGGCGTAGGAGCTATATAAAGGCCTCCTGAAGTAGTGGATGAAGTGCCAGTAGCACCCCCAAACATCGCATAATACTTAGGAAATCCTGTAACATCCTGATCCGGTTGTCCTCCTTCTGTTCCAGTTAGTCTATCAACATATTCACTTAAATAAGTTTGGTCCTTTTTAATTAACCATGTTCCAGGTCCTGTAGAAGCTGAGGTACTATTAAAAACTTCTATCCCACGTACAAATACTGTCCCAGTATTTCCTTTAGTTCCTAAACCAGGGACATTTATTGTATTATCGTCAACAGCTAAATTTCCTTCACTAACATATCTATTATTATCGCTAGGAACATCATAAAAAATTCTAAATTCTGCATTTTCAATAAACTGATCTACAATAGTTGTAGTCAAAACATTCGCATCAGTTTCAGTATAATTTAGAATCGCTGCTTTTAAAGTTGTGTATGTAAATCCAGCCATAATTATGATCTATCGTTAACGGGACCGCCGAAAACGAAAAATCCTCCTCCTGTTTCTATACTAGTTGCTGCACTGACTAAAGTAAAACTAAATTTATTACTAAAAGTTTCTGTTGAGCCCGCATCATTAGTACGTGTTTCCTCAATTTTTGTTATTTCATATGAGCCATAAATTTTTGCTCCAGCAGTATGAGCAGCTGCTGTTGTTGAAACGGGTGTGGTTCCATAAGAAGGAGCAGAAGTCCCTCGGGTACAGCCGGTTAAAGTATGAGTGCTTCGCCCAGTATATTGAATAGTTTCACTTGTAATTTTTCCATATTCTAATGAAGCTTGATCTGTATTAGTTGCTTCAATAACAATATATCCTGACGTAGGAAATGCTGAACCATCAGTTAATATAATAGAAGTATCTGTAGCTGTAATAGTCGTAGCTAAAGTTGTGTTTAATTCAAAAGTGGAAACGGCAACACCTCCCACAGGTTTTTTAACTTGATAAAACCTAACAGCATCTCCTGTAGAGCGATTATGATTAGTTTCTGACACAGTTAAAGTGGTTCCTATTTCTGTTAAAAAAGGATTATTATTTAAAACAGAAGGTGTAGGCAAAGCTGTTCTTGCTGGTCTTGCTCTCTGTAAAGCTTGAGGATCCGCGCTTGTAGGTTTAGGTTGTAATTGTGGTTGTTTAGGCTCAAATTCTGAAAAATGAACCCATGCACCATTCCATTCCCTTACCATTTCTAAATAAGGAAAAGCCATTCCAGAACGATCTGAAATAGCCAATGCATGTTTACCTGAAGCAAAAGTAGTCATAATTAAGCGTTAGGAAAATAAACTTTAGGTGCAATATAAGTACTAGTAATATCTGCATCTTCTTTTATAGCTCTAGACAGTTCATCCTCATAATAAAGTTTCATTTCTTGTGATCTTTGGGGTGAATTTTTTTGTGATAGATAAAATGCTAATCCTGCTGTCATACAAGGTGCAAAACGATAAGGTACATTAACTGCATTTGTATAAGCACCCCCATCTTGAATTCTTCTTACATAATATAAATTTAATTTATTTCCATCTTCTGCTGCACCAGGAGTTAGATATAAAGTTAATGTTGTTCGATCAATAAATCTTTGAATAAAAAAAGAAGTGGGTGTTCCTTTTGCAGCTTTGTTAGAATATCCTTGATACTGAGATCGACTTACTTCAGTCATAGGTGAATCAATATCAGTAGAAGTAATTCTATAATTAACTTCTAATATATTATCCATTCCCGTTGCATGTTGAGTTACTGCATCGGCACTTGAATGAGTAGCAGCTGTAGTACCATTAGATCCACGAATAGCGCCGGTAAGATTGGCTGCGCCTGTTGCTGCAGATTTTCCAGTATATCTAATTGTTTCTGAGCCTACAGTAATAGTTCCTCCACCTTGAGCCGCGCCAGGCATATCTTTAACCTGGGTCAAGGGAATATCAGTTACAGCAGCATTAATGCCTGCAGATAAAGTTGTTGTTAATCCTTGAGATGCTCCATCAGCCGGGGATCGATAAGTAGTATAAACATTGGTTCCATCTACTAAAGTAAAACCTTGATTAGCTATTTCCCAATAGTGCAAACCTCTGTTTGCCCATTCAGAAAATAAAAGATTTAAAGATCGTTTAGCTGTTTTTAATTGATAACCTGAAACATTTCTTACACCAATTCTTTCGTAAGCTTCTTCTACGATTTCATCAATCGGAAGAGTCTTGTCAAAAGTGTATGAGTGAGAAGTAGTGTTAGCCATGTAACCCTACCCGTCATAATATACTGTTACACCTGTGATATCAGCTGCAGTTAGATTTATGTACGCACCCGCACTAAACAGTACTCCATTATCAGGAATGTAAGGGTCTATATTGCCTACTGCACCGGTTAAAGGAATCGTTAATAAAGTAGTTCCTGTTATTGAAGTATTCTTAAAAACTACATTTCCAGCCGAAGCTTTACTTGTACCTGTTAATCCTCTGATTCTTGTTCTTCCTGCGAATACAGTTCCAGTAAGTGCTCCTGTGCCCAATATTCCTGCTTGAATATCAGTTACAATAGCTCCATCAGAAACAATACTTGTAATCGTCAAATATTTATTTGCAGAATTTACTGTACCTGCATTAGGACCTGTAAGATCCTCTGTTTGAGCATCTCCATTACCATCAGTTCCTGTAAGCGTGAAAGTATTTCCACTATTATTACCACTTGAATATAAAGTTATTGTTTCCGTAAGATTTCCATAAGGTCCTCCGTCCGCTATAGCTAAAGTTGTAGCTGCAGCTGATGCAGATACTAAAGCTGCACTAACACCTTGCGGTTCAAAAAATTTCGATTTTACGTCTGAAACGTTTGCCATAATTTAATCCTTTAATTTTCTAAGCTCCCGAAGGAGCTTAGAATAATTTTATTATCTTTGTTGAATCGATTGAACGTAATCAACATAAAGATCGTTAGTCACAGTTCCTTTGCTTTCAGTCATCAACTTCATTTCCATAAGTAAATCATCAGGAATAGTTGTTGCTGCTTGTGTTCCAGAAATTGTACCATTTATGTAAAGTTTAAAATGATCTGCTGTTTGACCTAGTTCAGTACCTGCTGGTTGGAATAAGAATCCCAATCTAACAGAATTACCCGGCATTCCATAAACAGTAGCAGATTGTGTCGCTACAGTTGAATCCAATTGTGCAAATGTACTTCCTGCTTCTAACATAGTAAAAGATGTTCCTGCTCCATTTTTTCTAGATACAAATTGAATTGAAGTTGTATCTTCTAAATGAGAGAATCCAATACCATCATCTGGTACTGCATTTGGGTTAGCATAAGCATTAGCCGCAAAACCAACAAAAGTGTTTAGTTCAGTGACATCAGTAATTGCGATTGAAGTTTCGAAGTACCATTTCTTATTAGTATTAATTTGGAAAACATCCTCTGATGCAGCTATTGCGATGTCTGCGGCAACAGGAGAAGCATCTCCCATTCTTAGCCATCCTTGCGGATATTGAGCTAGCATGTAAGAAGTTCCACCTGGATCTGTTATAGTCCATGGTGCAGTCGTTACTTGTGAGAATTTCACAAAGTCATCTTGAAATGCCCATTCTTGAGGTGATGTTCCACCAGTTATTAAAGGTTGTTTGATACCACTAAATAAAGAAGTAGCACCATCTTTTCCTCTTACGTTTGTTACGCCACTTGAAAAGTGTGTTGTCATATAATCAGCGCCTCCTAGCGCCAGTCATTCTTCCTAAGCAAAGAATAACCAATTTATGAATTTAAATACTTAGTAAGTAATCTATAACGCAAATTTTCATTTAGCGCAAGGTATCCCTGTGGTTTTGTATGATTTTTGATAGCGCTTAAGTGGCTATCGAGACTTCAGCCTTAGATTCTTCAATTTGGTTAACACGGTGAGCTGTTCTAGCTTCTTCTAGTTTGATCTCAGTGACAATTTCTCTAATCTTGTCATCGATCTTTACCATGTGAAGAGTATATTTACCTGATTCGTTATACTCTTGCTCCCAATCTAACTCCAAGGACTTCTTTTGTTTGTATAGCTCTTGTGTCATTTATAACTTCCTCATAAGTTATCCATTTACGATCTTTCCTCGTAAATCCATCAGACTCGAACAATACCTCATTTTTTCCCAGTTTGTCAAGGATTGAATCCTCTATATCCTGAGTGGTATTTTTACAGCTAATAGTAAAATCAGCGTAATAACCATAAGCATGAATCTGTACACGGAAGTTTTTCATAGGTAATTTCTGTCTTTATAGTCAAAATGGGGCGATTTTGAGGCCGCCCCATTAAATAGTTTAGGTATTACGCACCTTCAACACCGAAGATACCTCTAGGGTCAGATACGCCAAAAACGTATCTTGCTCTAGCTTTGTATCTAACGTTGCCAGTATCAAAGTCCCCTTCCATCTTAGTAGTAAGAGGTGCTCTGTCGAAGTGTTTCATTCCATTAGGTACATCTGTAATAATATACCAAGAGTCAGTATCTGTTAAGTAGTTGTTCACTCTATAACCTTGAGGAACCATACCCATAGATTTGACCGCATTGATATCATTATCAGCAGTTCCTACTCTACCTTGAGATTTCATCAATCTCTCAGCAGTGAACTGATTAGCAGATGGGACAATCATCTTCACACCTTTTGCAGCGATTTTTAAACCACGTTCATCAGTTAGCGCAGCAATGTCAATCAGTGCTTGCTCCAATGAAGTTTCGTTTAAGTCTGCTTGAGTAGTCAGGGTGTTTTGAAACGTCCCTGCTATCGTTGGGTGTGAAGTGTTAAACAATGAAACGTTATCTCCAGAATCAAAGTTATCTGTAGTAGGTAACCCTTGAATCAAAGGAAATGCTCCTTTCACTTGTTTAGTGTTTGCCATCGATCTTGCCAATGCTTTTGTATAACGTGAAGCAAGTTTGTCATACAGGTTATCTTCAATAGCTTCCTCAGTGATCGCAAAAGCGAGAGCAATTGTCTCGTTAGTGTATCTTGCTGTGAAAGTTTCTTGCGCTTGATCATAAGCAACCCCAGATCCTTCTGGTTTTACATATGCGTTAGCGAAACCTGACAACATAACTTCTTCTTCAAAAGCTCTGTCAGATGACTCCGTAGTATAAATCTCAGCTGTCTGATTTTCATACTGTTTGTATTCCAGGCCAAATAAAGCATTTAAACCTGGCTCTAGTTCTTTTACTAGTTGATTACGTGATATTGCCATAATTTATTCTCCTTATATGCCTGCTACGCCGTTCGCGAGCATGTTTTCGTTAATAATGACTCTCCAGACGCTTCCTGAAACGGATACGTCTTGATTGTCAGGATCACGAGTTAAACCAAAAATCTTAATCTGATCTATTGTTCCTGCTCCGCCGGGTGCCCCGAGTAAGTTTCCCGAAATATAATTTGGGGATCCTGAACCGGAACCTACTACGATTGGCGCGCAATCTCCTACCGAACCAGGGTTCGTTAGGGATGTTAATTGTGTTCTCATCTCGAACATAGTTCGAGGATCATCGTCTACAAGAACAGTGTGATCGCTCGCCGCGATGCTAGGTGCATAGTTAGACCAAGTTGGTTTTTGCGTGCTCGGATCAGTGTAAAAACTGCCATTAAGCGATCCAATGTTATTACTAGTTGTAGTTGTTGCAGCAAGAACATATCCTGTTGCTTGTAACTGAACTAGCTCATGGTGGTTGATAGCAGCAGAACCTGATGCTTTCATCCATTCGCTTAACCCGCCAGTGTGTACACTTTGATCAGCATTTCTGAGAGGTCTCAATCCGAAACCTACCGTACTTTGGTTAGCCATAGCTTTTCTCCTTGTGTAGACTACTATCCGCAGTCTACGGTTAGTTAAAATTTCGTTGGTTGAATGTTAAAAAATTAACGTTTTCTACCACCGAAGGTTGTACGAGACTGTCGATCTATATCGATCGGCATACTCTTATGCTCAGCCTTCATTAAATCGTTGTCTACAGCTTTCATCGCGTCCTCTCCCATTTTGGAAAAGTACTGCGATCTTTGCTTCGCGATTTCTTCAGGTACCCTTGTAAGCACAAGGCCTCCGTGCCCGATCACCCCGGCATACTTGCCATCTGATATTGCTGGATAGTCACCTTCGGGAAATTCGTCGGCTCTTACTAACTCATACCCGGACCTTAAGCGTCCTTGTATGTTTTTCGTGTCGACGTACCCTAAGATTTCTGCCCTAACCCATCTGTGTCTGAATCCAGTTGGCGCGTTGGGTGTATCTAAGTACGATGGTGGAGTCCAAACTACTTTACGTTTTGTTTTAGCTCTTGTTTGGCTCGCACGGGAAGTTTTTTTATCTTCATTTTTCATATGCTATTCTCCCTCCGTGAGTCTTAGTTGTCTTGCATACTCTTCTAGTGGCACACGCAATTTTTTAGCGATTGCTACTTGTGAAGGTGTGAGTTTCACACTTTTGCGACCAGTCTTTGAACTACGCGTTGCAGAAGCAACGTTTTGTGTAGGTTTACTAATCTGTCGTTCTACCTTACCAAATTTTTGGGGGAATTCAAGTCTTATTCTTTTATCAATCTCTTCATAATAAGAATCTGATTTTGGATCATACCCTTCTTCTTCAGTAAGCTTTCTATGTAGATCAAAAGCTGTGTAGGTCATGGCGTTATCTTTGCCAAACCAATCATTTTTTTCCGCCCAGTCCTCTGCTTTTGGATCAGGTGGAAGTGTTTGTTGAACAGGCATCTGAGCTGCAGGACCTTGCTTTCTTGTATTTTCTTTAGCAGTTTCTTCCATTTTTTGTCTGCTTTTGATTTCTGCAAGTTTCCCTTGTTCATATCCTAATTGTGAGATAGCTGTTAAAGCTTCTACTTCAGCTTTTTTATCATCAGCTTGTCTAGAAGCTCCTAACTTAGCTTGTGCCGCTGCTAAAGATGATTTTATTCTGTTTTCCATTTCAACAGCATAATCTCTATCTAAAGTAGTTGCAGTCTGAGTTAGCTCATCTCGTTCTCTCATTACACGTTTAGCATAAATGACCGCTTCTTCTTTTTGTCTCTCAGCTTCACGCATTTTTCTGGTAAGTTTAGCAATACGTTTTTTAACGCCTTCGCTATACTCTTCCATTTCTTTCTTCTGTTCGGGTTCTTTTACTTCTTCTTTGTTAGCTTGGTCTTCATCGTCCTTGCTATCTCGAACAGCCACTGACTCATCCAATTTCTCAGATGTGTCATCGGACTTATTATCGTCTTGATTACTTTTTTCATCTTCAACGGTTCCTCCTTCAGTTTTTTTATCTATATCAATCTCGGTTGCTTTTTCCTCAGCCTCTCCAACATCAACTAGATTTTCTGTTTCTTTTTCTTCTGGCATAGTTCCTCCTATGTTTATAAATCGTGGAATATATCTTCAGGGTTTTCCACGGTCGCTAGAACTTCATCATCATTCAAAAGTCTAACTTCGCCCCCATCTATTTTAATTCTAGATCCTGCATAACGTGCAAAAACAACCCAACTTCCTTCTTTACACCAAGGTCCTTCGGGATATCTTTCTTTGTCTCTGTACGCATCAGGTCCAACTTTTAATACAAGACCACAAGTCGATGCTACTTGGGCTCGTTCTACAACGTCATCCGTTATAAGAATTCCTCCTTTAGTTTTATCCTTCATTTTAAAAGGTAAAACTAAAAGTCTCCAACCGGTAGGTAGAGGTAGTTTAGCTGAGTCGGATGTTATTTCTTTTTTAGGTTTTTTAGGTTCTTGATCGTATTTTTCTTGAAGAGCATCCCTATGTTTTGGGACCTCCTTTTGGTTTGATACTGATAACTGTTCCGTCATCTTGTTGCTCCTTTTTATTTAGCAGGCTGGATATTTCCTGACTCATATATTGGTACGTTCTTAATTGTCCTAACATATATTGGTATTTCTCCATATTGTCAACACCCCCAGAAACCATAGCTGCGACAACATCATCATGTCTCATTTTGATAATTCTTCTTACTTTATCTACGAATATTAACTCATCCATTATTTTTTTCTCCTTTTTGTTTTTTTCTTCTTTCCTACAGGTTTACTCCCGTATGTCTTCGTCCAATCCTTCGCAATTTTAGGATGGTTTTTCCACAGGTAACGTCTTTGTTTTTCTGATTTAAATGGCACTATAAAGTTGCCTTTGGAATTTCATAATCTTTTAATACTTGTAATTTCTCTTCTGCTGATGCAATTTTATGCAATTGACAATCTAGTTCTTTTTGATGATTAAGATGTTCACTTACTCCAACTGAATTTTCCAAAAGTAATTTAATCGTAGCATCGGCTGCTGCGATATCTGCTTCATACTGCTTTTGTAATGCGTCTATTAAGACTGATCTCATTAAGCTGATTTTCTTTCTCTCGCCATTTTTTTAAATGTCTTAGCTAATGCTTTAGCTCTTCCTGTACATCCTGGTTTTGTAATAGGAGTACATTTTCCTTTCGTTCCTCTTTTCTCGATTGATTTGTTAACTGATTGAATCCAGTTACCATCCTTCAGTCCAACACGACCTCCGGAAGCATATTTCCTTACTTTACTTTTCATAGGGAACGATGCTGTTGAATCGAAATATTGAGGCATTATTTTTTAAGTTCTCTTACTATTCTTCTTTTTTCTGCTTTAAGATTTCTTTTACCTTTTTTCTTATAAGCTTTTTCCGCATCAACACGACCTAGTTCTTCAAGTCTATTCATACGTCTGGTATTACGAGCTTTACCACCTCTTTTAAGAGCTTGGCCCATTCCTCGTGTAGCAAGTCCTCCACCACGTAAACCTTGACGCATAATGCTATGGTTAACGCCGTGTGTTTGAATTCCTATTTTGCTCATCGGTTTATTTTCCCAGATTTTTTAGCAGCCGAACCAAATTTTCCATAAGATTCATCTCGACTTGCTTTTAATTGTGCTGGTGTTCTTTTTTTTCTAATTCTCATTGCAATGGATTCATCTTTTCTGTCAGTGTATCCTTGCTTTTTAGCTTTGCCACCTTTTTTCATACCACTTCCGTATGGAAATCTGACATCGCTTCTTACTCCGTTTTGTCTCATAATTATTTTCCTTTTAATGCTCTGCCAAAACCACGTTTTGCGATTCCGACTCCACGTTTTGTAATTCTACCACCATCTTTTGCTCCTAGTGATAAAAAGTTAGGATTAACTGTAGTATTATCTGCGAATGGAATGTCGTCGAAAGGATGGTTAAAATGTTTTACATTCATCCCAGCATCATCCATTCCGGCCATAGAAGCTTTTTTTCTGTTTTTTGCTAAAGCAAGTCCACCGGCCAAAGCTGCTCCTAAGGCTAATGCTTTTTTAAGTTTTGATTTTTTCTTAGCCATAATATTATCCTAATTAGTTATTAATATAACTTACCTTTAATAGCAAGTCTATTTCTTTCCTCCGCCGTTTCTAAATATTTGGGTACCCTTAATGCCAAAAACGCTCGCTACGACCAAAATCCATAAATTTGTAAACCATTTTGGCAAATTCGAGAAATACTCAAAAAATATCTCTATCTTCTTCATAGCTTCCGGATCCTCTGTCCAAACCGACCAGGCGAGCACCACGATGGGCAACGTTAAAATCGCAAGTACGATTTCATCCTTGTAATCGTTATCCCGCGATTCTAAAAGTTTGCCCTGGTAAGTTTCCTCACCGGAAGCCATACGCTGTGCATGCATTAACTGTGCATCAGACATAGCCATTTTAGTTTTTTGACGGTTAGCATAGATTTTGCCACCCGCTTGAAGAGCTATTTTTGCTAAACCGAACCAGGCCATATTAGAACCAGGTTGCTGTTTTATTTTTGCTAGCTAGCATTCTTCTAGTGCCTGCAACTTTAACTTTTGTGCCTTTGTCTATTTGTTGTCCAGGAACAAAGTCATTAGTTATAATATTGGCTCTAGGGTCTTGTCCTACGGTACCTAGATCAGCTTTATATTTTTTTCCGCCTTCTGGATATCCTATTGGTGTTTTTGTCATATTTTTCTCCTTATTAGTTTGTATCTTATCTTCTAGGACCTTTCAAGATTTTAACGTCTCTTTGTTTCATTCTATCTTGTTGCATCTTAGCGTCTTGAGACATCATCTGTTTGGTTAAAGAAGTTTCTGCTCTTAATTCAGCCAGGTCTTCATTCTGCTCTAATTTTTCGTCAAATTGCTGTTGACCCATTAATTGTTTAGATTTATCCATATTAATCTTCTCTTGATCCTGTTCTCGTTTAACAGTGTCATCCATAGCTCTTAAATCCAATTCTCTTGCTTTTAATCTAGCAATTGGATCATTTCCAAACTGACCCATAATTTTTTGTTCTTCATCTTTGAATTCTTGCATCATTTCAGCAATTAAAGTCGCTTTTCTAGCTTCCACTTTCATAGAAAGTTGAATAATCTGTTGTTGAAACTGTGGATTCTGCTGCATTTGAGGATTTTGTTGCACCATTTGTTGCATTTGCTGTAATTGTTGCATTTCTTCTCTAAATTCTACTTCAACTTGCTCTTGAGCCATCATAGAGATGTGTTCAAAGCAGTTTTTTTCTAAAGCACCTAAAATCATTGGATTATTTCTTGCTAAATTGCTTGCCATAAAATTTAAATGCGAAGTTATGTGCGCTTGATGGTTCTGACCTTTAAAAGCTTGGAAAGGTTTTGAAGATAAAGCCATAATATTCTCGACCGCTGGATC
>Ga0255048_10001375_pt1 | contig 16883 bp, 33 predicted proteins | sample JV7_2_2_MG_FD_183619 | JGI IMG/M metagenome (GOLD analysis project Ga0255048, IMG submission 183619) | Seawater microbial communities from Jervis Inlet, British Columbia, Canada - JV7_2_2 | ecosystem: Environmental > Aquatic > Marine > Inlet | place: Canada: British Columbia | collected 2016-10-06
ATAAGTCAATTGAAAAGGTTTATAATAGTATTTTAAAAGAACACGCAACTTTTGGAACATTCGATTTATTATTATTAGATGATTTGGGTGATTTGGCTGATGGTTGGAATGGTTACACTACACGCGGTGGTCATAATTTACCGCAAAATATGTCAAACGCTGAAGTTTTTGAAGTGTGCGTTGATGCTTATGTTAATTTAATTAAGTCTTTAGTTGAATCAAATGTTGCTAATAAAATAATATTGCGGTGTATTTGCAATGACAATCATTCCGGTGATTTTGCATTGATAATAAATAAAGGTATTCAAAAAATAATCAATTTAATGTACAGTAAAGATATTGTTGAAGTTGATATATTAGAAAGATTTATTGAACACCGAACGTATGGAGATCATTGTTTCATTTTAACGCACGGAAAAGATAAAGAACAAATGAAAGGCGGTTTGCCGGTAGTTTTAAACGATAAAGCTATTCGATTGATTAATGATTATATTGAACACTACGAAATTAATTCAAAATTTATACACGTTGAAAAGGGTGATTTACATCAAATCGGTTATCAACGGACCAAAAAGTTTGACTATCGAAATTTTATGTCTTTCGCACCGCCAAGTTCCTGGATTCAACACAATTTCGGTGATTCTTATAGTGGGTATTCAATTCAAGTAATACCAAAATTCAACAACGAAATTTCACATACAGATTATTTTATTGAGTATGACAAGAGAAAGTAAAGTAATTTGTTTACTTTTGTGAAATATGTTCTTCATATATTTGTTTTTAGTTTAGGATTTCCCGGTTTGTTACCGGGATTTCTGTTTTCTACAAAAAAACTTTAAAAAAACTTTCGTTCTGAAAGCCGCATAAACATTGACTTCTTAAAAATAATCTATATTTTTTTATATTTTTCTTCGTAAAAGTTTGGAAGTAATACATATAATTTTCTATATTTGTTTTAACAAAGACAGAAACAAACACTAATTTTTAAAACAAAACAAAATGAATTACAAAGAAATTGAGTCATTAATAGAAAGCAATAAAACTTATATTGCTAATGGTATAGATATTGAGTTTTATACTGAATGGAATATGGTCCTAGAAAGTAAATTAAGAAAAGTAAGAATCGAAGTATATTCTAAATTTTTAAAATAAACTAAGGGGGTGAAATTCCCCCATTTATAAACAACTAAAAACAAACAAAATGAAAAACGAAACAATTACCGCCAAAGCAAATCAAAGTAAAAGAACTTTCACAATTAGAAAATATGTTGATGGAAAACTATTTGCAAAATTCAGAACTTTTGAAATGTCAGATGATGATTTTTTTGCTCAAGAAATGAACACCGAAAATGATTGGAAAGCCTTTTTAAAATCTGATTATTATTTTGAGGTATGAAAGAACTAAAGAAACTATTAATCCAGGTTGAACAATTCAAATCACTTGGTTACGAATCACATTTTTATCAATGGCACACTAAAAGAATAATTGAACTTAAAAACAAATTGAAATGAAAGAAGCATTAAAAGAACTATTAAACGAAGAACCAACATCCATTGGTTGCATTTTTGTAAACGGCAAATCAATCCTTTATCTTGAATATTCTGCGGTTGATTGGAGTTATGCGCTACACTTTAAAAATGAAGATTTATTGGAAGTTGAAATGATTGAAAAATATGAAGGAATAAGCGTTTTATTTGGTGAATCAATCGGAACAGACCGCGACATATTAAACGAAATTTGTTTTGAAATTCATCCTTCAATAATTGAATACAAATCTGAAATTCATTAATTATGAAAAACAAATTAGCATTAATATCCTTTTGGGACAATTTTAATACAGAACTTTATTACAAATATTTAAAACTAAAAACAACTAAAAATGAAAACATTAAACGACCTTAAAAACGAAATAGTTAAATTGAATGTTGAGGATTATGAAATAAACCAAAGCGGTTTTAAAGATACTTTTCAATTTCGAGTAACAACCAAAGAAATTTTTTCAATGCCAATTGGATTTAATATCCGTTCATTTTCGGTTGCCGGAATGTCAGATTTTAGATGCTGCGTTGCTTTTACCGTTAGATTTGAAGATTAATTATAAAAATAAATAAATTATGAAAGTAGGAAATAAAATAACTCAACTTAAAAAAGAACACAAGGTTACAAGAAAGGAAATTTCAAACGCAACCAAAATAGATGTTCTTACAATAAAGTCAATTGAAGAAAGCAACAATGGAAATCTTTCCAGGATCAAAAAGATATTTTTATTCTTTGGATATGATGCTGAAATTGTATTGAAGAAAAAATAAATATAAATTTTTATTGTTTTTTTGTTGGTGGTAACATATAATTTATTATATTTGAACAGAATTAACAATTACTAAAAACAAAACAGATGAAAACTTACAATTTTACACAAGTCAGAAAAGCATTAGAAAACAATGGTTTCGTTCCTAAACAATCATTTGGTAACGAAACAGAATCAACAACTATCTTTGAAAAATCAAGCGGCACTCAATATGGCTTTGAATGTGCAACAGTTGAAGAATGGATTGAGGATGGAACTTGCACTATTGATGGAATGTGTCCGAAAGAATGGGGAAAAAGCAATTAAAAAAAGATTTAAACAACTAAAAAACAAAACAAATGAAAACTATTTATCAAAAACTCGCACAAGCAAAAAAAGAAATCGGTGCAATTTCTAAGGATTCAAAAAATCCATTCTACAAATCAAAGTATTTCGATATTAATCAATTGCTTCAACACGTTGAGCCGGTGCTGGAAAAGTACGGATTAATGGTAATGCAACCAATTATTGAAGGAAAAGTTGTTTCACTTATAATTGATGTTGAAACCGGTAATGATTGCCGAAGCGAAATAAAACTAACAGATGAACGCGATCCACAAAAAATTGGTTCACAAATTTCATACTTCCGAAGATATACACTTTCTTCACTTTTATCTTTACAAGCCGAAGATGATGATGCAAATAAAGCTATTCCAAAAAAACCAACTGCAAAGAAAGTTTTTACAAAAACTGATGCGGATGGTGAATTTTTAAAAGGTACGGATGCTTCAGAATTAACAAAAAAATACATTATCACAAAAGAACAAATAAACAAATTCAAATCATTAACTAAAAACAAATAACTATGTTTAAATATTCTATAACTACAACTTTTGACAACTCTATAATTTACTTAGAAACTCTGCAAGATGCAAAGTGGGAAGTAAAAGAGCTATTAAGAAAAGACAATAAACTAAAAATTGAACAATTAAAAATTAATAAATTATGAAAACATCACTTTATCAAATCGAAAACGAACACCTTGCATTGATGCAACAAATTGAAAATGCTGAAGGTGAAATCACAGAAGAAATTGCTGAACAACTTGAAATTAATGAAGGCCAACTGCAAAGCAAATCAATCGCATATTTATCAGTCATAAAATCAAAAGAATCTTTTAACACGCAAATTGATGACGAAATAAAGCGTTTACAAGCAATGAAAAAGCGGAATAATACACTTGTAACAAATCTAAAAGATAGGTTGCTGGAAGCCGTTAAATTGTTTGGAGATTTTGAAAGCGGATTATCCTCATTCGGAACGCGTAAAAGTTCAACGGTTGAGGTTGAAAATGTCAATGCTTTACCGAAAGAATTTAAAGTTATAAAAGTAACTGAACAAGCGGATAAAGCAGCATTGAAGAAAGCGATCAAAGAAGGCCAGGAAATAGAAGGCGTTTCAATAGTTGAAAAATTGAATCTTAAAATAAATTAAAATGCAAGAAATTAATTTAGGTGAATATCTAATTACAATTAATCACCAAGAAAACGGTTTATTAGAAGTTGAAATTTTTGATGAATTAGGTGAACAAATTGAAGGTATTTATATAAATAATTCTGAAGAAGAAGAAGATTAACAAAAAAAAAGCGTACAATATAATTAAATAAAACAACAATTCAAAGAGTGTATAACAACCAAAAATTAAAATTATGAGTGAATTAAAAATTATCGGAACAATTAAAAAAATCGGAGAAGTGAAAACTTTTGATTCCGGATTTGTAAAACGTGAATTTATTTTAACAACCGAAGAACAATATCCGCAAGACGTTAAATTTGAAGCTATCAAAGAAAAGGCAACAGATTTTGAAAAATACCGGAAAGTAGGTGATCGCGTTGGTGTTAAATTCAATGTTCGCGGCAATGAATACAACGGTCAACATTATGTTAATTTGCAGATGTGGTACGTTGAAAGTTTAGACATTGTAGAAGGTAATCCAAACAAAGAAATGCCAACACAAGGCGCGAAATTGATTGAAGAAGGTGCTGATGATTTGCCTTTCTGATTAACTGAATTAAAAAAAATAGGATTTGAACCAATAGAAGGGAGTTGAAACGCTCCTTTCTTTTTAAAACTAAAAACAATGTATCAAGCGCACTACTTAACAGATGCCGGAATAAAACAATATAAACGGCAAATTTTAGGATTTAAAAACCCTTCAGAAATTAAAAAAGAAAATGAAGTTGTAATTGCTAAAAAGATTTCCAGGATAGTATATTTATATCTTGAAATTCCATTTGAAGGTTTAAAGGAAAAGAACCGAAAAGAAGAAGTTATTTTGGCAAAGCATTTTTCAATTTTTTATATGAGAAAACTTTTTCCAACGTTGGCTTATGAAACAATTGCAAATATTTTTGGATTTAAAACGCACGTTGCAGCGCGACACGCATTTATGAAAATTAGCAATTTCATTTTAACGGATTCAGAACACAGAAATACAAAAGAATATTTAGATCCAAAAATCAAAGAATTATTGAAATAAAAAACAAATAAAATGGAAGTAGAAGAATTAAGAATTGGAAATTTGGTTAAATATAAAGATGATATTATTAATATTTCAATTGAGGATTTTGGGATGTTAGATTGCGGAATTAATATTATTGAAGATTATAAGCCAATAAAATTAAATGAAAAATGGTTAATAGAATTTGGAGCGTATGAAGTGAATCGAATTAGTGAATACTTTGAAGGTGAATATATGAGTATTTATCAATTAAAAATAAAAGGTATTCCAGGTTTTTTTAGTAGTTGTGGATTGTGCAATAATTATGAACACATAATATACATTCACCAACTACAAAATATTTTTCAAGCATTAACCGGTGAAGAACTTAAAATTTATACCGAAAAAACAGATTTACTAAAATAAAAGTTTATCTTTGTATGGTAGTCAATTCTTAGCGGTTTTGTTCAATGAGGTTTTCAAGTTACCTACTACTATTTTTTTAACCAACTTGAATTTAAAAACTTGAATTATGGCCAAAGGCAAAAAATCATTTGTATTATACACCGACCAAATCGGTATTTTCTCAAAGCTAACTGACGAACAAGCCGGTTTGCTAATTAAACACATTTACGCTTATTGCAATGATGAAGAACCGGAAGGTGATTTTATTACGGAATTAGCTTTTGAATCTATTAAACAAGCGTTAAAACGCGATTTAAGAAAGTTTGAAGATGTAAAAGTTAAGCGTTCCGAAGCCGGAAAAAAGAGTGCTGAAGTTAGAAAGCAACAAAAAGCAACAAAATCAACAAGTGTTAAATCTGTTCAACAAAAGGCAACAAAATCAACTGTAAGTGTAAGTGATAGTGTTAATGTAAGTGATAGTGTTAATGAGAAAGTAAATGATATATTAAAACGAAAACAAAGTTTTCGACAATCATTAACAGATTTTAATAAATCAAATCCGAGTAAATACCCTAAACAACTTTTTATTGATTTTGAAATGTATTGGACTGAAGCCGGACCGAATGATAAAAAGATGCGATTTGAAAAAGAAAAAACTTTTGGAATTGCTTCACGATTATCAACTTGGTATAAAAGAGATTTAAACGGCACGTACAAAGCTAAGGTGAAACGCTTAAATACTTTTGACTAATGAAGAAAGGATTTAAACTAACAAAAGCGGTTGAGGTTACTGAAGCATTAATTGAATATCGCGATACATACAACGAAAAAGGCAAATATTTAGGTTTTGAGAATTTAAACGATCTTTATACAATGCAATTAGGAACTTGCACCGATTGGACCGGATTTCCACGAAGCGGAAAAACTCAAGTATTAATGGAATTGCTTTTAAACACTTCACTTTATTACGGCTGGAAACACCTTGTATATTTTCCGGATGTTGGAAGCAATATTGAAATAATTGCTGATTTACTACATAAGAAAACCGCGAAATGTTTTAATCCAAAATATAAAAATGTTATTTCGGACCAAGAAATATATCGACAAACTGAATGGTTGTTGGAACACTTTAAAGTATTAACCAAAGCAGATGTAAAAGCAAAATTAACACCTTTTGAATTTTATGATATGGCGGCAAGTATGAAAGACGAAATTCAAACGGCTTCAATTGATTCCTGGAAGGATATGAGCCACCCCTACAATGAATATGGCGGTTATGCAATGTATTTAGAAGCCGTATTGCCTTATAGAAATCAAACCGCTGAAGATAATAATTTACATATTCACACGGTAATACACCCAAAGCTAACAGAAAAAGAAAACGGAACAAGGAAAGCACCAACACCATACGATTTAAAAGGCGGTTCGGAATGGTTTAACTCCGGTAAATGTATGATAACGGTTCACCGGGAAAGCACCGAAACAACAAGCGCGGACATTTCAGTTCACAAAGTTAAACCGCGAAGTTGCGGAAATGTTGGTTTTACTTCATTACAATTTGATGTTGAAAAATTAGTATATTTCATAACGGAACAAACTGTTAATGGGAATGTAAAAAAATACGCAACGGAAAGAAGTAAACCGGCAAAGGTTGAGCCGATTAAAGAACCAATAAAATTAACACCGAACAAAGAATTTAATATTAACAACAGAATTGAGCCACAAGGAAAAATTGAAGAGTGGGAAGAACCCGGATTGGATATTTGGCAATAAAAACAAATAAAATGATTATAGATATAATAACAAACAAAGCTAAATTGGAAAAGATTGTGCAAGGCCTTAAAAAGAAATACACGATACAAGCACCAAAAACAAAAGAAGAAGCGTTTAAACCTATTCCAAAGAACGCACAAACGGTGATTAATGACATAACCGAATCAATTAAATTCATTGGTTCATTGGTAGAATTAAACAATGATTATGCAAAAGAACACAAGAAAAATGAAATAATGATAACAAAACAAGCGGTTCAAATAGGCATCCAGGAAGCAGAAATAAAGAAATTGAAGCGAATAAATGAAAGATTATTGAAAAATGTTAAAATTTAATTATGTTGTTAGACTTATCAAAACCATTTGAAGCAAAGAAAGCGGAAACAAAGCTTTCACAACTTATTGAAAAAGGTGCAAAAATTGAATTGACTGAAAAGAAAGCAATGCGATCAGTTAAACAAAATTCATATCTTCACGCTATCTTAACAATTTTCGCGGTTGAATACGGTGAAACAATCGAATACACTAAGCAAACAATTTTCAAAGCAACTGTAAACGCTGAATTATTTATTTACGAAAGGACCAATAAAAAAACCGGTGAAATTCGTGAAGATTTAAAGAGTACAAAAAACATTTCGACAGATGAAATGAATATTGCAATTGAACGCTTCAGAAACTTTGCTTCAGATAATGGTATTTATTTAATGGATGCCGAAGAATTTAAACAGAATTATTTTTTGGTACAGCAGATGGAACAAGAAAACAAAATATATTTATAACACAAAACTAAAAAAGCGTTTTAATGTTTTTTAGATAATGTTAAAAAATGAAATATGAATATAAATGAGATAATACAAAAACATCAATTAAATTGGCAAGATGATAATTTTGAAGGTTGGAAAACAACAGAAATTATGTATTGTAAAATTGGTTGGATAATTGATTTAGTTGATGGAAGTGAAGATTTAGAAGAACATTTAAATAATATTTTGTTAATTCAAAATTTTATTGAAGATTTACAAAAATTTGAAAAAAATAATGGCAATAGATAGAGTTTATTATATTACAAAAAGAGAAGCAATTGAAGTTGTTTCTAAATATCATTATTCAAAAGTGATGCCACGACTTACTAAATTTTATATTGGAGCATACGAAGGTAAAAAATTGGTTGGAGTTTTTACATTGGGATGGGGAACAAGACCGCTGCACACTATAAAAAAATTATTTCCATCACTTGGAACAAAAGATTATTTTGAATGCGGAAAACTGTGTTTATCTGATAGTATGCCAAAAAATTCAGAAAGTGAGTTTATATCTAAAGTGATAAAACTTGTAAAAAAAGATATGCCACAAATAAAACTCATTTTCAGTTGGGCAGATGGGATAATGGGAAAACCCGGATATGTTTACCAGGCGTCTAATTTTTTTTATGGCGGTTATATTTGGACCGAAGCATATTTAGATAAAAATAATGTCCGCATACACGTTAGAACATTACAAGGAATTAATTCTAAAAAAGGTCAAAAATATGGAACTCGGGCGTTTGACATTATAAGTGAGCAAGGTTATAGAATATTATATGGAAAACAATTTAGATATATTTATCCAACTTGCAATAAAAGAGAATGGAAGAAATTATTAAAAGAAACTGAATTTAATTGGGCAAGAGGTGGTTATCCAAAAGATAAAGATATTGAATTTTTTATAAAAGATAAAGATGGTAAACGAAAAATAGATGAAATAAAAATGAACACAACCATTTATACAAAAATAAATGAAGAATTTAAAAATCAAATAACATTATTTTAATGCGGTGTAAGAATTGCAACATAAAATTTGAAGTTGTTTATTTCAATCAAAAGTTTTGTTCAAACGAATGTAAACACAAGGAAGAAAAGCAACCAAAGAAGAAGCCTAAACGACTTTATAAATGTAAACAATGCAAAACACCATTTGAAAGAATGAAGCCTTTACAAGCCGTTTGTTCACCAATTTGTGCAATTGAATATTCTAAGGTGCTGGAAGCAAAAAAGCAAAGGAAAGAAACGCGCGATTTAAAGCAATCAATGAAAACTTGGATGGATTATTACCAAGAAGCGTTGAAAGTGTTTAATTCATACATAAGAGAGCGCGACAAGAACGAAAAATGTATTTCTTGTGATGCTGCTCCAGGAACTTATCGGTTAACTTCCGGTCATTATTTCCCACAAGGCCAAAACAAAAGTGTTGCGCTTGATGTTGATAACGCACATTCACAATGTTGGTTTAACTGCAACAAAAACAAATCCGGCAACCTTGCGGAATATTATCCGCGATTGATTAAAAAGATCGGCCAACAAAGATTTGACGAATTAGAGCAAAGAAAAAACACATTAAAAAAATACTCAATACCCGAACTTATCGAAATAAAGGTTATATTTAAAGACAAAACTAAAAAACTAAAAGCAAAATGAAGAATTTAAAAGTTGGAAGCGATTTTTCCGGTGTTGGTGCATTTGACCAAGCGTTAAAAAGATTAGGAATAAATTACGAAACAATATTTGCTTGTGATATGGATAAACACGCCCGGAAAACATTTATTGAAAATTACGGCATACCGAAATACTATCCGGAAAATGTTTATAATCGCGAAATTCCAAAAGAAAGTATTGATGTTTATATGACTTCACCACCTTGTCAAGCTTTCAGCATTGCCGGAAAAAGGAAAGGAGAAACAGAAGAACGCGGTGTATTATTCTACAATTCACACGAATTTATATTAAAAAACAAACCAAGATATTTTATTTTTGAGAATGTCAAAGGTTTACTTTCTGATGATAATGGGCGAACATTTCAACGCTGGATTGATTATTTAAGTAAATCGGTAAACGGTCAACCGGTAATATTTCCACACGAAGAAAGCGCAAATTATCACGTTTACCATAAGGTATTAAATTCAAAAGATTACGGTGTTCCACAGAACCGGGAAAGGATTTTTATAATTGGTATTCGTGATGATGCTGATAATAGCTTTATATTTCCACCAAAAGAACATTTAACAAAAAGGTTGAAAGATATTTTGGAAGATGATGTTGATGAAAAGTATTTTTTAAGTGATAATGCTGTAAACAGATTGTGTTATAACGATTCAGGTTTTCATTCAGAACCTAAAACAGAAGAAGATGTTGCCAGTACAATATGCGCAAGTGATTATAAAATTGCTCGTGGAATGAATGTATTAAAAGTAAAGTCAGCTACAAAAAAAGGTTATGAAAATGCAAAAGAAGGTGATTCAATCAACTTTAGTCAACCAAATTCAGAAACAAGGCGCGGAGGGGTTGGAAAAGAAGTTGCACAAACTTTAGACACACAATGCAATCAAGGAATATGGATTGCAGATTATAGAACGGATGAAGGGTTAAGAATTAGAAAGGATGAAAATTCACCTTGTTTATGTTCTTCGATGAAAGAACCAAATGAAAATATGTCAAGAGGTAATTGTGTTCCGTTTGTTGGAAATGATTATAAAATAAGAAGATTAACACCAAGAGAATGCTTTAGATTGCAAGATTTCCCGGATTCATTCAAAATGCCTTGTTCAGATTCACAAATGTATAAACAAGCCGGAAATTCAATAACTGTTGGAGTGCTGGAGAAGATAATTAAAAGACTTATTAAAATTTAAAACATAAAATGATTATATTTGTAATTATATGAAAGCTAAAACAGAATTTGTTGCCAATTTTAAAGATATTGAACAAGCATTGAAATTGGATATTTCACCGCCCGAACCGGAATTTAAAAATGTAGATTTTACTTTTGATATTAACGCGGTTGCGGCTTATTATATTAATTCTGATGGAAATATAAATATTTCTCTTTATGGTGAAATGTGGACTTTGATATACAGTAAAAAAATAATTATTGCACTTGATAAGCATTTGAGTAGATGAAAGAAATATATTTAATTATCTTTGTAACGGTGTTATTGCAAATGTCAATAATAAACCCTATATTAAAAAAACTATTAAAAATAAAAGAATGAGCAAATTAAAAAGATTTACAGACATTATAAAGGGCCTTTTCGCTATTGGAATAATAGTTGGTTCAGTTCCTTTTATTATATTTCCGGTTGTATGGTATTGGATTAAGTGTTTTAATATATTCTTCTAATATGGATATTTTACTAAAAGCGTTAATAATATCATTGTTTTGTGTTGGATTGCGAATTATTAGTTCTCCCGGAATGATTTTTTATTTTTTACGTATGCCTTACGAATGGGCGCAAAGACATTCACAACTTCTTAAACACCTTTTAAAACCGGTTATTGGTTGTGGTACTTGTATGGCTTCAGTTTGGACCGTAGCAATAGAACTTGGCTATTATAATGGCACTTTTAACGCTGAATTGATAATTATTGCTTTTATAGTAGCGGCTTTAAATTCATTAATTTATGCGTACTTTGAAAAGATTACGCAATGAAAAGGCCAAGAATTGATTATCTTGACCGTATGATATTGATTGAATATGAAACCGGTGAAGCAGATTTTAACGGTGTAAATGTTAGAAATAGAATAAAGTATTTAAAATTGAGAAGGTTTTTAGCAAACCGATTTATTAACAAACGTAAAAGAGTAGAAGGGAATGATAAAAGAATTTGAAGCAATGGACTGGAGCAAAAACTATACATACAAAGATCAAAAAATATACATTTCATTTGAAACAAAGAAATACATACTTTGTTCATTTTATGAAAGTGGAAAAGGAAAATTCAAGTTAGATAAAACAGAATTTTATGCTTAAAGTTTTTGTTGTAGGCTATCAAATCTATTTAATACCAACTATTAAATTTACCTACTCAAAGACATTGAACGGAAATAGAGGTTTGGAATTTATATGGTTAAAATGGGGAATAGAAATAACAATTAATTAAAAGTTATGCCGGATATTAGTATGTGCAATAATAACAAATGTAAATTCAAAAAAGAATGTTACAGATTTACAGCAAAGCCAAGTGAGTTTCATCAAACTTATGATGAATTTAATTGTAAAGATAAAGAAGGAAAAGATACCTATTTTTGGCACAATAAAAAAACAAAATAAATAAACACTAAACTAAAAATGGCCAAGAAAACAGTAAACCAGGAAATGAAGATTAAAACAAGGAAAATATCCGATTTAATCAGAGCAGAATACAATCCAAGAGAATTAACAAAAGAACAACAAAATCAATTAACTGATTCGCTTAAAAGATTTGGTTTAGTTGATCCGATTATTGTAAACACCCACAAGGACCGAAAGAATATTTTAGTAGGTGGACACCAAAGAATGAAAGTTTGGGAATCAATGGGAAATGAAACAATTCCAACGGTTGAAGTAAATCTAAATTTGGAGAAGGAAAAAGAACTAAATGTTAGATTGAATAAAAACACCGGCCAATTCGATATGGAGCTAATACAAGAACATTTTGAAACAGATGATTTAATTGAATGGGGTTTTGATGCTGAAGAATTAGAGTTTTTTGAACCGGAAGTATTAGAAGCCGAAGAAGATGATTTTAGTGTTCCGGATGAAATTAAAACAGATATTGTATTAGGTGATTTAATAGAGATAGGAAAACACCGTTTGCTTTGTGGAGATTCTACTTGTTCAGATACGGTTGCAAAGTTGATGAATGGGGAAAAGGCTGATTTACTTTTAACTGACCCACCTTATGGTATTGACTATGGCAATCAATTAATTAAAGGTGAAAAATTTAAAGAAAAAACAAATAAACACGGATGGCGAAATTTTGGCAATCCAAAATGGGATGAATCTAAGCCACAAAGTGGAGTATTACAATATCTTTGTCAAATTACAACAAATCAAATTATATGGGGTGGAAATTATTTTACTGAAGATTTAGCACCAACAATGGGGTGGTTAATTTGGGATAAAGGACAAAGAGGTTTTAGTTTAGCTGACGGGGAAATGGCTTGGACATCTTTTAATAACGCTTTAAGAATAAAAGAATACGCAAGAGCAAAAGCAAATAGAGAAGATAAAAAACATCCAACACAAAAACCAATAGAAATTATGGATTGGTGTTTTAAATATGCTGATAGACATTCTAAAAATGATATATCAATAGTTTTTGATGCTTATTTAGGAAGCGGTTCAACAATGGTTGCAGCACACCAACTTAAACGCAAATGCTATGGAATGGAATTAGATCCAAAATATTGTCAAGTTATAGTTGATAGAATGATGAAACTTGATGAAAGTTTAACCGTTAAGATAAACGGAAAACCATATAAAAAGTAATGGCAAAAGTTAACAAAACTGTACACACTAAAAAGAGAGTGATTGAAGCACTTGAAAAAAGTCTTGGAGTAATTACCACCGCTTGTAAGATTGCGGACATTTCACGCACTCAATTTTATAATTGGTTGAAGGATGATGAAGATTTTGCAAAGAAGGTCCAGGAGATTGAAAATGTTACTTTGGATTTTGTCGAATCACAATTGCATAAACAGATAAAAGAAAATTCAACCGCTGCAACTATATTCTTTTTAAAGACCAAAGGAAAGAAGCGCGGTTATATTGAAAGGCAAGAAATAGACCATACAACACAAGGTGAAGCAATCGGTTCAAGTATTGATTTATCAAAACTTTCAACAGAGGTTTTACTTGCACTTGAAAAAGCCGCTGATGAGAATAAAGACGAGCCAGGTTAAAAGCGAATTATCTAAACGTAGTTTATTAAAGTTCACGCAACAAACAATGGCGGAATTTCAATCTACTGAATTTCATAAGGCTTATTATGAAGTGTTAAATCTATTCGCATACAAGAAAATTAAAAACTTAATGGTTACAATACCACCGCAACACGGAAAATCTACCGGTTCAACTATTCAATTACCGGCCTTTATTCTTGGAAGAAATCCGGATACTAAAATTGCCGTTGGAAGTTATTCGTCAACATTTGCAAAGAAATTTAATAGACAAATACAAAGATTGATTGACAAAAAAGATTATCATTCTATATTTCCAGGAACAGTATTAAATGAATCAAATGTTGTAACCGTTTCAAGTAACTATTTAAGAAATTCAGAAGAGTTTGAAATTGTTGATTCTTTAGGTTCACTCAAGGCCGTTGGTAGAGGTGGCCCATTAACCGGAAACGCGGTTGATGTTATGATTATGGATGATTTGTATAAAGATGCTATGGAAGGTAATTCACCGGTTGTAAGGAACGCGGTTTGGGATTGGTATTCTTCCGTAGTAACGAAAAGATTGCATAACGATAGCCAACAATTGATTGTATTTACACGTTGGCACGAAGATGATTTAATTGGAATGATTCAGCACAAAGAAGAAGTTATAACAATCAAATCTATTGATGAAATACACAATCTTGATGAAGGTTTTGATGGTTGGATAAAGATAAATTTTGAAGCAATTAAGATTGGACCGCCAACATCACTTGACAAAAGAAATGAAGGTGAACCGCTTTACCCGGAAAAACACGCATTGAAAAAACTTATAAAAGACCGAACACTTGACCCGGAGAAATTCGAATGTATGAATCAAGGAAATCCAACTTCACAAGAAGGGTTATTATATTATCCTTTTAAAACTTATTTACGATTGCCGGAAATTAGAGAAAGAAAAAATTACACTGATTCGGCTGATAGTGGTGTTGATTATTTGTGTTCGATTAATTACGCTATTCCAACGGATGTTGAAGATTCAAATATTTATGTAACTGATATATTATACACTCAAAAAGGTGTTGAATTTACAGAAAGCGCAATGATTGATTTATTAATTAAAGATAATATTGGCGTTGCAGATATTGAACGCTCTCCTGGAACGCGACTATGGGCCGAAGCAATAACAAGAGCGGTAATAGGTAGCTGCACAATAAACGTATTCAGCCAAACGCATAACAAAGAATCAAGAATTTATACTAATAGCGCAACGGTAAACAGAAGATTAATATTTCCGGAAGATTGGCATTTAAAATATCCGGAGTTTTTCAACCACGTAAGGTTATACAAAAAGCTATTCAAAGCAAATAAAAATGATGATTCAGCGGATGCATTAACCGGAGTAATTGAAATGTCAAATTATAGGCATTTTTATGTTGATTAATAGATTAAAAAAAATGTTTAACTTTGTACAAAGATTTTTATAAAAAATGGGAATATTTTCAAATTGGTTTCAAGACAATACCGAGATTCCGGAAGTTTCAGTTTATCAAATAGGTTCAAATTTCGACATTGGAAAAACTGAAGGCGTTATTGATAAAGGTTATATTAATAATGGTGATGTTTATTCAATAGTAAAAAAGATAGCTGATAATGCAAAACACATTCCGCGCGAACTTTGGAAAAAAGAAGGTGATGAATGGGTGCAAGTTACTGAAGGAGATTTGTTTGAAATAGTAACAAAAAGACCAAACGACCAACAAAATATTCACGATTTTATAGAACAATCTGTTACAAACTTATTAACAAAAGGAAACACTTTTAGACGCGGAAGAAAAACACCCGGATTCGGTGAAGCATTTCAAGAAATTATAATGGTTAATAATAATATTATAACCATTGATTGCAAGATTGAAGATTTTAATTATATTCCAAAACAGTATAAATTAGAGTTAGGAACTAACAAATTAATTGTTCCGGTTGAAGATATGAATCACGTTAAATTTTATAATCCTTCGGAATATGGAATGAGTTCTTGCTTAGGTTTATCACCTTTACAAGCCGGTTTACTTTCTTTAGTTGCTTCAAATGATAACAAAACCGCGCAATCTGTTTTGGTACGAAATCAAGGTATAAGAGGATTAATAACTTCACGTTCTGAACGCGCACAAACACCGGAAGAAAGAAATCAAATCCAACAAGCCGCTGATAATAGAATGATGGGCGCAAATAAATTTGGAAAAGCAATTGCAACTTCAGCGAATGTTGATTTTATTCAAATGGGAATGGATGCAACACAATTAAAGATTATTGAAAGCGCGGTTATGAAGTTGCGCGACCTTTGTAATTTATACGGTGTTGATTCTTCATTGTTTAATGACCCGGCAAATAAAACTTATAACAACCGAAAAGAAGCGGAAAAAGCAATGTTTACCAATGCGGTTATTCCGGTAAATGAAAAAGATATTCACAGTCTTTCGGAATGGTTGCTTCCTGGATGGAATGAAAAAGATAATACAACGTATCAAATACGACAAAATCTTTCTTCAATTCCGGTGCTTCACGAGGATGAAGATAAAAGAGCAGCCAAACAAGAAAAAGTTAGTAAAATATTTATTAGTATCTTAGAAGCGCAAATATCAAATGAACAAAAAGTATTTTCATTAATGCGTTCACTTGATTATTCAGAAGATGAAGCAAAAGAAATTGTTGGAAATGAAACACAAGAAATTGAGTAAAGGACAGATTGAAAAGTTGAAGAAAGCAAAGATTAAATCTTTGAATGAAAATAAACTGATTAAAAAATGAAAGTAACCGGTAAAATATTTGCAACTAAAAAAGAAGAAATTGATTATCTTGTTAAGCATAACAAAGAAATAATTGAGTTTAAAAAAGCGGTTGTTAAACATACAACACCAACAACAACGGAAGCGGAAAACAGTTCAACTTTTAAGGCATTAAGCACTTCAAAAGAGAATGATACTGATTCAGTTATTAAAAGAACGGTGATTGGTAACACTTATAATTGGTTAGATTCTCACGGTGATGTTCATTTGGAAGGTACGTTTGGAAAATCTATTTCAGAAAGGCAAAATAAAATTTGGCACTTACACGACCACGAACAAAAAATTACTGCAAAAGTTGGTATTCCTTCAAAGATTTATGAAGCACCGGTTGAATGGTCGGATTTAGGAATTAAGAAAGCCGGAACAACTACCGCTTTAATGATGGATTCCGACATTCGA
>Ga0255048_10001377_pt1 | contig 16880 bp, 28 predicted proteins | sample JV7_2_2_MG_FD_183619 | JGI IMG/M metagenome (GOLD analysis project Ga0255048, IMG submission 183619) | Seawater microbial communities from Jervis Inlet, British Columbia, Canada - JV7_2_2 | ecosystem: Environmental > Aquatic > Marine > Inlet | place: Canada: British Columbia | collected 2016-10-06
GATTGTGTGTGATGCTTCTCTAGAAGCATTGGTGATTCATGAGTGTAATACTGAGAACGGGTCGAGGAAGCACGACTTTACTAATTTGGGCGATGAGGATGTAGATGTCGAGATAGCGAGGGGTAATCATGATTAAAGGAATATTCGAATCAATTGTTGAGACAGTTACAGAGGCACCAGCTATCGTGGTCAACGGGATAACCAAAGGTGCAAAGGATTTGGGTGATGCGATAGCGGGTGACAAGGATGAGTAATCAGGGTGGGTATGAAAGAAGTGAACCATACTTGCTTTATTGGGAAAATGTGCGAAAAGCAGAGGAACACAAACTTGTAAAGACAGCATTGTTTTTAATCTTTTCTATTGGCTTTGTCGCTGGTTTCAGCTTTGACCAGTTTTTGAGATGGTTGATATTATGAGGATGTCAACAGTTATATCTATATGGGTACAATAATGCTTAACGCTAAACAGACAAAATTCGTAGAAGAATACATGGTTGACCTGAACGCTACACAGGCAGCGATTCGGGCTGGATACTCTGAAAAGTCGGCATCGGCTATCGGACATGAAAACCTAAGTAAACCAGAGATTCAATCGGAGCTATCCAAGCGCATACAGGAACGCTCACAGCGCACACAGGTTGATGCTGACTGGGTCGTAGAGAACTTGGTAGGCAATCATACTAGGGCGGTCGAAACGGACGAGCTAGGGCATTCTAATAAAGCACTTGAATTACTAGGCAAGAACTGTGGTATGTTTACATCGAAGCTGGATGTGGAGCATTCGGTTAATGTTACGATAATCAAACCAGAGGAGCGGGAAGATGAGTAAAGAGTTTAGGTTTTCGGGGTACAGCGATGATAACTTTGGGGAAGACAGAGACCCGTGGGATAACTGTGCCGATGGTCGCCCAATTCGATGGGTTGTAAAATCAGGGGATGAGTCGGTTATGGTTGTGGGTCATTACTGTGAACCTGATAGGGTTAGTGGCTGGATGGTGGGTATTGCCAGATTCGACGAAGACGATGATAAACACATCCCTAATTGGGCTATGAGGTTTGAACAAAATACAGACCACAGAACGTATAGCCCAGTTCTTGTTATGGAAGTACCAGACGATGCGACACTTACTTGCTTAGAACCAGAGGAGCGGGACGATGGATGATGAACTCAGAAAATACCTGCAAGAAAGAGTCCCGGATGAGGATTTTGACGAAATAGAGGACATGATAACCCATAACGAGAAGACTGTTATCGAGGTTGATATAAGGTCGCTGACTGTGGGGATGTGCGACATGCAGAGATTCGTTGACTTCTGCGATAAGATTACAGACGATGAGATGGTGGCGCATTCGCTGACTCTGGTAAAGAAGGCTAGAGAGTCGGCTGTTGCGCTACTCGATGCCATTATGGTTGATGAGGACGATTAGTGCTTGACTCGGTTTATACGATATGTTATGGTTTTGCTAGACGTATTTACATAAACACAAAAGGAGAGGTGGTGATATGAGCGATGATTCAGGAGTATGTGGATGGGACCACGGAATCAAAGATAATAAAACGATAGAGTCAATACTCAAGGATAGCACGCAAGCGCAGGTAGAGGCGCAACCGTTACCTGATACGTTTATTAAAGGCGCATCTGCATTCTGGGTGCTGATGAATCCCCAGCCGGAAGGTGATATTGAAGCGAGCTATCGAGATGTTGACCACGCAGCAGATATTCCAGAGTTTTTGGGGTGGTATGCTGAGCTAGATGGTGAGTTTTATAAACAAGACCCACCCCACGCGCCCAATGACATTCTCTATGAGCGTGAGGAATGGATATTCTGGGGAGGCGCACTTATGGATAGGGGTAAGTATTCAATAAACATAGGTTTTCGGGATGGAACACAAGAGTCATTTGATTTACCAGACTATGAAGCGTGGAAAAAGTATACATGGGATGATGATATCCATTGTAAATGGCAACCCGCGTCCACCATGCCAGAATTGTTTGCACGTAATCGGTATACCGTTTCTAGCGTTGAGGCGATATGCCCCCAAGATTTAACAGAAGAACAGTGCTGTATGGCAGACTGGCATGACTCGGAAGAATGGAACGGGTTTAATGATAACCACTGGGGCTGGTACGTAACGCTGGAGGAAAAGAAATGAGAAGCTCAATGAGTAACGAATATTTTGAACAAGAGGTCGGCTTTATTCGGGAAGATGAGTACGCCATATGTGTAGAGGACGTAGAGGGCAACGCGGTATGGTTCCCCCATTCAGAGATAAAAGACGTCCTCATCGATTACGACCTAAAAGAAATCACTTTCTGGGCAACTGAATTGATTCTAGCAGAGAAGGGGTGGGTATGAGTAAGAACTTTCAATGCATGTTGGTCGAGAAGTCTACAACCGTGACGACTGGCACTGGTACGTAACACTGGAGGGCGCAGAATGAACGACAAGATAAAAAAGGAGAATGATATGAGAGCCTTAGATAAAATACGAGCAAGAAAAGACCAAGTAGAGAAGATGGATTTAAAATATCCAACACAATCTCGCATGATGCTGGAGTTACAGTTCGCTATTGATACAATTATAGAGGAAGAAACATTATCAGACAAAGACATACAAAGGGTAACATTAAGGCTAACTAGAATATCAGAGCGTTTACGACAGCGAGCATGTGTAGCTATTGATACAGACATTGAAACCATGAAGGAATGGGTATTAGATGCAGACTCTTGCGATAAGGTTATTGAGTTGTTAAACACTAAATTTGTAGAGGCAACAACAGTAGCTGGCTCGTAACATTAACCGAATCTTTTTTAGGAGAAGATGAATGAACGACAAGAGAGAGATACTGACACGGCTGGTGACTAGTGTGCTACCCACAGAATACGTGCCGGGCGAGCACTTAGCACACATCGAAATAGTGCGCGACTGTAACGAGATAGCCGAAGAGATAATGAAGCATAGAGAGGATATACCAGATAGCCCCTGTCCTCATGTAATGACTTGCGGGTGTGAAGGCGTATGCAATACAGCTTTAAGGGGTCATATGGACGCAGACGCGATACAGGCGGGTAAAGAATACGACCCCGTATCGCAGAGATTTATAGATGTTAAATGATGAGCAACTACTAACACTCTGGGAGCTTCTGTTCTACATAACCGTAGGGCTTGGCGTGTTGCTATTGTTTGCCTGTGGTGTTAGTGCTATACTGAGACTGGTTTAATATGGCTAAAACAACAGACGAATTAGGCGCGTTGTGTGTCTTTGTCTATATGCTCATGTGGGCTGTGTGGTTCACCCCGTTTCTGTTGATGGTCGGTCTTTGCTGGGTTGTGGGCTTTGCTTACTTTTTAGCGTGTAATCTGCACGCATGGATTGAGGCTGTGTATTATAACCTTAAAGATTCTTGGAGGGATTAGGGATGACACCATACAATGCTACGATTGAGGGAATAGAGACAGAGTGGTATTTAAAACGAGAGGCAGATGCACGAATCAAAGAGCTTGATATAAAGAACAGACAACTTCAGCGAAGAATAGAATTTATTACACGGTGATTAATTGGGAGTAAGCGCGACAACTTGGAGGGATTAGGGATGGATAAAATCAAACAGTTAGAGGTAGAGCGAGATATGTATTCAAAACTTTATGAGGGATATAAGTTCTCAAATAGTGTTATTAAAGACCAGAGAGATAAATATAAAGAGCGTGTTTTGGTATTAGAACAATATGTCGAAAGACTTGAGCGACAAGCAAAAGACAGTAACGATAGATTATGGGGGCTTGTGCCTTAATTGCAAGTAAGCGCGACCATAGACCTAAACACATGCAACAGGGTGTACGCTCCGTATTGGTTTGACGAGTGTAGACATCTTGTGATGATGGGCGGGGCTGGCTCTGGCAAGTCATACTTCTGCGCTGACAAGTGTATCATGCAGATGATTAGCGAATCAGGGCATAGGATAGGCGCGTTTCGTAAGGTAGCTAGAACCATCAAGCGGTCTGTATTCGCACTGCTCAAGTCTCGCCTGAGTCACTGGGGGCTTTTAGAATTCTGCACCATCAACCGGACTGACTTTACGTTCAAGTTTATCAATGGCTCTGAGATATGGTGCATCGGGCTGGATGACCAAGAGAAGCTCAAATCTATTGACGGGCTATCGTTTGTGTGGGTCGAGGAGGCGACAGAGTTTACTGATGATGACCTGAACCAGATTAATCTGCGTATACGTGGCGAGACTCCGGGCTATAAACAGATTGTTTATTCGTTTAACCCGATATCAATAATGCACTATCTCAAGGGTAAGTTTTTCGACAACCCGCCACAGTCCAGCACTGTAAAGGTCACGACATACCGGGACAACGAGTACATAGATGATGAGTACAAGGCAGAGCTTGAGGAGATGGCGAGGAAGTCCAAGAACTTCAAGTCAGTCTATCTCGATGGCAAATGGGGCAATCTCAAGGGGCTGATATACAGTGCCTTCTTGTTTGACGCTTACCCGGACAGCTTCGATGATGAGTGTATGGGGCTGGACTTTGGGTACAACCATCCTATGTCTTTAACGCATGTGGGGTTCAGGGACGGGGCAGACGCATACCTTGACGAGTTAATATATGAGTCAGGCATGACCACAAACGATTTAGTCAAGCGCATGGGTGAGCTCAAGGTATCGAAACATATCATAATATATTGTGATGCAGCAGAGCCAGACAGAATCGAGGAGTTGAAGCGAGCGGGTTACAACGTTGTCCCAGCATACAAGGGTCCCGGCTCAGTGGCAGCAGGGATAGACTTCTGCCAAGCCTTACGGATACACAGCAAGCCTGATAACGTAAACATAAATAACGAGGCTGTTACGTACTCATGGCGCGTAGACAAGAACGATAACCCGATGGACGAGCCAGTCAAGATTAACGATGATGCTATGGACGCTATGCGATACGCGATATATACACACATAGGCAAACCAAGCGCGGAGCTATTCAGCTTTAATCGCGCAGAGATGGGAATGTAAATGCAACTAATTCACGGTGACTGCCTAGAGAAGATGCGCGACATCCCGGACGGCTCAGTCGATATGGTGTTGACCGACCCGCCATATGGGACTACGGCTTGCAAGTGGGATTCAGTGATACCCCTTGAGCCGATGTGGGAGCATCTCAAGCGGGTTATCAAGCCTAATGGGGCTATCGTTATGACAGCGAGCCAGCCGTTTACGACTACGCTGATTAGCTCGAATATGGGGATGTTTAAGTATTGCTGGGTTTGGGACAAAGGTGTGCCTTCTGGATTCAACTATGCCCGATTCCAGCCAATGCGAAAGCATGAGGATATCGCTGTATTCTACACAAGGGCTCCAGCCTATGACAGTCAGGGCGAGAAATATGAGAAGCCAATAACATATAGTATGGCTCAAAGCGAAAGTGAGAGTTCACACATGACACACAGTAGAAAAGGCGAGAAGGTAACAGCAACACACAAAAAGAAACAATCTATTATACAGATTAAAAAGGTTCGCAGAGGAATCCACCCCACACAAAAACCTGTATCTCTAATGGAGTACCTGATAAAGACATACACCAACGAATCCGAAACAGTCCTAGACTTCACAATGGGTTCAGGCACCACAGGAGTCGCTTGTCACAATACGGGGCGCGACTTCATCGGCATCGAAATGGACAACGACTATTTTAATATAGCGAAAGAGCGCATCGAACAAGCGCAGACGGAAACAATATGCACGACTTAACACCCGAACAATACGAAGAAATCTGGCTCTCAGGCGCAGACGCTAGAGCAGACATGCAACACCGCAAGAATTACTATGACGGCAAACACGCTATCATAGGGCAAGGCAAACTCTACGCAGACGGCTCGCCTAAGTCAGAGAAGGTGTCAAACTTCGTTAAGTTTGGGATTGACTTATATACTGGCTCGATTGCAGGTACACCGTATAACATCACTGATATCGAAACGGTAGACGATACAGATGAGGGCGAGGAGGTTGTCGAGTCACCAGAGATTTACAGGACTGTTGGCACAGATAATAACTTCGATTCTTTAGACACTGGATTGCTTCGGGACGCTTTAATATACGGGCATGGGCTAGAGACTCATGAGTTTATTAACAATGAGATAGTCATTACACAGCGCGACCCGCTCGCGTGGATGGTCGTATACAACAGCGATGGAGAGAAGATAGGTGTAATCAATCGCTCAACTGTTGGAGCTGGCGCGTTTGTGGGCGATGTGATGCTCGAAGACCCGCTCGATATATTAGTTGTTTACACAGATACTCATATTATAACGTTTCATAAAAGCTCAAGTGTTAATGATGGCAAATGGTTTGAGCCAGAGCAACACCCTAGAGTTGAGCATCAATACGGGGCTGTGCCTGTGGTAGTGTTTGTGGTCAATGAGGAGATGGCAACACACATCACGGATGACCTTATCGGGCAACAGGACGAGTATAACGAGATTGACTCAGCATCGGGGGATGATATTAAATCCGATTCTGACGGTGTGCTGGCTATCAAGGGCTTTGACCTAAAGCATATACAGGAAAACTCAGAGCTAATACGCGAGAATAAATTACTTCCATTGCCTCCAGAGGGTGATGCGTTCTATATCAAGAAGGGGTCTGACGAGGTGCGTACATCTTCACGGCTGGAGCGTACACGCGAGAATATCTTTATGGGATTAATCGTCCCGGACATCGAGCAGATAGTCGGCTCCGTAGGCTCAACGTCAGGCATAGCACTGAAGCTCAAGTTTAAACCTATGGCTGATAAGGCAGCTTATATGATTGCTAATATTCGACCGGGGGTTCGTGAGCGCGTTAAGTTGATGAATACGCGATTGGGACCAACAGGCAAAGGGGCTATAGAAAACTATCAAGTCAATATCAAGTTTACGTTACCAGTCAACCGAATCGAAGAGTGGCAGAACGTAGGCGCGACCACAGGTATCGTATCGCATACTAAACAGCTCGAAATGATGAGCGATGTTGAAGACCCAGCGCAAGAGCAGAAGCGACTGGATGCAGAACAAGAGAACTCGAGGTTCATTGACCGGGGCGCAGGTACACCCGATGAGGTGGTAGCTAATAACGATGCAGAGATTCAGGCGTTAGCAGTCAATGTCCAGCCACAACTATCGACAATCATTGATGCTGTGAGTGATGCAGCAATAGCGGAAACGTTACGCAGAAGCAATGAGACACCCGCATGATGCCGATTGAGTTCACAGAGGCAGAGAAACAGGCTATCTTGGCAAGCGTAACCATACCGGGCGGTCTATACGACGAGGCTGCCTTGCTTGCTGCGCTGGGCGAGTCAATAGACTTGGACGCTTTAAAGGCTACATTGTTTACAGGCGGGGCAACACCAGAGACAACGGCAGCAGCACTCGCGAATGCAGACAGACAGGCTCGACAGATAGCCGGGAACTTAGCCAAAACTGAGCTCCAGAAGATAGCGAATAAGGTAGCTGACAACATCGCTGAGGGTAAGCGATTCGAGGGATTAGTCGGCAAGCTGGACGAGATTAAAGGGCTAGACTCTGGACGTGCTGCGACACTTGAGAAGCTGAAGCGGGATTTAATTGACAGAGGCGTTACGGGTCAAGAGTTAGTCGATAGAGTTGAGAAGGCTAGGGCTAAGCTGTTGCGCGACCGTAAAAAAACGATAGCAGTAACTGAGCAACGATTCGCGACAGAGAGCGGGGCTCAGGAACTAGCAAAAATACGAGGGGCGAAGTTTAAACGATGGATTACGGCTAACGATGAGCGGGTATCAGAAATGGATGAAGCGAATCAGGCTGAGGGCTGGATAGCCTTTGATGAAACGTTTAGCTCTGGCGATGATGTACCGCCTAGCCATCCGAATTGCAGGTGTACAGTGACATACAGAAATAATCCTCCCAGCGAGCTAGATGAGGCTAGAGTCGATGCAAGGATTCAATCAACAGCGGAGGCGACAGGTTCAGCAGATGGGTGATTATCAGTTATACATAGCTTTGGGCGCGGTGGTAAGCAATATAGCTACAGTGTTCGGGGGTATGCGGATTATATGGGCTAGAATGAATAAATTTGAGGACAAGTTTGACCGTAAACTCAACAATGGTATCAGGAGCGATATCAACAAAATCAATATCTCTATAGCGGAGATTAGGCGCGATATAAAGAACGCTTGAGCAATCCACTTGAATGCTTAAAGCACTTTGTGGTATAAAGTATGTACAACACGACCGGGGGGTCGGACGGGGCTATATTATTCCAGCATATCAGAGTACCAGATACAACAATGCTGATTCAAGCCTCAACACAAAATAAGAGGAGCAGAGAATAGTTATGTCAGAAGAGGAAACGCAGACAGAAACGGAAGAGCCAACGCAGGACGGGGGCGAAACGGGTCAAGACGCTGACACTAAAGATGGCGAAAAGCAAGAAGCGGTTATCACTCAAGCTGAGGTTGACCGTAGGATATCGGCTGGTATTAAGGCTGGCATTCAATCGTATGAGGATAAGCAGAATCAGAAGATTGAGCAGGACAAGAAAATCCAACAGATAACCGATGGGAAGTTTGAGGAGCTGTATAAAGAGACTCAAGCCCAAAACGATGCGCTAAAAGCATCCATCGAATCTAAAGAATTTAAGTCTGAGGCTCAAGACGCATTAATCAAGCTCGATATGGGTCACTTATCTGATGCTATTATCCCAAACGCAAAAACAATCAATGACGTTTTATCGGCTGCTGAGGTATTAAAAAACACCATAACAGAAGAGGCAAGCAAACAAGCTAATGCCCTGCTGGATACTGGTAAACCCAGAGTGCCGACAAAAGAACACAAAACACGAGAGCTAGTGCCGGGTAATCTCAACAAAACAGATTTTGATGAGTACAAGGCTAAGAATGGCTTAGTGTAAGAAAGCTAAAACAACATGGCAGATGAAACAACCACCACCACACTGACGGAGTTAATTCAAACGTCAATCAACCAAGCGCGAGTAACTGAGTATATCGGTGTTGACCTTTCGACACTTGTAGTTAATCGACCGCTTGAAGAAGGTAAAGGCTCCGTGTCTTTCCCTATTTACGACAAGCAATCTATGGCATCCGTAGCAGAGGGTACAGACCTTGCTAACACGGCATTCCAGACGACCGATGTAGAGATTACACCGGGCGAAAAAGGCTTGATGACAACCCTGACTCGACTGGCTAAACGTAGAGCTAAAGGTCAGACAGCAGTTGACATCGGGCGCGTTATGGGCGAAGCATACGCAGAGATTAAGAATACAGAAATCTATGCGCTGTTCGATGGCTTCTCACAGGCTCTAGGCACAACCAATGTCGACATCACAGAGGCATTGATTCAAGAAGCTGTAGCACTATTACGGGCTGCTGGTGCTCCGACTCCATATTACTTGCCTGTAACCGCATACGTATATCAAGATTTGCTTGGCTTGTATAGCAATAACGATAAAAGTATTGCCGAAAGCATCATGCAAAACGCACAGGTAAACGGCATCCTTCCAATGATTCACGGTGTGATACCTGTATTTATCCAGCTTCCCGCTGGTACTGGTACGGGACAACAGGAAGAGCCAGACACCAAGACTGCTATCTTCTCTGGTCAAGCTATCGGGTTTGTCAATGAGTTTGACTTCGATATTGCTAATCAGGCTGATGAGTCATTGCGAGCCGATGAGCTCGTAGCTGTAAGCTCGTTTGGTGTAGGCGAAATCAAAGACACATGGGGCGTAGAGCTCTTAGTTGATAACAAAGACTAATAACCAAATACGGGGAGGGCTTCGGCTCTCCCCAGTACGGAGGAAACATGGCAAAGAGAGACCCGCTATTAGAATACATGGACATTCAGGGACCTAACGGCTCGAAGATTGAGACTATGACAGTAAAGTTGTACGCACCAGAGGGTCATATATTCGCTATGCCACACGGTGGCTCAGCTTTACGGTATGTCGCAAAAGGATACGAGATACACTCAACACCTGAATGGGAAGAAAAACACAAAGAGTATTTAAAGATACAGGCTGACTCATTGAGATTGTCCAAACTTCAGGGCGAAATCAAGAACCGTAAGAAGGCTATCGAGGCTCAAGAAAAGCTCAACGATGACTATGCTGAACTTGAGAAACTTGATGTAGAACTCAAGGCTAAAGAGGATACTTTGAACGGGGTTGAGCCTGTGAAGGTAGCAGAGAAACCAAAGGCAAAGGCTAAAGCAAAGGCATAACATGGCGGTGATAGGTTTAAGCTCAAGCAAAATTGACAGCATCCTCACAGATGTACAGTTGAATCCTGAAATCGGGGTTGATGACTCCGAGTTCGTGCGTAGTGTTATTAGCAGAGCAGCACGTTTCTTGATATCGCAGGTTCATCTTGATAGATATCCTGAGCTCTCACAAGGCTACAGCGAGTCAGGCGTAAGCGCATCAACGGACATTTCATCTGTTGCAACAAATGAGATTCTGGTTTCTATCGATGGCGATAACTTCCAGACTATCACGTTGACGCTTACCGGGCTAACGTCCGGTGCTGCTATTGCTACAGAGTTACAGGCACAGATTCGAGCCATAGGGACTGGCTCATACAAATTTGTGACAGTGACTTTTGATTCAGTAAATACTAAATATACAATATCGTCACCGAGTTACGGAGAAACATCTTCCGTATTTGTCTCGTATGATACTGAGTTAGAACACGTAGCAGTTGAGCTTAAACTATCACCCGATTTTGGCGGTACAGAATTCTCTGGGGGCGATGGGTTGCCTGAGTATGATGATATGGTTATAGCACTGGTAACACATTGGTATAATCGAGTAGGTGTCGAGGGTATGCGTTCACATAGCGTCCCGGGCTCAGGTAGCTATACAGAGTTCGATATCGACCCGCAAGTGCATTCATTTATTCAAGACAACAGGCGATTGATTTACTAATGGCACCACGTCCACATATGCGAGATGCTGTAGAAATCGGAACGCTTGACGACTTCACTACCGGACCCGAACCATCGGAGGTCTGGAGTTATCGTCCTGCCGTTCGGTGTAGATTCATAAAGAAATCGACCAGCGAGATTATAGATGGTGAGCGTACACATTTAACATTCATTGAGATTCACTTACCAGCAGATGTAGAGGTGAATAACAATAGCTCATTCAAACTCACGAAGCGCAACAGGTCTACACTTGCGGTGCCTGAGTTTTACGCTATAGATGGCGACCCGTGGTACACAGAGGATAACAAGACTATCGTTTGTACATGCCAGAACGTCCCAGTAGGGATGCGCGATGCCGATTAAGATAACGGACAATACTAAAGATGTACTACGCAAGGTACATGGCTTAACCAATGATGGCAAGAGAGACTTTGCACAGAAGGTTAAAGACATAGCGAAAGAAGAGTCTCCGAACGTAACGGGCAATAATGCGTCAGAGATTGAATTTGACGAGCCTAAAGAGGGTTCATTTAGAGTATTCACGCAGTCTAATTATGGTGGATACCTTGAGTTTGGGACATCGAGAATGGCAGCACAACCATACTTTAGACCAGCCATCAATATTGCTATATCTGAGTTTCAAGACGAGGGCAAGTGGGGCGAATGATAGACCGAATCCAAATCATACACGAGGCACTGACAACAGCATCCCCACTGGCTACAGCGATTGGGAGTCGGGCGTATTCACCCATAGCGCATAAATCATGGGACGCATCACAGAAGGCTATAGTCTACCATCAAGAAGCAGGGACATCGCATCAAACAGGCGCAACGCTCACCGGGACATACATCTTTAAGCTGTACGGTGGCGACGACACATACACATCAAGCAGAACTTTATTTGGTCTTCTATACGACAGATTACAGATGATGACCGAAACGTTCACATCAGGAACAATTATATCCGCGAAGCTCGAAAGCGACCTTCCACTACCAATTGAGGCGGATACAAAAGCGAAGCCATACATGGCTCGATTCTCGATTCAGTTCGAGGGATAAGGATACACAATGGCAGGAACAAGTATTGTAAGCAGGATTGGGATTCACGCAACGGCTGAGACAGCACTACCAACATTGCCAGCAGCACCGGGCTCGAATGTTGCGGTTGCATCTTGGAGTTCAGCAGGTTTCGAGACAATCAACTCCAGAAATCTGCATTCAGATGACTATGACACGGATATCGAGACGTTTCAATGGAACGTAGAAGAGCATGTGCATGAAACAGTAGCACCGATTAGCGACGGTGTGGACGATGTAATCTTGCTAGGGCGTAGGCTTGAGGATTTAGAAATCAAGCTATACGACATTGACGAAGGGTTGCTGACTTTGGGCTCTGATATCTCAGTCACATCGAACGTAGCAACATGGGCAAGCACATTCACAAACAGGACTGTAGGTATTGAAATCAATAATACTGCTATGTTCCAGTTCCCAAAATCAGTGATTCGATTCACTAATATCGAGATGGGACCGGACGAGGGACAAGTTGCAAGGGCTACGATGATGATTAAGCCTTTGAATGTTTCCGGTAAACCCGGTGGCTGGGACTTAGAGTGGTATTAATTTAAACGCTTGGAGGAGCATTAATGAATACAGAGAGAACAGACGCGCAAATCTTAGACGGGTCGCCTGTAGTAACTAAGTTTAACGGCAAAAAGTATGTCTGGCATCAAAAGCCTAGACGCGAACAGCGCAAGATTAGAACAGAGCTGTTGAAGATTGCCGGGATGTTATTTTCGATAGATGGCATGGGTGACATAGACAAAGCTATGTGTTCACTAGTATCTGTTAATGCAATCCTTGATTTTTGCGAGGACAACAACCCGGATATGCTTTCAGATATAGACGAAATAGAAACCTATATCAAGACATCGGGCGCTCATAGTTTTGTTGAGTTGTTGCAAGATGTGTATATGGTTCTGTATCAAGAATGGTTAGACCCGTGGCTGTCTGGAGACCCTGAAACAAAAAAAAAGAATCTAACCGAAGTAAACACGGAGAATCTGAGCTCTATGAAGTAGTCATGAAAGTCTGGGGCATCTCGTTTAAGGAAATAGAGAACGAGTGGACTGACGATGAATTCTTTATGCACACAGACAGGTTAGTGGACAGGATAGAACGTGAAAATAAAACCAATAAAGATGCTAAAAAAAGGGGCGGGGAAACTTCTAAACCTGGCAGCAGCGACAGTCGAACATCCCTTAACACAAAGGATTTTATGGCTTCTTTACCTAAAAAAGCAGGGTCGTAAATAATGGCTATTAATGCTGGTGATATAGTCTGGTTCATAGACGCTGATACAGGTGGTTTAGATGCCGGGGTTAAAAAGTCTCTGCAATCAGCTAAACGATTGGGCGTAGGATTAACCGCTGTTGGTGCTGCGGGTGCCGCTGCTCTTACAGGTTTAGTCTCAAAGGCTCAGGGCTTCTCAAAGTCTATGGCTGAGGTCAACACACTAGGAGTGAAAGACCTTGAAGGGCTGGGCGATGCGGTCAAGGATGTTGCTGGAGAATTTGCACTTGACTTGACGGATTCAGTAAAGGGTGCATATCAAGCCATATCGTCTGGGGCATCTGAGGCAGAAACACCATTAGTATTAGAGTCTGCTGCTAGGGCTGCTACTGCTGGCATTACAGACTTAACCACATCTATTGAGTTGGGTACTGGTGTCGCTAATGCCTTCGGAAAGTCTATGGCTGACATAGACTCTGTTTTCGATGAGGCTTTCATAGCTGTAAAGGGTGGCGTTACCACCTTTGAAGAGCTTGGTGCATCTGTCGGTAAGTTATCACCCCTATTTTCATCTGTTGGATTATCTAGCGGTGAAATGTTTGCTTCTATCGCTGCATTAACAAAGGGTGGTCTAGCAACAGCCGAAGCGGTAACAGGCATGAAGGCTGCATTGACTGGTATAATTAAACCATCAGCGGATGTGGCTCAGTTTATGAAAGAGAATAAAACTGTTGCGGATGAGCTTGGATTCTCTTTTGATGTCGCAGGTTTAAAGTCTCAAGGGCTTGGCGTATGGATGCAGAATTTGCAAACGCTGACTGGTGGAAACATCGAGACAATGGCTGGGCTGTTTGGTTCTGTTGAGGGATTGGCAGCGGTACTCGCATTAACAGGCGAACAGGCTGGCTCGTTCAATGAACTACTGTTACAGATGAAGGATTCCACAGGAGCATCAAAAGAAGCATTCGACGCTTTTGTGGCTGCGAATCCCGGCTTCGTGTTTGAACAACTAAAATCTCAAATGTCGGTACTGGCTGTAGAGTTAGGTACAGCATTACTTCCAAGCATTATAGAATTAGCGGAAACAATTAAGCCGATGGTGAAACAGTTAATCGCATGGATTAAACAGAATCCAGAAGCGACAAAAGGGTTGATTAAATTGGCAGCAGCTATCACAGCTACGTTGCTTGTGATTGGTCCGCTGCTGATTGCTCTACCCGCTATCGGCTCTGTGCTGGCTGCTCTCCCCGCCATATTATCTGCTGTTGGTGCTGCTTTTGTTTTCTTTACGGGTCCGGTGGGCTGGCTGGTGGCAGCTATAATCGCAGCAGCAGCATTAATAGTGGCAAATTGGGATTTTGTAAAACAGAGAACAATTGCTATATTCACAGCAACAAGTAATTTTATAGGTAGAATTATTGACCGAATACAAGACAGGATAGGCGGGTTTATAGAGCGCGTCAAGCAAGCTATAGAGTTTGCCATAAAACTAGCTAAAGCTATTGGCGAATCTGTAGGTTTACCCGGATTCGCTTCGGGTGGTGTAGTAGGATACGCCACAGGCGGTGTCGTAGGTGGACACAATATGGTCATGGTAGGAGAGCGCGGACCAGAACTGGCTGCACTTCCATCGGGGACAAGAATTATGTCTAATACATCAATGAGAAGCCTTGCAGCAAACCCAGACCGAATAGCTGGAGGTGGGGGCGGTAGCTTCGCACCTGTAATCAATGTTAGCGTAGATGGCTCATTAACGGGAAGCGAGATTGTGGACAAAATCAAAACACCACTATTGCAGATGATGACAGGCGAGCTTAGACAGGCGATGCGCTAATGAGTAAATCTTTTACATGGGATGGCAACGACTTATCGCTTTACGGGTTGCACGTAAGTGAGTATTCTATCCCTGAGATGGGGGCTATCAGGTCAAGCGTACACAGTGCCGTTTTTGGCGATTCTTTGTTTACATCAACCAATCACACTACACAGCAGATAACTATTCGTTGTGAGGTCATAGGGGGCTCCAGAATCGACCTGAGTGAGAAGATGTCATCTGTTCTAGGGATTCTAAACCCGATACTAGCAGATAAACCTTTTACCTTCCCAGACTTTCCAGATAAGCGTTTTGTCGGGCGTGTGGTATCTATCACGCCCCCAGAGGTCAAGGGAGAACTAGGGCGAGTGTTTACGGTTGAGGTTGTGGCTATGGCGCATAAGCAGGACTTGGAAGAGGTGAACGATTCAGTAGCAATCATAGCGACACCAGAGACATATACAATCCCCGCTATATCGGGCAATATGAGCCGAATTCCGGTAGTTTTATATCTTAGGAATAGTACGGTATCCCCACACATATTATCGCCTATAACGATTGAGAACACGACCACAAACGAGACAATGGTTGTTACACCTACGGTATCACAGGGTAAATCTATCCGCTTTGGTGAACTCGACAGTAATGGTAGATATACGGAGTCTATAGGTGTATCGGGTGGAACCGAGGCTATACCATCCAACAACACATACAACGACAGTATAGCATCATATACATCGGGCGACTGGATACGATTAAAGGGCGGTGTAGACAATTCTATAATGGTCACAGGGTTTGTAAGTAACGGTGTATTTGAATGGGCTTATAGAGGAAAACATTTTTAATGGCTACAGTAGAATTTCCAGAGATATTTAACAACGGGTTGACGCTCCTAAACGGAGCAATCAGTGACTCTACAACTACGGTTGTAGTTGATTCAGCACTTGCACTGGGACTTGACAACTCAACCACGGATGCGTATGTAACAATTATCGCTCCGTCAACGTTTGGGTTTAACCCATTCCTTACACCTGAAACATTAGAGGTTGTGCAGGTAACGGCTGTATCGAGCAACACATTAACCGTGACAAGGGGAGTTGATGGGACAACAGGCGTAGCATTCGGGGATAATGCTTATGTTATGACTCGAAACAATGCAGCGACTCTGGAGCGGGTTTATGATGCGCTTACAGACGGGACAGACAGCCTAAACATAGACTCTATCCTTATCGGGGGTGATTCAACAGTAAGCGGCGACAGGCTTTTAAGCGCGACTGGTGTAGATAAAACATGGTCAACGTATATATCAGCATCGGGGATATCTCTAGCATCGACAAACCCAGCTGGGGCTTTAGCTGTTCAGGTTATGTCTGCGGGTGATACTGAGATAGCCATGATACCATTTGACCAGTCATCGAATGAGTTTGTCACAACAGCATTTATTATGCCAGATGATTACGATGGCTCAAGCATGACCATAGAGTTATACTGGACAGCATTGTCAGGTACCGGGGCTGTTGATTGGTCGTTTTGGATTAGAGGGTTTACACATGACGATGATTTAACATCCACGCACGGATTCAATGCCTTCTCGACATCCACTTTGACCGCAGCAAACGACTTACAAATAACATCTACAACCAAAACGATAGGGGGTAGCGTTGTTGGTGGAGAGCTTATCACATTATTACTACAACGGGCTGCATCGGCTGGTAGTGATACTTTAAACGCAGACGCACAATTAATCGGTATTAAACTTAGTTACACATAGAGGAGACATTATGGCAGTTGTAGTAAATATAGACAATCTTTATG
>Ga0255048_10001380_pt1 | contig 16855 bp, 26 predicted proteins | sample JV7_2_2_MG_FD_183619 | JGI IMG/M metagenome (GOLD analysis project Ga0255048, IMG submission 183619) | Seawater microbial communities from Jervis Inlet, British Columbia, Canada - JV7_2_2 | ecosystem: Environmental > Aquatic > Marine > Inlet | place: Canada: British Columbia | collected 2016-10-06
TCTGGCTCTGGCTATGGCTTTGGCTATGGCTCTGGCTATGGCTCTGGCTCTGGCTATGGCTATGGCGGTGGCTATGGCTATGGCTCTGTCCCTGGCTATGGCTATGGCTCTGGCTCTGGCTCTGGCGATGGCGGTGGCGATGGCGATGGCGGTGGCTCTGGCGATGGCTATGGATCCAATGAAGGACGCGGAGATGGTTGAAGAATACGGCTATGGCTCTGGCGATGGCTATGGCTATGGCTATGGCTCTGGCGATGGCTCTGGCGATGGCGATGGCGATGGCTATGACTATGGCTATGGCTATGGCTCTGGCTCTGGCTCTGGCTATGGCTCTGGCTCTGGCTATGGCTATGGCGATGGCTCTGGCTCTGGCTATGACTATGGCTATGGCCCTGGCTCTGGCTCTGGCTGTGGCCCTGGCTATGGCTATGGCTCTGGCCGTGGCGATGAGGACGGGAGCGGAGATGGCTAGCGGATACGAATACGAATACGAATACGGCTATGGCTCTGGCTCTGGCTCTGGCTCTGGCTCTGGCTATGGCTTGGGCTATGGCTCTGGCTCTGGCGATGGCGATGGCTATGGCTCTGGCTATGGCTATGGCTCTGGCTCTGACTCTGGCTCTGGCTATGGCTATGGCTATGGCTATGGCTCTGGCTCTGGCTCTGGCCATGGCGGTGGCGGTGGCCGTGGCGATGGCTCTGGCGATGGCTGTGGCTATGGCTCTGGCTCTGGCGGTGGGGGGGGACACAGAGATGGCTAACGACACGCTGCAGTACGTACAGGCCCTTACCGGCAAGCGCCATGAAGAGGCTCGCATAATGTGGGCATGGCGAAAGGACCGGGGAGCAGGCGTCATGGAAACTCAGACCGGTACATGGCCAAGCTTTTCGAACATGCTTGGATGCCTAAACAAGAGAGACCATGGGATATTCTGCCTCGTTAATGAGTCCTCTGATTTCACACGTCGCCGCAAACAGGATATCTGCCGAGTCCGCGCAGTCTGGGCAGACTTTGATGGGGCCGGGGAGCTGCCGAAGCTCCCGATGGAGCCCAGCCTTGTAGTACAAACGCGCAGTGGGTACCATGTGTACTACATTCTGAAAGATAGAGTAGGTGGTATCATGTGGGGCGAGAGCATGAACCGCCATATAGCCCGGAAGTACGGGGCCGACCCTAGGGCGTGCGATGCTGCCAGGGTTTTGAGGGTGCCGGGATTCTACCACCACAAGGGCGACCCCTACCTAGTCACACTATTGGCCAACACTGGCAAACGCTACACCCCCAAGGACCTGGAAGCAGCGCTAGGGGCCCCTGAGAGGCCCCAGGAGGCGACTTGGGCCAAGACTGCGGCCCCACCCCTCCTTTCGCCTCAGGACACCGCCTGGGGCGTTGCAGCGGCCTTAGATGAGAAGCGCAAGGTGGGTGCCACGCCAGACGGGGGCAGGAACCACCAGTTGGCCACGTCGGCCTTTAAGCTAGGGCAGATTGTGGGTATGGGTAAGCTAACGGAGTACAGTGCCGAGTTGGCATTGTTGAGGGGGGCGAGGGAGAATGGGTACGCCGAGGAGGAGGGAGACACTAGCACCATGCAGACCATTAGATCGGGCCTGCGAGAGGGGGCGAAAAGGCCGAGACGTGCTTAAGGAGATATTGGAGGATACGCTACGGCGGTGTGACGAGTTGGAGAGTCAGCGGGATGAGGCCAATAAGCTGAGAAGGGGGGCTGAGGCTTCCCTGGAGGTAGCCCGCAGGCTGGCTGAGGAGTGGCGTGAGCGCTGCATAGAGTACACCTATGGGGAGGGAGAGTACATCTACGGGCCAGTGAGTGAGAACTTGCTACCATGGGAAGAGATTGATAAACCTTTAACCAAGGAGAAGAGTAATGGCATGGAATGAAGTAGGAGGGAAAAAGAGCACTACGGGCAGCAGCGCTACTTACGTGAGGTACAACGCGCTCGCAGATGGCGACGTAGCCGTGGAGGGCACGTACAAGGGCAAGGAGGAGAGCAACTTCAGCACCGAAGAGGCGCCTAAGTACAACTATGTGTTTGAGAAGAGTGACGGCCAGAGGATCGTTCTCAACCCCACGGGCCACCTCAACTGGCTGATGGAGTTTGTGGAGCCAGAGTCCGTGGCGCGCGTGGTGTACCTCGGCAAGCACAAACCAGAGGGCAAGAGCAAGTTTCCAGACACGCCGGTGCACCGCTTCCAGGTGCTGGTGGACGGAGAGGGCGATGGAGAACCCTTCTAAGGAGATAACAGGTGCCAAGTTCCTGGAGGTCACAGATCCACTGGAGGACTGGGAGATTGGCATGCGGGTATGGGCCTGCGAGGCCGAGGAAGTAGAGGACTTGCGTGTCTACACACACAAAGGGTATGATCCAGCAGTCACGGGGCTGTCAGACTTCATCACCGTGCAGTGGGAGGCTCATGACAGAGTCTACAGAGCCACGTTTGGGCTGGGTCTGGTCTGCGAAGTACGGGCAGCTGCTGTGGAGCACTCCGACGGAGTGGTGCGGCTGGCAATACCGGCCAGGGCAGAGTGCGTGCCAGAAAGGATTGACAATGAACACTAGGTCTCTTGTGGACCATATTGAGGATATGTTATGCTGGCACCGCGGAGACGGTGGTTTACGCTATGATATATACAGCGACGAGGTAGAGTCCGCTATCCTGGGGGAGGTGGCGTGTCTGCTGAACCAGTAGTAGATGTCTTCACCGTTGTGCTCTGTCTCAGGCTGATGGACATGGCACAGATGTGTGGCTCCCTGTCCTTGAACTGCGGCGCCAAGGGCAAGGAGGCGCACGCCAGGCGGCTGAAAAAGGCGCAGAAATGCTTCAACGATATGTTGACAGAGATTGAGACAGATGCTAAACAGTTAGACATGAGCTAAGGAGAGGACGATGTTGACGAGGGATAACTGGATAGAGGTTGTTGCGTACCCACTTGGCCTACTATTGGCCATCGTCCTGCTAGTCGGGACACTTGCACACATTGGAGGATGCGGTGGCATTGACGAAGATACAGGAAACTACATTGATAATCCATGGAGTAATGAAGGTGAGGATACTGGGGGAGGAGACGCAGGCTGTCCCATTTGTGAGCAGCCCGTGCAATCTGAAGACCCAGGAGTTATTGACAGACTTAGAGACCGTCTGCGATCACTTGAGGAGCAGCTTAGGCTGGCACAAGAGCAGAACGGGGCATGTGATGGACAGTGGCACCAGTGCATCGACGACGTCACAGAGTGCGCTGCCGGACAAGAGCGACTCAGAGAAGAACTTGCAGGAGTCGGTAGCGCTCTGGCCAGCTGCACCGCCGAGCTCGGAGCTTGTGCCGAGGACCTCGCAGGCTGTGAGGAAGATGTCGCAGGGCTGAGTGAGTGCTGCCGTGCTGATGAGTGTCCGCCTATCTGCGCTGAGGTCTACGAGGGTCAGATTGAGGACCTGCAGGACCAGTTGGACTTCTGCAAATGTCAGCGCCGTCATCCCTTCTGCTGGCGTAGTAAGTGTAGCTTGGGGGGCTAGCCATGAACAGGAACGATGATCTGATAACGCGGGTTGCAGGATGTTTTGTCGTAATATTCCTCATCTTCAGTGTGAAGAGCTGTGTTCAGCACACAGTGGAGGAGGATACTGCAAGGGCTGCGGCGTGTGACACGGACAGATGCAGATGTATGGCTTATGCAGACGGTAATACAATAGCCGTGTTAGCGTGTAGATAATGGAACGCCCATGGGTTGAGCACTTCTTCACGGCTGTCCGTGAGAAGATGGAGGTAGGCCAGCGGGAGCACGGCGACGGCTCTCTGGACCGCAACCCCTCTGAGCTGATAGAGGAGATGATGGAGGAGGCCGTGGACGTCGCCGGCTGGGGCGCTATTGCCTGGATGAGACTGGCAGAGTTGCTAGTGGATATCAGAGGGGCGGAGCATAGGCTGGAGGAGCTGCGGAAGAGAGCCGCTGAGATTGAGCGGAGGCTGGGATGAAGTATGAAGATGTTGCACTGGAGTTCGATAGGGCTTACGCGGACACGGTGGTCTATGGTACAGGTGTTATATTGATTAAGATATTGAATGGTGCGCTCGTCTGCGAGAGGATCTTACCAGCTCGCATCACAATAGACGGTGCTATTCCTCCCTGCAGTCCTTCTTCCACGCCTCCAGCTCCTCAATCTCCGAAGTAGCCTTCCCCGTGATGTCGTCTGAGGACGGCTCGTCCTTCTTCTTGAACGCCTTGATGAGGGCCACTAGGCCTGGTAATGCACTGACTATGGCTTGGATTACTCTACTTACCACGTCCCTTTCCTCCCTTCGGCCAGCCCTTTTCGCCGGCCAAGCTCATTATGTACTCTTCACGCGCCTTCTTGAAGGACCTGTCAAGCTTGAGGCGCTGGTTGTAAAACGCGTCAAGCTTTGACTGAGCCTTTGACGCCGCTGCCGGCCTCCCCTTTGATGCCGCTACGCCTTCGGGGCTAATAACACTCTCTGGTATTAGGTACTCGTCGTACCCCAGGTCCGCTCGTCCCTTGGCCATCTTGTCCAGCGCTTCTGCCGGGAGCTCCGACTTGACCACATCTCCCTCGTATTGTTTTGCGTAGCCCTCCGCTTCGCTTTTTGACGTAGTCCAGTTCCTCTTTCCTGGCGGGGGCTTATCGCCGACAAATTGGGGGTACGTCTCCGCATGACCGCGCTTCCCTGGCATGCCCTTGAACACCCCCACCGTCCTCTTAAGCACCCCTTTCGCCCCCTTGCCTATCTCACCAACAACCTTAGCCACGTCTGCTCCACCGCTGCTGAGCATACCCCCGCCCATCCCTGAGCCAGGCAGGTACACAGCCTGCTTCTGCTCTGGGTTAGAGTACTCCTGCACGCCCAGGTACCCGGCGTCTGCTAGGGCCTGGAGCCTCCGCACCTTGTCCGGGCTAGGCTCAGTGTTGTACTCGTTAGTCTCTGTCATCTGGCGCACGTCCTTCAGCATTCCGCCAGCTATCTTCCCCTTGGCGGCGGTGATGACATCGTTGGCTTCGGTTTGGCGCTTGTACTGGAGCTTCTGGTGGGCCATGGAGACGCCTGGGCGCGTGTACTGACCGCGCGGTGACTGCATCGTCTCTAGCGGCTCTATGTGCCCCCAGTCGTCCTTACGAAAGCTCCGCTCTAACATCTCCGGGTCCTCGGAAGGCTGTCCCCAGCCCTCTGCGGCCGCTGCCTCGGAGTATATCCTGCGAGTCCTCTCGTCGTCGGCATACAGCTTGCCCTCTAGCCTGAGGGTTGTCTTCCTGTCCTTATCCTTGACGGCCTTGGCGTAAGCCTTGCCGTGCTTCTCCCTCCACTCCCTGAGTGGCATCTTGTAGAACTTCATATCAGCTGCGCGGGCGGTTGGTGCGTCGTCAAGGAACCTGGTAATCGCATCGCCGGGCAGGGTGACAGAGTGCTTCGTTGCCGCAGACCCTCTCCCCGCCTTCTTGTTCGCCTTCGCTTGGGCTTGGGTCCTGCCGGTGGCGCCCGGGCCTATGAACGGCTCCAACCCTGCGGCCCTGGTCCTTGTGGCGATTCGGCTAAGCTCTCCTGCCATGCGCTCATTGTAGCCGGCCTCCATCAGGGCCTCTGTTGTATATGGGTGGTCTTGTCCGGATGTACGGGCAGCCGCTATGTTGGCATCGCTGCCGGGGGAGTGGTCTATAAGCCCGTTCTCTGAGTAATATGCAGCGTCCTTGGGGTTGTCGAACTCCCTGTACTCCCCTGTCTGCCTGGCGTAGGCAGCTGCCATGCCTGGCTCCATCTGTACTAAGCCCTCACCCGACGGGAAGATCGTTGGCATGGCCTGGTACTTTTCCTTCTTGGTGCCAGGGGCGTAGCTCATCCTTGGATCTGGACCACCGCCCCACTGCATTAAGTGGCTTGAGTTAGGAGCGCCGGGGGGCGGTGCCTGGCTCTGCTTCGCCCTTGCTTCGAAGTCTGGTCTGTCTTTAGCCTTGGCCATCCTCTTCCTCGTCGTCCTCTTCGTCCATCGGGATAATGCTCAACATTTGCATCTGCTCCCGTACTTCGTTGAGCAACTCCCCAACGCGGACAACAGCTGCTTCAAAGCGCTCCTCATTGCCAAGCGCTAATGCAAGGTTAGCATCTGCGATGGCAAATTGCACGGCCTCCAGCGTATTAATAATGTACCCACGTACAGTGTTGCACAGGTCATACCCGGGGCAGAAGGGGTCGTCTGTGAGGAGTGCGACCTCTAGCACCTGCTCCTGCTGGCAGCGTGCTAGCTCTGCCTCGCAGTAGGCGTCGATCACGGGGCGGATGGTCATGCGGGCAGCGATAGCAGCGTCCTGCAGAGTCCCCAGAGTGGTGCGGGGGCTGCTGAATGCAGCACAACTGGCCAATAGGAGGGCGAGTACTAGGATGATTGCTTTTTGCATTTCTTCTTCCTTACGGATGTCATCTTGTCAGCGGCTTCTTTGACCTCATGCACCGCCAGCAGACACCCCTTGGGTATTGATAGGGAGCAGCATGTGTCGCAGTCCTTGCCGTTGAGGATGCCGAATGTGTGTGTCAGCGTGATGGTATCCTCCGTCTCACACAGCAGCAGCCCAACGCTCACGCACTCCTGGGCTTCCTGCTTCTCCCGCGGATTGTGCCAGTCGTCGTTAGAGGCCGCGTCTATCCAATGAATGACGACTAGCTGTTTTCCGTTTAGCCAGCTCTTCAAATTGCTTCTGGACATCTGTCATCCTCTCCAGTATGGGGTCTGGCCTGACGCTAGCGCCGAGGACCTTGAATTTCCTACCTGTCTGCCTACTGGCCAACACGGACAGTCGTTCTATGACAGCCATGACGATGCGGAGGATGCCACTGAACTTGGTGTAGTGCTTGGTTAGTGCGTTGATTACGGAGAGAACCAGAAGTACGGGCGGCGCCCAGAGAGTGACAATATCTAGAAACTGCTCCATCCTAACCTCCGATGAATCTAGCCACTGCTGCTACCAGCCCACCCCCTCCGGTACCGAACAGGACCGCTAGGATGGTGAGCTTGACGCGTTGGTTGTGTACCTTCTCTAAGATCTCCCGGTGCTCCTCGGAGTTGCGCTCCGAGAGGTCGGACACCAGCTGGAATACCATGTCTATCTTGTCCATTAGCCCTCCACCCAGTAGCCTATAAGATACATCGCCTGCGTCCCGGCAGCCGCCGACACGTAGTACTCAACCTTGCCGTTTGTGGGCATGGCAATAGTCCCTACGGTGCGGAAGAAGTTTGACGCTGTGTCAGACTTCGCCCAAATCGCCGTGATAGCTGCATCTGCGGCGCCCGAACTTCTGACGGCAAAGGTGACGGCTGACGTGTGGCTCGTAGTGATTGACCACAGTGACGGCTTGCCGTAGGCGGATGGGGGTAGCCACCCCGATGTGTCAAGCTCGTTGAACGTGGCGTCCCTGGTCATGACACTGTTAGTGGCAGAGTTTATGACTGCCGTCCCGCCGACCAAGCGCTGGCCCTTGTTCAGGGTCTTCCAGGCTGCCGCGGAGATAGCCATGAACTTCTGGCAGGAGCCACCGGCTAGCGGGTAGGCAGTATCTGCTGCAATAGAGTCGATGGTATCACCGTCTCCGGGGAACACGTTGCAGTCGTTGGCAGTGTCGTTGAGAATCTCGTAAACCTGGCCTGCAACCGGTGCAGCAGGGAGAATGACCGAGTCACCGTCCGCCGCGCAGGTTGTGATTGTGCTATATCTCTCTGTGATAGCTACCGCGGAGGCATTCCCCCCGCCAGAGAATGCGGTTATGCCGATATCAGCCGACTCCAGCAAGGTGCCGCTAACCGTGGTGTCACCGACCAACTCTAAATCACCGAACTTGGTGTAGATGGAGACCCAGTCATTGGCGCCGTTGGCGTTGAACTGCTGGTACGCACCGGCCAGTAGCTGGTACACTCCACCGGCACCACCGTTGTCAATCTCCTCATCCCCATTGGCATAGATGTCAACCCTATTGGCCGTGTTGTTACGGATTAGTATAGGGCGCGTCCGGTCTGCGCTGGCACTGGGAAGCCGAATACCATCGCCATCGCTGGCAGAGGACGTCACTTCGGAGAAGAACGCTGTAGCCGTGTTGGCTGACGTGTTGTCCCCACCAGCCGTTGCGGTGTATGACGCCTTCTGACAGAAGAAGTGGCTGTCATGGTAAGCGGTGGAATTTGTCGTAAACACGCCGCTTGTGGTCAGCTTCACAACTGTGGTATCGCCTGCGACGTCAAGGTCTCCGACGACTGTCAGGTCCTCAGGGACCGTGAAGTTACCGCTGCTGGAACTTACGAGTTCATCATCTAGCCATGACATTATTTCACCACCAATACGCAAATGAGGGTTAAGGCAAGGAGTAGCGTGAGCGCATGTATCTTGATCAGCCTGTTGATGCGCTGCTCCGTCTTGTTTGTCGTCTCTATGACAGCGTTCTTGAACGCCAGCATCTTCTCTTCCAGCTTGTTAATCATGACCTGCTGCTCCTTGCTATAGATTCTTGTTTTGTCAGTTGTCCAAGGCATCTAATCACCCGGCGTATCTACTATCCAGTTGGTTCCGTACGTATCGGTGAGCCAGTTGGGGCCGTTCTCCCCCGTATCGAATAGCCAGTAGTGATAGGCCCCCGACAGCCCTATGGCTGACTGAGATGCTGCACCTGCTGTCTGTGCTGCCGTTCCAATGACCCATACAACGCCCTGTGCTGCCTGTGTGGCTGCCCCTGCAACCTGGGCTGCGGTGCCGACGACCCAGACCTTGCCTGCCGCGGCCTGTACGGCTGCACCGGCTGTCTGGGCTGCGGTACCAATGACCCATACCTTGCCCGCCGCTGCCTGCGTTGCTGCTCCGGCTGTCTGGGCGGCGGTGCCTGTTACCGGCGGCGGTGAGTTGACTATCCATTCTGCGTCCGGTATTAACCTATAGAGCATTACATGAACCCGCCGTTCATTAGTGCAGCGGAAGTCTCTCGTATATCATGTGTCGTTTTGTAAATCCTCACCTCGGAAACCGTGTACAGGCCGTCCCAGGCAGTACCGCCGTCAGCATGGTTCCCGATTACGAGATCGTTAGGGCTAACCAGGGGCAGCGTGTTGGTGAGCTGCGCAATAACGCGCCCACCCTCCTTCGACATTGCGTATATTCTAGTTACTAGGCTTGCGCCAATTTCGCAATTCCACACCACGTCGTACCAGCGGTCGTCTGCGATCAGCCCGTTGGCGGTGTATTGAGCGTTGTTAGCCCCCGACTGTCCGGTGATCACGCCAAGTGCGCCGTTGCTAGTTACGCCAATATGCATCCCGCCAACCTGATGCTTCAGAGTAGAAATGAGGCCCATGTTTGATGCCGTATCGGACTTGAATCTCACGTGATAGACGAAACAGAACGGCGCATCCGCGGCAACCGGGGTGTATAGATTGCCATCTGACCAAGATATCTTCTGGTTGGTATTCCCCCCGGCAAACTTTGCAGCCCATCCATCACGTCCAGCAACCCAGCTAGCATTGGTCATGGCCGTTGACAGCTTATTTCCGTGTAGGTCGTTCGGCAGACCAGCGCCCTCACTGAACGGGCAGGCAAAGATTATCCCGCCTGAAGACAGACACCTGGCATACTTAACGGTCTGCGATGTGGTCGGTATAGCCATTATGACAGAGCGGTTACCCTTTCGAACCATGCCTCACAGACGCAGTCCTCGTCAGTGTTAGAGCCACGCCCCACCCTGAAGTATTCAGTGCCCAGAGGAATGTCAACAACCCAGCTCTGTGAACCGTTGTTGGCTGTTCCCGGAGAGAACGATCCACCCCAGGCATACCACTGATCCACACCGCCGCCGGCCTCATCGACGCCAATCTCAACGAATATCTGACCAGCAACTGTTGGACCAGTGGCCCCGTTGGTAATCTTCAGACAGATGATTGACCCGCTGTACGCATTGGTAGTAGTAATAGTGCTGCTGTATGCGGTCGCCGCGCCTGCCGTCATTGTATTGGTGTTTAACACCGCTTCAATTGTCTTCGTAAGCGCCATTGTCTATCCGTTCATGAAGGCTTCCATGGAGGTATTCAAACTAGCCTCCAGCGCCTTCTTAGCTATGTCAGCGTCTCTGGCAGCAATAGCTGCGGCCTTGTAATTCGCAGCCCCGCCACCCCCCGCCTTGGCCCTAGCCGAGTACACAAACTCGTCAGCATCACCAGCGTTCCACGTTGCTATAACATGACCAACGTCTGTCTTGTCCTCGTCTAACCTTATGTTAACCGTCCAAGCCATTATGCACTCTCCGGGACCGTGAAGGTCCAGCTGCTTATGGACACAGTGCCGCCAGCTACGATGGACAGGCTGTCTAGAATAAGGTCTGCAGCAGAGGTGCCGCAAGTGCCCTGGATTACCGCTGTCCCGCCATTGTTGCAGGCTCTGAAGAATGACGCGGTTCCTGTGGCATCAGCGCTGGAATCAGCCGTGATGGCAGCGGCGGTTGCTATACCGCCCGGCGTTCCATCGGCAGCTGCCCCAAACGCTGTGGCGCTCAGTGTCAGTTGGGCCAATAAGGTCTGGTCGGAGATGGCGGTGTCTACGTCGGCTGGAATGCCGCCTCCGACGTCATAGATCTTAATAGACCCAGCACCACCCGCATCCAGAAGGTCTACGATGGCATCGCAGGCCGCTATCGCAGCAGCGTTGCTAGTCTTTGTTGCAGTAGCCATGGTCTACCTCCTACTGGTGAACAACGCAGGTGACTAGGTTCCCAGAAGCCGCCCCGGAGGTTCTATCCAGGAAAATTCTGAAGTAGTTAGCCTTGTTCTTCGTCACCTGGATGAAGCCGCTGACGTCGGCGTTAGCCGTGTCTACAGTCACCCCAGTTGTGCCGTCAGATAGCTCAATGTTCACCGCGTCCAGGTTGGTGGCGTCGGGGTCGTTGTGCGCTTGCACTCTGACCACGCCGTTCCAATCCGTGCCCTCCACGTTGTAATGGAAGGAGACATAACCCTGTATGCCATTGGTCCTAATCCAATTGGAGTACAGGTCTGCCGCCGGAATGACGTACTGGTCGAACTTCGCTACGGCATTTGTATTTGCGGTAAGGAACCCGCCACCTTTTGCATTTGCCTTGTCAGACATTGTTACCTCTCCATAAGTCGTTGACCTAAGCCTGCGCTAGGTCCTGTTGTTGCCTGGTTGATGCCAGACACAGCCCCGGGGTCTCCCGGAGGCTTAGGTCCACCCACCTGAGCGGGAGGCACTTGCATCCCCTCGGCTTGGTACGTTGCTTGCAATCTGTTAGTTAAAGGCCACTGTTTAGTACGGCCTAATAGCTGGCCAGTTGAGTCGGTTACAAGTCCGAGCTGTTCCTTCTCCTTATTGGTGAATACCCTGCCATATGCCACAGCGGTGTCCACGTGCCTCGCCAGCTCATCAGCGAACAGCTGGGCCCACTCGTTATGCTGCTGCCACCAGACGTCCGCTGCTTCCCTGGTGAGCTCTTGGTTGTGGAAGTCTGCCAGGATTGAGGACGGTACCAGGGTGGACCTGAGTGTACGGGAGAACGACACACGGTCCCTGGTGGGGACTACGGGCGTGCGCTCATGGGAGATCCATTTAGGATTGTGGAACTGGGGCATGCTGGCCTGTAGGTGGTTGAGCATATTGAGGTAGCCCTGCACCATGGACGTCGCAGCCTCCTGCGGTACACCCTTAGCAGCCAGCCCGGCACGTATGGACATCTCCATCTGCTGGGTGTCTACGCCCCTAATCTCTCCTGCCACCTGCTGGTACTCCTTGTTGGTCAGGTATTGGATGGGCGGGACCTTCATCGCTCTAATGAACTCCCTGCCGCCGTCCACGTACTTGTCATACTTCACGGGCAGCTGCGTCATCTTGCCGTGAGCCATGGTCCACTTGCGCAGACTGGGACGTCCAGCTGCCAGGGAGCTACCCATGGCGAAGCGGGCACCTGGGGTACCCATGATGCCCTTGTAAATCATCTTCTGCGCTGCGGACAGGCTGGGTGTGAATATCTTGTGGAACAGATAGCCCATAGGACCGGCCTTGAAGGTGGTCCACGCGCCCATGGCGCCGTCTATCATCCCCGCCCTGGCCTTGTCCCCCACGCCCTCTATGGTCTCCTCTAAGGCCTGCTTAAAGGCCTCGTCGCCCGCCTCCACCTCACGCATGGCCTTGGTCATCCGAGAGTCATAGAGCTGGTTCGTTCTTAGAGCGGGACTCCCCATACTACCGGGGCCCTTACGGATAACGCCCTCTTCAGCCCGGCCCATGATGCTGGCGTACTCAGCCTTGTCAAAGTCGTCTAGACCACCCAGCCCCCTGGCCTCCAGTGCCTCGGCCTGAGCTTGCAAGGCCTCCCTCTTCCGATGGGCGTCATCCCTTTTGGCCATCGCCTTAGCAGTCTTCTCAATGCGCTTGCTGAAGCCCTTGCGGAACAGCCACCCAGCCGCACTGGGGAGAAAGGTGCCCAGTACTCCAGCACCTGCACCCAGCTTAAGGCCTGAGCCCACGGAGTCTGCTATCTGCATACCGGAGCCGGGGATACCCAGCGCCTTATCGATAGCTGACTTGCCGGTAGCCTCTGACAGGGCGATACCGCCGCCCTCTAGGCCGGTGCCAACTACATTACCTGCTAGCTTGGCTGAGCCACGCCGAATCGCACGCTTACCTGTTTCAGCGCCTAACCCCTTGCCGATGCCCTTGGCTGCAGCTCTACCGCCACCCACCAAGACGCCCGAGAGTCCTGTGCCAGTAAGGGCGCCACCCATGAAGCCTGCGATGGAGCCGGCGATACCTGCGGCCTTGTTCTCCTCCTCGTCCACTCGCATCTGCCGGAGCTCTTGCTCTGACATCATGGTAGAGGCTAAGATCTCCCGCAGGGGACCGAACATGGAGTCTTGGATGCCCCGCTTAAACTGACGCAGGGCTCCGCCCTCGCCTAGCTCAGCGTGCAGGCGCTCCTTCTCGGCTTTTGATTCCTGGGCTAGCTCGCCCCAGGAGACCTTATTCTCGCTCTGTTGAGCCATTTATTCTGCCGATCATTATTGCCCGAGAATTTCCTGGATATACTTCAACGTCGGTTTGTCTGCGTCCTCCAGTATTTCCGGGTGTTCTTCAACCCACTGGCGGGCGCGCTGTAAGCCGCGTCTGACGTCGGCAGCAATCCGCGCCCTGTCATTGGGGGAGGCCTTCTCGTAGGTCTTGACAGCCTTCTTTACAGAATCTGCTAACAGCAACGCCATCTTCTTGTGGGCCGTGGACCTAGTATCCTTTATCCCGGGCAGTCTGACTTCAAACGCCTGTCTATCCGCCTCGGATACCTGAAAACCCGCTGCAGCCTTGGCCATGGTTATCCCCAGGCCACCCTTTTGCTCATTGTAAACACCCTCGTCTGTCGTAAGTGGGGACCATGAGCTACCAAGCACGGACTCAACGTGTCGCTTACCCCAGAAGCTTGTCTCGTTGTAGAGATCATAGATTCTGTCAAGCGCATCAATACCCTGTGTAGAGGCAGTGATTTGCTCGCCGGCCTTGGGGTCATCCCATTTCACGGGCTCACTGCCGCCAAGGGCCTGCTGTTTGGCCGCTCTCTCACGGATGTCTGCGTACAACTTAAGACGCTTCATCTCTACCTCTAGGCCGCGCTGCATGATCGCCGTATGAGCGGTTACCATGTCCTCAGATTGACCCAGTAGCTGAGACTCCTGCATCATGGATTCTGTTACGTTCATCACCCGCTGGTACATGGATGAGGTAAGACCTGCTTCCATCTTGGCAAGTGCCTCTTCCTTCTCTAAGCCAAGCCCGGTCGCCCTCATCTTAGAATTAATACTGCTCATCTGAGCCTTGACATCACGGTCAATGGCTTTGTCGATCAACTGGACGATGGGGTTGGGCCCCTGTCCGCCACTAAAGAAAGCAAAGGCTGACGATGCTAACGCCATCAGGACCTGTGCTACTGCAGGTGTGTCTTCCTCCCACCTCTTGGGGTCTACCCGCAGAGAACCAAGGTCCACAATGGCCTCGTCGTAGGCCTCCTGGAGATCCATGATACGGGCCCGGGTTCTGTGCTCACCCTCCATGCCGATACTGTGCATAATCTGGGTCTGCATGGACTGCATCCGGGCTAGGTTACGAACCCGCGTAGCACTGGCTCCGTTGTAGCCGTCCATCTCCTTCTCTAAGCGGTCCGCGGCCATCCCCACAAATCCATCTGAAGGCCCCTCAGCGCCCTCAGGAGACGCGTTAGGCCCTGCGTTAAGGGCAACGGTCCTCTGGTGGTGTTCAACGGCCTCCTGGGCCGCCTGGAGAGCCGTATAGTGCTCTTCCTGGGCGCCCGCAAGGTCCTCCCTGGCCTTCTTGGTGCGGACGTTAATCTTGCTGGTGTCCCCGTATGGCTTGCCCTCTGTTCCAGGGGGGCCATAAGGCTGGATATAGCTCTGCTTCTCCCGCTCCTCACTGATGGCATCTGCTAGCTCATTGGCCAGAGTGCCAACCTTGGCGGCCTTACGGTCTACGCTGGTGGTCCCACGCTTGGTGCCGGCCAGCTTCCGCTCTACCTCGTCGTCGTAGACAGACTGCTCGCCCATCTCCTCAGGGTAGAGCTCACCCCCGTAGTCCCGCTCCGGTCTGGCGTAGGTGCCTTTGGGTTTATCTGCCATGTTACTGCCCCGATCCGCCGGGTTCGCCCCAGTTGCCGAAGATTGTCTGGTGCTGCGATTGGTCCTGTTGTCCTGCCGCTATTGTGCCACCGCGCCCCATTTGCGCCGCATTCATTGGTTGGTTGTAGGCGCCTGCTGCCTGGCCCATGCCCTGCGCGCCAGCCTGCATAACGCCCGCCTGGGCCTGCCTGGCCTGTAGGTACTGCTGCATGGCCTGCTGGCGCTCTCCTACACGTGCTGCGGCAATCTGCCCAGCCATGTTAGCGCCGACGTTGCTGGCGCCCATGATGGCAGCTCTACGGGAGGCTAAGTCTGTGCCTCCGCGGCTGGACATTGCAGCCTGCTTAGCGATGTCGCCCTGAGCCTGCTGGCGTGCAACGGCCCCATACTTATCGGCCAACGACGGGGACTGCCCCCGTGCCGCCTGACCAAACATGTCCATCATACCGCCCTTACCCTCGCCCCAGTTCTGTGCGTACTGGTTGAAGCCCTCTGCAGCGCCCTGCATCCCCGTTAAAGCATCTTGCTGCTGCCCATAGAGCTGGGTGATGCGCGGGTCATTCATATACCCCTGCATCTGGTGTTTCTGTTGGGCATAGGGGTCTTTAAGAAACTCTCCCATCCCCATGAGACGCACTGCCTCACCAGGGTCTTGTTCTGAGAGTTGCTTCTGTATCCCCAGATCTAAGGCCCCCCCCATGGTTGGGTTTTTGGCGAACGTTGACGTGTCCTGCATCAAGTTGTCCGGGTTCCCGTATGACTTAGTGAGTAGGTTTTCGCCGTTAGCCATTAACTTACCGTCCTTCCGCTACCCAGCTTGGTACTGCCGGGCTTGACGCCAATCTCTAGGCGTGCGCCGAGTATCTCTATGTCGTCTCTGGCTGTGCCAGCGTTAGTACTGACGCAGAGTCGCACAGCGTCTGTCTTATGGCGTGAGCCATCTACTTCTATCTTCAGTGCCTGGTCTACGAAGTTGGCGTCTGTCATGGCGCCGTACTGGTCAGATATTTCTGAGGCCTCCAGAGCGTTAGCGCTGTAGGTCTGGCTGTCTGTCCAGTAGGCCTCGTAGTCATAGGCTGTCTTGAGGTCAAGGTTTAGGGTTGCGTTCTTCTTACCGCCTACCAGGGTCCACTTGTAGAACCTGCCATAGCCGGCGATGTCGTTGAGGGAGATCCATGAGGTGCTGATGTTGACGTTGAAGTCTTCTACGGTTGCGCTATCGTTTTGAACATATACGTTACCACCCGTGTCCATGACAACGTCTACGTAGGCGTTAGAGGTGCCTACTGGGGCTGCGAAGGCTGTCCTAATACCATCGTCGTAACGTCCTGTAAAGGTAGACCACTGTCCGAACTTGTAGTTATAGGACAGGGTGGGGGCGCCCACGGTGGCAGAGGAGAAGCGCACACAGCCGTCTTGCGGTGCATACCAGACATTGTCGTAGTCGTAGGTCTCACAGTAGTGACGTACCGCGCCGCCAACGTACTGGACTTGCTCAGATCCACCCAGCAGATAGATTAGCCCGTCAACGGAGTTGACAAAGAAGATGCCCGGTGAGCCAGCAGCTGCGGCGGTTGGATACTTGACACCTGCCTCTTGGGTGATAATACGCGGCGGGGCAAAGCCCTGTCCCCCCCCTGCATCGTTGAGTGGCTCACCGTAGGTTACCATCCAAGAGCGTTCCTTGCCGATGTACAGTTTTTCGTTCCAGGACTCCAGGGATCGAACCGGGCCACCCTGTGCGCTGCATCCTATTGACAAGATCTCGTTAAACTCCGGAGATACTCCACTTCTATATGACTTACTATAGCAAATCTGGTCAATTTCGCTGTCCCGGGGGACGTAGAAATACCTGTTCGCATGGATGCAGCAGACCCTGTGCCGAGAGGGTCTGGAGTTTTCAAGCTCCCCGTTCATCGTATACAAGGCCTTGGCGGAGAGGATGGTATCCAGGCCAGTGTTCGCAGTAAAGGCAACGGTACCGTAGTCCGTGAAGGCAGCGAGGTCACCAGCCGGACCCGCCGCTATTCTGTAGAAGTCATTGCCGTCCGCGGATGTCCTATATAGCTCTATGGTGACATATCTAGCATGCTGGGCCTCTGACTCTCTGTACTTCCAGGGATCTGCCCCCAGCACAGAGACCGTGACCTTGTCGGTTACCACTGCGACATTTACACTG
>Ga0255048_10001381_pt1 | contig 16846 bp, 28 predicted proteins | sample JV7_2_2_MG_FD_183619 | JGI IMG/M metagenome (GOLD analysis project Ga0255048, IMG submission 183619) | Seawater microbial communities from Jervis Inlet, British Columbia, Canada - JV7_2_2 | ecosystem: Environmental > Aquatic > Marine > Inlet | place: Canada: British Columbia | collected 2016-10-06
GGGGGGGGGGGGAAAGCTTAGCGGACGGGGGGGGGATCGGCGGCCCGGGTGGACATGGCGGAGGTACCATCGTAGTCTACGCACAGCGCCTGATTATGGGGGCGACTGCGGAGATAAACGTAAACGGAGGGATCGGAGGCGACGGCAGTGACGAAACATCGGGGGCCACGGGCTCAAACGGGGGAGGAGGATCGGGAGGTTCAGCTTGGGTACGCGTAGGCGAATTGCCGGGCGATTCCATAGCTTCAGTTTCAAGCGAAATCGTGACACTGACAGGCGGGGGCACGATAAAGGCCGAAGGAGGCGCAGGCGGGACCACCGGCGGCGGGCAGATTGCCGGCGGCGTCGGTGCGGATGGTGCTGTCTTTGTTGAATTGTGGGGGAATGCCTAGGGGTTATGGCAGCAATACCCGTGACTCTTGAGGAGCTTGACAGCCTTGGCAAGCTCGGCCTTCAGGTCGGATTTTCCCCCACCATCGGGGTTTTGTACGCCCCCCTGCAGAGCTTTCGACCAACATAATGCCCCCTCCCCTGACCCTCCCGTCGAGGTTTAGCTTCAGTTCCCTAGCGCAGCCGATGCAGCGACCACGGCCCCTAGCTAGCAGGCGAGACCTAACCTCCATGTTGGGGCCTAGCGCCCCAAGGACCTGGGCGCAGCGCCAACCCTCGCGACAATTACTATGCGCGAACAGCCGCCCACTCCTCGCAACTCTTACCCGCTCGTGGCAGCTTCGGCATTTTGCCGATCTTCCTTTTCCCATCTCCGCTCTCCCTCCCTCAAAAAGGCAGCACAGCATCAAGCTGCGCGCCGGTCAAAAAAATCGCAGGGTCTAACCCCGCCTCATCGCAGAGCTCGAATGCAAGGTCGAGCTTGCCCTCAAGCACTGCATTTTCGATATGGTCCTCAGCCGTAAGGCTGTACTCGGGGACGTCGTCAATTTCATAGGCGACAATCCGGGGCCACTGCTCGCCGGGCTGTTTCAGCGTCTCAACTAGCGTCGTCCGCGCAAGGGCCCCCCGGTTGGCCAGGCTCGCAGCCATCTCCGCAGTCGCAGGCATAGGGGCGCGGGACCGGGATGCCCACCACCTCAGCGCCTTGCGGTGGGCTCTGCCTTCATGCTCGACGCAGATCCATTCCGAGGCCCTAGCGCCGTAACTGCAGTAATCGACGCGCAGCGTCCTCGGATGTCCAGGGGCGGCGCCCTTCTTAGCATGGACCGCATACAGGGTCCTGACGACGTGCAGCTCCTCTCTCTCCGCGACTGATATTATGGCCCGCTCTGAGGCCTGCTCTGTTAGCTCAGTAAACTGATAGCCACACTCCGCGCAAAATTGCGCGCCGCGTGGATTGCAGGTGGCGCAGTCGGGGCAGACTTTATGCACGGGCTTCTCGGGGACGAGGTCGCCCACCCCGGGCTCTTTCGCCTCGCCCTGCCTCTGCTTCCTCGGGACGATCAAATCCACCGGTCCAAAGCGCTCGATGCAGCCCCCGAAATCCAAGATAAGGCAGTCCTTTTTCCCGGGGGAAATCCTGAACCCCCGGCCTACCATTTGATAATACAGGCCAGGTGATTTCGTCGGACGCATGAGAATGCAGCAGTCTGTCTTGGGGGCGTCTAGGCCCGTGGTGAGGGCCGAAACACTGGTTAGGATCCGCAGGCCCCCGGCCCTGAAGTCTTCGATAGAGGAGGCCCTTTGCTTCTTCGGTGTCTTGCCTGTGACCAGTCCGGGGGTCTCGCCTGCGGCTCGCAGCAGGTCTGTTACTTTCTCGGCATGCAGGAGCCCTGAAGTGAAAATCAGGATATGCTTGCGCCCCTTGGCTAGCGTCAGGGCCTCCGAGACCATGGACTGCATTAGCCCTTCGTCCGTCAGCGCCGTCTCGAGTTCCTTGCGGTGGTAGTCCCCCATGCGCATAGAGACCCGCCCTAGTTTGGCCTGAGCCTTCGCATGCTTGCTCCTAAGCGGGGACAGAAAGCCATCGTGGATTAGCTCTTTGACTCCGACCTCGTAGACAACTTCGTTCAGCATATTTTCGGGCGCGCATATTAGCCCCGTCTTAGTCCGGTACGGGGTGGCGGTCAGGCCGATAACTCGCATATGCGGGCAGGTCGCGAGGAGGTCCTTTATTAGGGCCCTGTAACGCCCCTCCCCCTCGCCTGTGGGTATGAGATGGGCCTCATCTACGATACAGATGTCACGCCTGCCGAGTTCCTCCGCTTTCTTCCAGACGCTTTGAATCCCCGCTATGACGACATCGCTGCCAGGTTGCTTGAGCCCTAGCCCCGCAGAGTAGATGCCTATGTCGAGCCCCGGGTCTGCGGCGTGCAGTTTATCGTAGGCCTGCTGCAGGAGTTCTTTGACGTGCGCGAGGATCAGGACCCGCCCGCCCCATAGCCCGACTGCGTCCTGACAGAGCTGCGCGATTACGTGGGTCTTGCCAGACCCCGTCGGGAGGACAACGCAGGGATTGCTTTGTTTCTTCGCTCTTGTATGCTGCCATATCCGGTCTACAGCTATCGCCTGATAGTCGCGCAACGGCATTTTTTCCCCCTTGGCTTGCAGTATGATACCACAACCTGTAGTATCACTCTAGTTGTGTTTTAGTGTCTGTACATTTTAGGAGGAGCCCCTATGGCGGCTACAAACCTGCTAGCGCAGGTGATTACGGGTGTCCAAGAGGATGGCCCAAGATTTACCATACTCTACGGCGAGGGGGGCATCGGAAAGAGCACCTTTGCCGCAGGTCATCCCAAGCATCTAATCCTAGACTTCGACAAAGGCCTCCGCGATATCGACTGCGCGAGCCTCCCCGAATCCTCTCTGCGTGAATACTCCGATGTCATCGGAGTACTCTCAGCCCTCATTAAGTCAGAACATAGCTATGAGCTCGTAGCCTTCGACACTGGCGACGCCTTGGAGCGGGTCATTTTCGCCGATGTCTGTCGCGAGGAGGGCGTCGAGTCGATCGAAAAGATTCCCTACGGCAAAGGCTACACATACGCCCTGGACCGATGGCGGCAGGTCGTCAGGGGCTGCCGCGTCCTTATGGAGGGCGGCGTGCATATCCTGTTTTTGATGCACGCCCAGGTCCAGAGGATCCAAGAACCCACCTCCGACGCCTATGACAAATTCACGATCAAGCTGCACAAAAAAGCGGCAAAGTATATGGTCGAGGCGGCCGACGAGGTCTTTTTTGCACACCAGGAGGTCTCGATAATCCAAAAAGATGGGAGCTTCGGGCAAAAGCGGAACGTGACCCTAGTGGACACCCCACGATTTATGGAGTGCGAGCCGCAGTCCCACTGGATTGCGAAGCACCGACACCCAAGGATGAAGGCCAGGCTCCCCCTGGACTTCAGAGCATACGCTGAGATCATTTGGCCCAAGGAGGGTAAAGACAATGGCTAGGCTAGACGATGTAGACTTCGACGATGATGCAGCAGGAGGCGATAGCGTCGACTGCCTGCCCGCCGCCAAATACCTTTGCGTAATCACCGAGTCACCGAAAAAGACTTCGCAGACCGGCAATGATTACATGGAACTAAAGTTTCAAATCGTCGAGGACGCGCAAGGGGGGCGCTTCAAGAACTGGACCTTTTACGAGAACCTGAATCTCTGGCATAGTCGGCACGAAGTCGCAGGCCGGGCAAAAAAGACCATGAAGGGAATCTGCAGCGCCCTCAATGTCGAGAGCCGGGACATCAAAGATTCCTCGGAGTTGCACAACAGGAAACTCGTTGTCAAGACAAAAATCGAAAAGGGCACAAGCGGCTACAGGGACAAGGCAAGGCCTTGCGGATTTGACCTCGCGCAAAATTGGGCGCCGACAGAGCAAACGACGCGGAAGCAGTCGCGTGCAAGGCCGGAGGACGCCCCATGGTAGAGCTCCCGGAAGTCTTTGGGAAAGAGCTGGCCGAGCGGCGGGAGACGGGGTATCGGGTCTGCTACTACGGGTCTATGGTCGAGTGGTGGGCAGATGCGAGGAACCAAGCCCCAGACTACTGCCTCGGTGGGACGTCCTGTTCTGCAATCATGGGGGTGGGATATAGCTCCCCCTGGGATATTTGGCGGCAGGCTGCGGAAAGGCAGCGGGCCTACGTCCCCGCAGAGCCGGGGACCCCGATGAAGCGGGGGAACGACTGGGAGCCCCGTATCCTTGCAGCCTACGAAGCAAAGGCCGGCTGCAAGGTCTTGTCGCCAAAGTGCAGGATTGAGTTGCCTTGCGACAGCCCCTACAGCTTTTTGAGGCCCTCCCCGGATGGCTTTGTCGTCGAGGGTGGAAAAATCGTCGGGCTAGTCGAAGCGAAGTCGAGCTATACAGAGGATGGGTGGGGGGACGATGGCGAGGAAATCTACCAGGTCAAGCTTGAGCCGGAGGCGAACCCCGCCCCCCTTGGCTATCTGGTTCAGGTCTTGATAAACCTTGAGATTTCAGGCCTACCCTATTGCGACCTAGTCCTAGGGACCCTGGACTATATGAGCTGGGAGTTGCGGATGAAGGTTATCCGAGTCCATGCACAACCGGAGATCCAAAAGGGTATCTGCGAGGCCATCAAGGGCTGGAGGCAGACGCACCTCATTGACGGGGCAGAGCCTGAACTGGATAGCTCCGACGCATGCAACCACCACCTAGCGCTGCGGAAGGCCGATGGCAGAGTAGGCCTGGAGCCCAAGCTTGCGAAGGCAGTGTCCGGATACCTCGACCGTAAGGAGGCTATCGAGGCCCTGGAGGGCGAGAAGCGCACCGCCTCGCATGAGATCATAGACCTGCTTGGAGACGCCAAGGGGGGCAAGGGCCACGGTGTCAGCGTAACCCGGGTGGTGCGCAGCGGAAGCGAAAGCGTAAGCCTCGCAAAGATCAAGGCTGAGGCCCCGGATATCTACGAAGAGCTGAAGGGCAAAGGCCTGTTGAGCCGGGGAAACAAGAGCACACATATCAGAGCAAAGAGGGTGAAGGAATGATACTGGGCAAGCTTAGAGAGCTTTCGGAGTCGAGGGCTGGACTTGAGAGCGCGAAGGAGGCCTTGCGCAAAGCGAAGGTGCTTTTGCGCGCCACGGAGGCCGAAGTCTTGGGAATGTTGAAAGAGGAGGACGCGCTGAAGGAGCTCGAAGAGTTGGCTGCGCAAAAAAAGCAAGCGAAATCTGAAGTAGCGGCGCCAAACACCTGCTACATGCAAGGGATTCAGGCCGCGATCGCCGAAGGGGTCGTCGAGGAGCGTTGGGTCGAGCTGCGCGCGCAGTCCGCAGGCTGGGTCTATGCGACAGGCGTTGTGCAGAGGGAGATATGCGAGGAAATCATGGGAATCCGGGGGAAGGACAGTGCTTAGGCTAGTCTTTCTCGTCTGCTTCGCTTGTTGCTGCTCTGTGCCAAGCCAGCAGGACGAGACGCAGAGGGACATCGACTCCTGCTATTGCGAGGAGTCCGACAGGCAGGCGGCCTTCGACCGCTATATGCGAGAGCATGCCGAGGAAGATCGCTTTGTACGATGGTATCGAGAGGGGTGGTGATGGACACCCAAGAAGAAGTCTTGCGGCTCCACAATACCTGTATCCGGCATCTGCTCGCCAGGGTGGCAGAGCTCGAGGCCGAGTCGAAGTCGATGGTCGAGCTCTTCCAGCGGCTGTCCTCGACGCTCGAAGTTGAGATTTCGCACTGGGATTCCGCCTGCGAGGGGGAGCTAAATTGAAGGGCTGGAAAACGGCGAAGCAGGTCGCAGAGGAACTATTGGCCCCCAAGGACTTTGCGAAGATCGAGGCAGTGTTAGAGGAGGTCGCAATCGACGGACCCCGATGGAACGAGGACGGGGAGAAGGTTTGGAGTGAGGCCGACTTGAAGGAGTGTCAGCAGGAGATTTATCCTAGCTGGATTCGTTCGGGAAAGTGGGAGTAGACAACAATGGATAACAAGGAAAAGGGTAGGGACATGGCTAACAAGAAAAAGCGACCGGTGGTAATCGTAGGCGGGCATGAGGGACGGCTAGTATTCTTCGGTCGGACATCCGAGACTCAACCGGATGAAAAGGGCGGCATCACATTGCACGCCGCTCAGAATTGCATCTATTGGCGCGGAATCAAGGGCATGTCTGACTTGGCTGTCTCTGGCCCCGGCGATCAATGCCGCGTTGGGCCCCCGGTCAAAAAGCAGTGGGTCTCAAATTGCTCATCGATACTGGAGTGCTCGACTGACGCCGCTGAGAGGTGGGAAGCTCAGCCGTGGTGAACGGCTCTGGCAATGGCTACGGCTATGGTTACGGCTACGGCGATGGTGACGGCGTTGGCTATGGCTATGGCAACGGCTACGGCTACGGCTACGGCTACGACGGCGACGGCGGCGGCTACGGCTACGGCTACGGCGACGGCTACGGCGACGGCGACGGCAACGGCGACGGCGGCTATGGCTACGGCGACGGCGACGGCTACGGCGACGGCGCCGGCGGCGGCTACGGCTCCGGCGACTACGGCTACGGCGACGGCGACGGCTACGGCGACGGCTCCGGCGGCGGCTACGGCTCCGGCGACGGCCGATGGCTCCGCTCGTACACTGACCAGATACTAGAGCAGTACCCATGTCCGGCCGGTGCTCGATTGGCATATTGGAAATCCGAGCAAGACGGCACACCGGCCAACGGTGGATCTTGGGCCCCGGCCAAAGTCGGCATGGTCCAAGAAATCCCGGGACCGCTCCAACTCTGCGGGGGCGGTGCGCTACACGCCACGCTTGACTTAAACCAGTGGGACGGTGTGCGAATTTGGATCGTGGCGTTATACGGCGAGATCGAAGAGGGAAAAGATAAGCTTGGGGCTCTCAAGCGGGAATTTGTCGCGGAATTAGGAGTGAGCTGATGAAAGTCAAGCTTAGCTGCGAGTGCGCCTGGGAGGCTGTGAGGGACTGGGGTGGGGGCGTCCTATCGCTGAAATGTCCCTCCTGCGGGGGAGTGATAAACAAAGTTGAGAAGGTTTTTCGAGGGGGAAGCGGAGATGGTAGCCATCGCAAGCGCTAAAGAGATGGCGCTAAGCCTGGCAGGTGTAGGGGTCTCAGTGATCCCTATACGCCGAGGCGAAAAGCGGCCGATGGGGCAGTGGGAAAAGTATCAGAAGAAGCCCGCCACAGTCGAGCAGGTTGAGCGCTGGTTCAGGGATGACATCAACTATGGAATCGTCTGCGGTGAGGTCTCAGGCTTTGTCGTTGTCGACGTCGACAGTTACAAGGACGACTTCACTCAGACTTACTGCAGCGGGTTTTTACCAAATACGCCGCTAAAGTGCAGGACGGGGCGGGGCGGCTGGCACCTGTTTTATAGGCCCGACCCAAAGGGGACCGGTTGCCCTTCGGCGAATTTCACTAAGGACGGCAGGAGGCTCGCCGTTGAGATAAAGGGCAACGGTGGGCAGGTCGTAGGCCCAGGGTCAGTGAACGCAGAGGGCGGGGTCTACTCGATCTACGCGGGGGACTTCAGCCCAGAGACGCTGGCATCGCTTCCAGTCTTCGATAATCGGTGGTTTTGTAAACCAAAACCAGAGGCGAAAACAAGCGCGCCGCTATTGCAGAACGACTGGCGAGGGGTCCCTGTAGCGAAGCGAATCGAGTGGTGCGCAAAGGCCCTTGGCGCGTCTAGCAAGCACGCAGTCACAGACGATGGCAATGCACAGCTCTACAACTTGGCGCTGGCCGGCCACCGATTCGCCCTAGACGAATATCATATAGGCATCCTACTAGGGGACGAGGCCAGTCGGAACGGCTGCCCGTGGACAGAGAAGGAGATTGCGCGCCAGGTCGGCAACGCCTACGCGAGGGCCTCGACTGCCTACGGCTGCGCAATCGTCGAGCACCTGGAGTTTGTCGGCTCACTCAAGGCGGCCGACAGGCCAAAGCCGCAGGCGGCGGCGCCGAAAACAGAGGTCCCAGCGATCAGTTTTGCGCGCGAAAAGCTTGAGGATTTCCCCGTTGAGGACTTTTTTGCAAAGGTCCCGTGGATGATCGAACTGGTAGACCAGCTTGCCGAGGTCGAAGACCTCCCTCGCGCCCCTATTGTGCTGTCGATGCTAGGGGCGATGAGTGGAGCTTGGGCGCAGTGGCTGAAGGTCGAGGCGAAGCCGGGGCAAGTGACCCCCATACAGCTGTACAACGTAATCCTTATGGACTCGGGCGGGGGCAAAAGCAAGGCGATTAGGATTTTGACGAATTTCCTCGAGGATCGATTTGCCTGGGAAGAAGAGAATCTGAAGGACCGGAACATCGTGCGCAAGGCTCGACTTGAGGCCGCGAAATCCGACATGCGCCACCATCAACGGAATCTGCACGGGGTGGCGCTAGAGCGAGCCCTGGAGAAATGCAGGCGGCGGATCGAGAAATATTCAAAGCGGATCATTTTCAAGAAAATCGTCTCTGATATCACCCCGGCAAAACTCACCTCGGAGATCTGCGAGGGGAATCGAAATCAGGTGCTTGTGGACACAGAGGGAACCTTTTTGAAGCGAGCCTCAGGCCGGGGCTGCGGGCAGGCTGCAGACTTCGAGGCCCTAAAAAAAGCTTGGTCAAACGACCCGATGGAGAGGGACCGGAAGGGTGGGGATGAGTCATTGAAGGAATTCGACCCCATCCTGACTATGATCGCAGCGACGCAGCCCGAAACTATACGAGACCTCGCTACGGACATGGGTAGCCGGCTGCGCGGTGAGGGCCTTGTAGCGCGACTCCTTGTGAGCATGATCCCCGGAACCCGGAACTATACGCCCCCCGAACGAAGGGCCATAGATGAGGGCCTACTTGAGCGATTCGAGGAGCGGACCTGCGTTGTGCGTGGTCAGCTACAGATTGACGAGAAGGAGTCAGGGGCGCCCTGGGAGAGGCTGTATTTCACGGACGAGGCGCAAGAGCGGAGTCTGCATTTCAGGTATGAGATGAAGCAATTCGGACATGAAAACAAGGGCCTTGACGACTGGGTCTACCGAATAAACGAGCACGCCATACGGCTTAGCGCCTACTTGCACCTGCTAGAGCACGGAAAGCTTGGGGTTCAATTGCCGATTACCCTGGACACCTTCGAGCGCGCCGCGCGGGCGGTCTTCGGCTTCTTCCTAGACAACACCTATGCTTTTTGCGGCCTGCTTCGGGAGGCCCCGGGGGAGCAGCAGGCTACGCACGTAGCGCAGGAGCTGGTTGCATGGTCTGCGAAACGTAAGGAGTTTAGCGTACGGGAGGCCCGCAGGGGGCCTAAGCTTGTGAGGCAGGCCTCGCCTGAGCTCGTGCGCCAGGCCCTGGAGCTAATGGAGGATAACGGCTATCTGGAGTGTGTAGAACACAGGCTAAGCCGGGGGCGGAGGGTTGCTAAGCAGTATAGGGTTTTGGGGGGCTTGCGTGATATTTGATGGGGCCTTCGGCAGGAGAGGCCTGTTGGGCCGAAGAGTTTCTTGCCTTGCTCAATTTTTGATGGGCTTCTTTTCCAAAGGGGGATTTTCGATGGACCCAATCGCAGCCACAAGCGAGGGGCAAGGCTCCTACTGGATCTGCTCCAAGTGTCGAGAGCCTAGCAGGGCAAAGGCTGATGCTGAGGCCTGCTGCAAGGTCGAGCGCTATGCCTATCAAGTCGAGGGCGAGGAACGTCCGCACACCGATTACGTCGAGGACCTCCAGCGAAGAATCGAGGCGCGCGGGGCGGCGGGCAGGACCTATCAAAGCCTGGATGCCCTGCGCGAAAAGAAAAATCGGGTGAACGATGCCCGCCGGCAGGGGCGGAAGAAGTCGGGGGCTAAGCCGGGGCGGCGAAAGATCACTTGGGCGACCCGAAAGGCTCGCATAGGGAGGGTCGCGCGGCCCCATACGTGCGATATCTGCAGGGGGGGGATTCTCGCAGGGGACAGGGCGCTGATGTCCCATACGGGGGGCGGCGGGCTACTCTATGCGCACCTTGCTTGCAGGGCGGCCCTGCTTGAGGGCTAGCCCTCCTCGGATGCCCCACCGAGGCAGCTGGTCGCGCAGTCCAGCAAGTATTCGCAAAAAATCGAGCAAGTCCTTTCGTCGGGGGCCAGGGGCTTCTTCCGGCAGACTGGGCAGAGTTTCTTGGTTTTCACTTTGTGGCCCCCTTTGTTTTTCGCAGGTCGCAGACAAGCTTTGAAGGCGGAATTTTTAGCACCCAGGCGATTTCTGAGGCCTCGACCACAGATAGGCACCGGAGGCCCCTAAGGGCCCTCCCTAGCAGGTAGACGCAGGTCCCCGGCTTGCGGTCGAATTCCTTGGCCCACTGGCTCGAGACGCTCGCGACAGTGCGACCGTCCAGGGCGGCCTCGAGTCTCTTTGTGTAGATTTTCACGGTTGGGTCTCCTCCAGGGTGATGCTCGCAGCCTCGACTTCGAGTTCCAGGCGGGCCACCTGCCTATGCAGGACTTCGAATTTCTGTTGTACGCCTTTCAGGCGGCCCTTGAGCTCCCTCTCCATGTCCAATTGCCAAAGAAACAGGCTTTGAACCCGGTCTGTGTCCTTCCCCCTTGCCATCTCCGTCTTGCTGACCCTGCTGGCTAAATGTTCAACCCGGTTCTGCGTCGAGTCGACCCGGGCGCCAAGGGCCTTGAGTCCTGCGGGCTCTGCGGGGGCCGCAGGTTCTGCGACAGTTATGGACTCGGCGAAGCCCTCTTTATACTTTGGTTCGACGAACACCGACCACCCATTGGAGTTCCGCAGGTGCTGCGCTAGGCAGTTGGCGTCGATTTCCGAGACGATTTTCATCGATTCGTGATCCTCGCCGAAGGCGAAACCCCCGGGGCCGATGTTTAGGTACTCGCCGTTTCGGTTTTTGATATGGTACATTTTTGCTTTTCCCCTTGCTGCCGGCGTCATTGCCGACACCAATACTATGGCAACACCCCTCGCGGACCACAAGAGGATTCCTAGATTTTTCCGAAAGAATCTTACGGGGCGCATAGGCCGAGCCCCCCGGCCCCTGCCTGGGAGGCTAGTACTCGACCTCAACTAGGGTCCTCGTCTCGTCGCCATAAACTTTCTCAGCCGTGCAGCGGTAAACTTGCGAGTCATCAACCCACAGGACCCGGTTTAGCCCGTCCTTGACAAGCTTTACAAGATTGTCAAGGTCGGGGCACACCACCACCGGGGCCCCCTCAAGCCCCCGGGCTCGCTTGCTCTTGGGAATGCCGAACTCGAAGACCAGCCGGAGGGCAACGGGGCCGGTGGGGAGTTCTGCGGGGGCATGCTTGCGCGCCGCGTGGGCTACCCTTGCCTCGGCCTTGGTGGTGCGCGGGGGAGTGTAGACCCTGCCCTTTCCCGCGAATCGGTGGCGGCCCTTAGGGACCGGTGGGCCTGGGATTTGGAAGATTATGGTCGGCACTTCGGGCCTTCCCACCTCGCATCCCAGGCCGCAAGAGCCGCATCGGCCTCGCTGGCTGCGATCTGAGAGCCGTAGATGGAAAGGCTGCGGATATAGGCCGCAGACCAAAAGTCTCGCCTTGGGCTCGTGGGCTGCGGGGTCATAGTCCCCCAGGTAGGGTAGCTTGGGTCTGTCATGCTTGCTTGCCTCCGTTGTTCGATTGTAGCTTACCCCAATCTGTAGTACAATGCCCGCAGAGGAGTGAGAATGCACTATCCGGAGTACGCAGCGCAGCTGAAGTCTGTCCTCGATTCGCAGGGCCTCACGGAGTACTCTGCTGCGAGCCTATGGGCCAATGAAAGCGGACGAAAACGCAAGTCCTGTACACAGTCCCTCTACAGGGCTGTGAGGGGCGAAAGGGTCCTGAGTATTGCAGAGGCCTGGGAGCTGCGAACAATCCTAGGCCTGCCAGCCGATTCTTTTGACCCCTGTTGACTAGCATGCGCGCTAAGGATATGATCTCCACGGCTGCTATCGCTTCCCCTTTTTCCCCAGCGATCTTTTAGCCACCTTTGCGCTTTTCCCAAAAGCTAGCCCGCCGCAGTCGAGAGACACCGGCGGGCTTTTTTTTATGCCCACCGCCTGCTCTAAATGTGTCAGGTGCCAGCAGACTGTCTGGCACCACCTGACACATCCAGATGTGCCAAAAGTGCCCCGAAATGTGCCAAAAGTAGGCCCAGATGTGCCAAAAGTAGGCTGAAATGTGCCAAAAGTGCCCCGAGATGTGCCAAAAGTTAGGGGCCTGGAAGTAAAATCGAGTTCATGCTGTCAAAATGATTGCACCCTAAGCTCCCCCCTACCTGGAGTTTATGTTCTTTTATGCCCACCATATATAGATATATAATATATAGTCTTGATATATTTGGCACATTTAAGGGGGGGGTACCTCCATTTTTCCTCGCGACGCGCGCCCACGCATCATGCGCGCGGGGGGCCAAATCGGGCCTAAATGCCTCTTTTTGGCACCTTTTGAGCTAAGGCAGTGGTGGGCAAAGACTTGGGATGTGCCATCCAAATGTGCCAAAAGTGACTTTTGGCACTTTTGGGCACTTTTGGCACTTTTTTGGCACTTTTGGCACATTTGGCCTATCTGGACTGGGATTGTTGTCGGGAGTCTAGCCCTCATATAGAATTCAAAGGGTATGCACGCAGCCACACGCAGCCACAGGAGAAGCTCTTGACCAAACTACTTAAGGGGGCGCCCTATGCAGCCCTCCTATCCGGTGCGCTCCTATTCGGGGTGACCTTCACAGCCTCCGGCTGCGTCGCCCCCGGGCAGGTCTCAGCGCATGACCTCAAGCCAGCGCTGGATAAGGTCTGCGACAGGCATGACAACTACGTCCAGGCCGACTCCGCCACCTCAGCCCTGCAGAAGAAGGTCTTCCTGCGGTCTACGAAGCTCCTGCGGCAAATCGTAGATGAAGCCGTAGATCGCGAAGCGGAGGGCAAGTAAATGCCCTATTTCGATATGGAAGAGCTAGGGGGCGAACTGGTTGGCATTGCCAAGGGCGCGGCCTTCGAGCTCTTCGACCAAGCCGACAAAGACCTTCTGCCCCTCCTGATGGATATCAAAGACGACTGGGCAGCCGCCCTCCTTTCTGGCGATCGTCAAATCCTTGACGAGCTCACAGCTCAGGCCCTTCTCATAAAGGGAATAGGCGGCAATCGGCTATCCGACAAGGGGCTCAAGGTCTTCCAAAAAATTACCGAAGCCATCGCAGAAACCGCATCTACCCTACTTAAGGGACTTTTTTAGATGTTTCTCGCGGTGGCGGATTTCTGGACTGCGATAGACGCGGCCGGAAGCGCAGGCGCCGCAATTATAGGAGCGGTGCTGTGGAAGCTTTGGGCATATTTGCAGGCCAAGGAGAAGGCCTGGGAGACGAGGGAGACGAGGCTAGAGGAGGAGCTCAGGGAGTCCAGGGCAGAGATGCAAGACTTCTTGCGAGGCTTGCTGGACCGGAGCTGGAAGGAAGAAAAGGAAGAAACCCCCGAATGAGCACAAACGAGATGATGGCTATGGTCGAGGACAGGCTAAGGCAAGACCCCAAGCTGCGCGAGAGGATCAGGCGGAAGTCAAAGCAAAGGGCTACGCAGGCGATCACTCGCAAGCTTCGGCGTGAACAAGAGGAGGGCTAGCTATGTTGCAGTTTTTCGGGACGCACGTCCCCGCATCGGCCGCAGGTGACGCAGATCAGATGCTTCGCGGTGACATGACTTGGGGTGACCGGACAGCCACGTTTATGTCAATCCGACTTGCAACCACTGATCAGGGAATTGCAAATTCCACATGGTCTGCCATCTCGTTTAATCTCGAGAATTCGGATGCGGATGGGTTCTTCCCCGGGACCGGCGAAACTATCACCGTTCCCACCGGTGCCAAATACAACGGGTATTATCTTATCCTTGCTGGGGCGGTCTTCGCTGCCGATGCCACGGGTAGCCGACATATACGGATCAAGAAGGAGGGCTCAGTGGTCAGGACGGTGCAAGTCCTGTCCTTTAGTGACACTCTGCCCACGTTCCAGGCCTCGACGGTCGTTGAACTCGCTGAAGGCGACGAGGTCACTGTTGAGGTCAGGCAGCTTAGCGGAGTGGCCTTGGATCTCCAAGCCACTGGCGACACGTTTATCCAGCTAGTCAAACTCGGGGATGAATAAATGAAAACCCAAAAGATCGACCCGAAGACTTTCTGCGGGGCTGCATTCGCGGAGCGCCACGGCCTGACCCCGGCACAGGCCGACGCTATGTATATCAAAGGTGGCATGCTCCACTATCCCGATTCGCTACCAGACCACGCAGCAGACCCCGGCGGGCTAGACGCCCCCAAGTCTCGGACTGCAGAGCCTGCGTCAGAGATAGCAAGGGTCAAGAGCTCCTCTGCGTCCCTCGCCGACGTCTGCAAGGCAGTGGCTTGGCTCTTAGCGCAGGGCGGGAAGTAGATGCCCGGGGACCCGGTAACTGCGCCCTATATCGAGCCCCTGCGAAACCGTGGGGTTTACGGGCTCTGTGCCTTCCCCACAGGCTACAGGTCCGCAGGCAGTGTAGGCGCCACGGCTACGCAGCTTGAGACGACTTCGACGCCTCTGACCCAAGGGGTTTTGATCGGAGCCGACGCGGATAATACTGATAGCCTTTTCGTCGGCTTCTCCGATGAGGTTACCGCCGATTCGGGCACCTCAAGCAGCGGATGGCGGCTCGACGCCTCTGACACAGTGACAATCCCCATCAACGATGCAAGCTCAATATGGCTCATTGGCGGGGCTGCCTCGCAGGCCTATGTTGCCGTGGGGGTCTCGTGATGCGGGTCCTCGCGGTCAGGATGTGGACGGGCAGGGTCGTTGAGACCCTGGAGACCTTCAAGGAGGACCCCGCAAGGCCCGAAACCCTTGGGGCTGCGCACCGCTGGGTTGCGGTAGAGATTGAGGCCGGGCGGCTATCCCCTGAAAGCAGGTCGAGCCCTAACGTCGAGGCCGGGGGCCCAAAGGGTGACGGTTGGGAGATCGCCACGATATCGGGCGGCATAAACTGGCTAGCCCTACCAGAGGCGGCGAGGGTGGCGGGCAAAAACGCCTATGCTGCAGCCGCACACAAGATGCACGCATGCAAGGAGGCCGTAAGGGCCGCAGCCTGGGCCGATAAGGCAGACACCGAAAGGGACTTGAACCTAGAGGCCACCTACAGGCAAAGGTCAGGCGAAAGGCTCCTAAGCGCCCTAGAGCACGAGGCACAGGCCTCGAGGTTGGGGCGCAAGTGAGCGGCCTTAGCGCGACGCGGGCCTCTACCGGTGGGGGGGCGGGGGGCGGCGTGACGGCCCCGCTCAATATGGCGAAAACCATGGCCCCTACAGCAATCTTCGGTGGGCATGACCTGCTCGCAGACTCGGGGCGCTTCTGGTTCACTGCGAGCAACCTAAGCGAGGCCCTGCTGGTCGCGAAGAATCAGGTCGACGTGACCCTGTCGGGGTCTAAATCGGTGGGACGCGGGGACGTCTACGAAGTCTCAGGCGCCACGACAAAGCGGCTAGTCTGCGCGCTAGTGCAAGACTCAGGGACAGAGGTCGCCTTCGTACAGCATGCCGGGGCGGCCTTGACTGGCAGCGAGACCCTGACGAAGGTCTCAGGCTCAGGCGACGCATCGCTAACCGTCTCAGCTGTGACCTACTATGGCCCGCTCGACTTCGGGACAGGCTCGACCTACTCGATAAAGGCCACGGCTTCAGCCGATGGCGGATATCTCAAGCAGGCGATGCTATACGGTGTCGACCCTGTCGACGTCACCGCAACCCTCACGGCTACGGCCTCTGTTGCTGTCGAGTCCGGGGACTCTGCCGAGGTTGGGACCTATGACGATAGCGGGACAGAGGTCGCAGCTGCGGGCAGCGTCACAGGCACCACCTACGAGAGCTCCTCTGCGGCGGGCATTGACTCCTCAGGCGGGGATTACCTGGAGGTGCGCTTTACCCTCGCGACAAGCGGGGATGTGGCCTATATCAGGGACATCTATATCAGCCAAGGGGGCTCGGGGACCTTCCCTTATGTGGCGAGGGGGACCGAAGATCGCTTTGCGCCCTCGCGCGTCGAGGTTCTGTCCCTCGTTAACGTCACAAGCGGAGGCGGGAAGGTCGAGTTTTCGCTCCTCGACTTCTGCGGCCCTAATGGCGTAGCGGCGCAGCTGTCGACGAGGGTCACCGAGGCGTCGAATTCTACTGGCACTCGATTCGAGATGTACGACACTCGCGGGATTCAGCAAACAGTCATGATTGGCGGGCATCTCGAGTCTGTCTATGACCGGTATTCTCACGAGGTCATCTTGGACAGCGCCCAGTCGATTGATTATCGAGTTTTCGAAGGCGATTCGGATTCTGACGTCTCGATACTACTGTCGATGAACAATTACCGTGTCTGGCAGGGCACCATAAGCTAAGCGAGGGACTACAATGGCAGATGGAACGACTAACGCACCCTATACAGAACCGGGCTACAGGACTGGGGTCTACGAGCTCAGTGCCTTTCCAACGGGCTATATCACCGCCAAAAGTGTAGGGGCGACTGCAGCACAGCTAGACTCGACGTCAAGTGCGCTGGCCCAGGGCGTCTTGATCAAGGCGGATAAGTCGAATTCTTCGACTTTGTATGTCGGCTATGCCGATACGGTTACGGCAGACGCGGGGGCCAGCACCAGCGGCTTCCCCTTGTCTGCGGGCGAAGGGGTGATATTGCCGATCAATGATCCTAGCTCGGTTTGGATTATTGGTGGCGCGGCCTCGCAGAATTATGTCGCTATCGGGGTGGTGGGCTAGGGTGGCTTTCTCAAGCACGCTAAATTACTGTGTCTAGCTGAAGCTTCACACGTGACCACCGTCACAAGTGAGCGCTGTAACTGAAGCTTCACACGTGACTACCGTCACGGGTGAGCGTGGTGGTGGGAGCTTCACACGTGACCACCGTCACAAGTGAGCGCTGTAG
>Ga0255048_10001386_pt1 | contig 16798 bp, 15 predicted proteins | sample JV7_2_2_MG_FD_183619 | JGI IMG/M metagenome (GOLD analysis project Ga0255048, IMG submission 183619) | Seawater microbial communities from Jervis Inlet, British Columbia, Canada - JV7_2_2 | ecosystem: Environmental > Aquatic > Marine > Inlet | place: Canada: British Columbia | collected 2016-10-06
ATTAATTTGTCAACTATAAATAAATTGTGAAATGTCAACGGTATATATTCAATATGACTTTTTCAACTTGGAAATCTCAACCTGAAAAGGGATTCGGGGGGGAGCCCGCCAAAATAAAAGAGAGACAGACATAATTATATAATTTTTTTAAAATTTTTGCTAATTTTTTTTAGGATTCAGGTAGAAGAGGAGTATGATGTCATTATGACATTGGATTTACTCCTTCATTTTCTGGCGGTACTATATAATACTATTTATTACTATAATAACTATATATAGTTATAGTGGGGTTTAATATTAATTAATATTATAATAGTATTATATTACTATAGTACTATAATAGTAATATTAATAGTATTAATAGTATTATTACAATATTATCGTCTTGAAACAGACGGTTGAATTTATTGTCTAAAGGTACGAAAGTCAAGGAAAAAATAATACATTGAAAAGATTTATCATGTTATCTATATTCCTTTATGGATTTATACGATTACGAACGTTCTTTAGAATTAGGCCCCTCTATTGAGATATTAAAGGACTTATCGGATAAATTCAAGTCTTCAGGGGATTATAAGTATGTAATGCAGATGATGATTATTATTGATGAAATGGATATACCAGTCTTATTGTATACTTCTGAAACTGAAGCTGAGGCTTAGTTTGCATAAAAAGAAGGTAAAAGGGGTGGAATATACGTTATACAAGGATGAAGATGAGTTCCGCCAACATCACCCCCGCGAAAAAATAGTACCCGACTGGAGAAAGGCGCAGTCTGGAGAGTGGATTAAATCAGACGATGGTAAGGTAATGAGTATTATTCACAGGTGGAACATGAAGGATACTAGTATAAAAAACAATAGTACTAGTGATTTTATCCGTACATTGCTTGGTACTGCTTCTACTGGGAAATATACTAAGTTATCGGGGGAACCTGCGAAAAATGTATACTGTTTTATAAACTATAAGAATAATAAGGGTGTTACAATACGAGAAAAGAATTTTGCAAAAATGGTGGCAATGGGGGCAAAACCCACTAATGCCTACCTCAATTGCTTTGAAACCAATGATTTTGACTATGCGCGGAAACGCTCATTGGCTTTATTAAGAGAAAAGAGAGTAAAAACTATGGTAGATAAAGAAGTAGAATTATTATTAGATGATTTAGGTATAAGTAAGACATATCTGTTAGAAGAGATGAAAAGTGTGGTAGATAGCAGGAAAGCACGTCATGGAGACAAATTAAGAGCATTGGAGACGTTAATGAAGATATCAGGCTTATTGAATACAGATAAACAATCAGAATCCATTGCATTGATACAAGAGTTCACTGGTTTCTCAAAAGAAAAGCTAAAAGCCTTTGAACAGGGTTTATTACCAGAGGCGAGTGAATAATGTATTATAATCCAGATACCACCAGTTATGCCTACCCTTTCCACATATCATACCCGACTTCAATACGTATATGTTTGAATTATGTCAGTTGAAGACATAAACGACAATAACGACATAACAAACTTCAATATTAACCCCGCACCCAGCTTAATGGCGGAGCGGGATGAGATATTGGCAAAAGCATATACTGACCTTGTATTCTTTGGTCGTGCATTTTTACCCCGCGATTTCTTAAATAAGTCCGCTTCCCCCGGTTTTCACTTTGATGTTGCGAAAAAACTGATTAGTACTGCTCATGGAGGTAGGACATGTATTGTTATGCCGAGAGGGTTTGGCAAGTCTATATTGTCCAAAGCGGCAATTATGCATAAACTATGCTTCTCTGGGGAAAACCAGCAACATTTTATTGCTTGGGTGTCAGAAGAACAGAGTCAGTCCATTGATCACTTGAAATATTTAAGAAGTCATTTTGAAGTAAATAAGAAAATAAAGTACTATTTTGGTAATATGGATGGTGGAAAGGCAGGAAAGAGGTGGACAGAGAAAGATATTGTAACTCCAAAGGGAGATCGTGTCATTGCAAAGGGTACATCGCAGAGGTTGAGAGGTAGGGCAGAAGTAGATGTACGTTATACTGGTATTGTTTTGGATGACTTTGAATCAGAATTAAACACGAAAACCCCAGAACGTAGGTCGGAAATCAAGAAATGGGTAGTATCTACGGTATATCCTGCTTTAGAAGAAACCCCCGGAAATGAAGGTTGGATATGGTTGGCGGGTACTATTGTTCATTATGACAGCTTCTTACAGATGGTTTGCGATGGTTATAAGAATGCGATGAAAGATAAACGCAGATACCCTTGGGATGTTGTCTTTCATAGAGCTGTTGAGGATGGTAAGTCTATCTGGCCTCAGCAATTCTCTCTAAGAAAGTTAAAAAGAAAAAAACAAGAGTTTATTGAAGCAGGTCTGGTAAATAAGTTTGCACAGGAGTATATGAACGATGCAAGGGATATATCTAACGCTTCCTTTAAAATTGATAGAATTCAATACTACAATGGTGTATTTAAGAATGAAGGCGGGTTTAACTACATTATTGAAGGAGAAGACGCAATTCCTATTAATGTATATCTTGGAGTTGACTTAGCCGCTACTGCAACAGCAACCTCAGATTTTCAGGTTATACTGGTTATGGGTATTGATGCAAACAACAATAGGTATGTCATTGACTACTTTAGAGAAAGAATACCCACATTTGACGTTCCGCAAAAAATTATAGACATGGCGAAGAAGTACTCTCCAGTAAGAAGAGTTACTATTGAGACTGTTGCCGCCCAAGAAATGGTGCGAGATATGGTGACACGAATGAGCGCCAACGAAAAAAGGCTACTACCCGGCATCTTCAAGGGAGTAAAGCCGCCAGCAAGAATTAAAAAAGAAGATAGGCTGGAAACAACACTCGGGCCTATCGTTAATTCAAAGAAGCTGTACCTGCAAAGACATATGACGGAATTGGTTGATGAACTCTTTGAACACCCCAAACCACGTAATGATGACATCATGGATGCTCTATACTATGCAGACTATTATGCGAGAGCACCTAAATCTCAAAAGATGTCAAAAGATGAAATAGATACGCAGGTTGAAGAAAAACGTGATTTTACACTTAAAAAAACTTATAATTGGCTAACTGGATCACGAAATTATTAATAATATAAGATTTATTTTACTTTTTACTTAAATTCTATTGTAAATATAAATTTCCCTGTATAACTTACCCTCAGTATTTTATTTATAAAATACACCACATACATGAAGGGCATGCCACACTACCGACAGTATCCGATGGGTGACGTTGTAAACGCCAACCTAGAACCGGGTGAGTACGTCGTCAGACGTAATGCAGTAAATGCATTAGGCACAGAAAATATGGAGCTTCTAAATCACGCCGACGGAGCTCATGGTGCATTAAATAAGTTAATGGTATCAGCCTCTCTTGTAAACTTACAACCGCAAGATAACTCTCCAGTAAAGATAGAAGCAAATGGATTTCCCATTGCTGATTCTCCAGTACGACAAAGAGTAGACGCTACCCGCAATATGCAAGAGGGTGGAAGTGTTGATTTAAAAAGAAAAACAGATGAAACTTGGTCTGAAGCATATTCTAAATATGATATATTAGGTGAGGATGACAATTATCAGCGTATTTATAAAAGCTCGCTTCTTGGAAAGGTTCCAGCAGAAATTGTTGGTGGAGAAGGTGGAGACAGATATTATTTAGGGGAAGGGACTAGTAAAGCAAAATCCCTTGCTTGGAGGAAAGCAAGAGCAATGATGGATCAAAAAATATCTCATAGCCCATCAGACTCTATCCCAGCGGCTATGGTCGGTGATTATTTTCCTGAATACATGCAAGAAGAAGCACCAATGGAAGAAGCACCAGTAGAAGCTCCAAAGAAAAAAGGTAGACTTAGAGGTTTATTAGGTTTTCAAGAAGGTGGAGAAGTAGATTTTAAACAGCATATGATGTACGACAAAAGCGATGAAGGTCACCTTGCAAAGACTTATGAAGATCATTTACAAATGAAAAAAATGGGATATTCCCACAAAGGTATGCAGGAGGGTGGAGAAGTTGAAGATGATCCTGTTATGTTCCCAGCTGGTAAAAATATATTCGGACAACCTACAGAAGATATGAGTCAAAGTCAAATGAGTGATATGCTATTAGACATGATGACAAGTGGCGGTGTTGGTGGTACTTTAAAACTTCTTGGAAAGGGAGCTAAAAAATTATCTGGCAAATCTTTAAAGAAAAAATTAATAGGAGCGGTAGATGAAGCGGGGTTACCAGACGCTTACGGTGAGCCAATGTCATATTTTAAAGATATGCATACAGACGATTTGGCGGGTATTTTAAAAGATTATTATGGTAAAGAATTATATCAAGCTAATAGAGGTCTTCATAGTGCATTAAAAAAAGGCGGTTATCAAGAGGGTGGAGAAGTAGGGAAATATGAAAAAGCATTACAAAAAGCAGAAATGATGGGCGACGCTGGTTATGCACTACCGGAAAGCTTATCAGCACCAGCGGAGGAAATGAGCAATATGCGTCCCGCAGAAGATTTATATGGCATGTACATGAGAATGGGGCCAGAGATGATAAAAGATAAAATGTCTGGTATGGAGAGTAGATCATTAGATGCCTTACTACAACAAAAAATGAATAATATGGGTAAATCCGCTGTTCCTCATTATCAAGATGGTGGAGAAGTGGAAGAAGATATAAACCCTAAACAATTACAAGCAATGGCTATGTTAGATAGTTTAGGTCAAGGCGGAGGAGAAAGATTAGATAGTCCTCCACCTTCAGATAGTTATAATGGTATGCCAGCCGAAAAAGATTTAGATGTGCTCATGCCATACCTCAATAGTTTTGGTAGAATGCAAACACCACTTCAAGAATGGAACATGCGAACGCTTCATAGACATGGGTTAAATCCTGAAAATTTTACGCCTCAAATGAGGGGTTTAATTGGTAGGGCAGTAATACAACAATTAGGTGCCGAAGGAAGCTAATGCCTTTAGAATCAGACCCTAAAGCAGATTATAATCAAGAATTATACCGCCAATGGCGGGACTCAAGAGCAGACTGGGATACAGAAGCTCGTTATGATATTGACTTCTTTCTTGGTAATCATTTTACCAGTGATGAGTCAGATGAACTACAGGCTCGCAATCAGGCAGATGTGCCGATGGATAGAATCGGGCCAGCAATTGAAAAATTTAAAGCGGTACTAACTTCAAGACCGCCAGCTTTTACAGTAACTCCACGTGAGGACTCTGATGTAAAGATAGCAACATTGTGGCGTACTGTAATGAGTTATATTTGGGAAAACTCACAAGGTGATTGGCAATTAAAAGAAGCGATACATGATTATGCAATCACTGGAATGGGTTATCTGTATGCGTATATAGACCCTGAGTCAGACTTCGGTAGGGGTGACGTCAAGTTCACTTATGTTAACCCTTTTCGGGTATACGTCTCTCCTTCCACCAGAAACAGGTGGTATGATGACGCTGAAGGCGTCATCCTCTCTACCATACTAACTGGTGAACAGGTCGTCAACCTCTACCCTGAATTAGGGCCGCAGATAGATGAAGAATCTGGAGAAGAAGTAGCTGGTATTATTTCACAGTTAAATGCTTATAATGAAGAAGATTACCCTAGTGCTCAAAATAAAAATTCAAAATCTGTATTTACACCAGCTGAGGTAAAAGATAGTGATCTATACCATCGTGAAAAGTTTCAGGTACTGGAAAGATACTATAAGGTTAAGGTGGAATATTATCGTGTTATTGATATGCAGTCAGGTGAAGAAGTTATTTTTGATGAAGAAGAGTATATGCAATTTATCGAAGATAACCGTGAACGCGTAGAGACTAGTCAATATGAAGTAATACCAGTTCAACAGTCAAGAGTTAAAGTATGTGCTACTATGGGACAGATTGTTCTATATGAGGCTATTCTTCATTCAGATGTTTATCCAATAGTTCCATTACCTAATATTTGGACAGAAACTCCATATCCTAAATCAGATGTGTCGAGAGCTCGCCCAATGCAACGATTGTTAAACAAACTATGGTCATTGGCTTTATCCCATGCTCAAGCTTCTGCTGGTTTAAAACTATTAGTACCATTAGGTAGTGTGGATGATATTAATCAGTTAGAACAGGATTGGGCAAACCCAAATGCGGTAATTGAAGTGGATAGCTCTCAAGGAGAACCTCATTATCCAGCACCACAAGCATTAGCATCAGAGTTTTACAAACTAATCCAACAATGTGAACATTATATTGATTTTACATTTGGATTACCAGAGATGATGCATGGTTTTACAGAGAAAGCTCCCGAAACAGTGCGTGGTACAGAACGTATGATTGCATTGGGAACGGAAAGACCTAAGTCAAAACTGAGAGATATTGAGTTTAGTATCAATAGGTTAGGGAAGGTATTATACAATTTTTGTAAAGGACATTATACATATAAAAAGATTTTTAGGTTAGTTCAGGCTAACAATGATGTAACAGAAGCAATGGCGAATTTCTATGATAGTACCGAAAATGCTATTCTAGACATGAAAAAAGATAAGCATAATCTTTCACAGCATGATGTTCGCATAGAGCCGGGTTCTAGTTTACCAACTAGTAAGTGGGCAGAGCTTTCTGTATACATGGAAGCATTTCAAATGGGTATAGTAGATAAGTATGAAGTACTAAAGAAAAACCCAGAAATATTTGATAAAGAAGGTATCCTCCGTAGAACTGAAGAACGTCAGCAGTTAATGCAACAGGTTCAGGCTATGGAAGAACAGATAAAGAATTTGGAGGGTGACCTCCAGACAGCCCAGAGGGAGTCTGTGCATGATAGAAAACGCGTCGAGGTTGAAAAATTCAAATCTCGATTGTCGGAAATTGCATCAGACGCCAAATCTGATAGAAGGGTTCAATTAAATAAACTACAAAACGAGGTGAAGCTCGAAGCGGAGAAATTGGTTGGTTCCATGAAGGAACCCGGTTCTGCTCCTAATGCTTAGAGACATCTAGAAAAGGAGTCGTAATGGACACTACACAGACAGAGGCCACTACCGAATTTGTCAGTGGTGAAGAAGGACAAACTGAAATAATAGATCAGGTTGTCAATGAAGCAGATAACGAAGCAATGCAGGCTGAAGAAGCCGTTGAGCAAGTAATGGATTGGGAAAGTGAGGCTAAAAAGTTTCAATCAATGTATGATCGCGCGTATGCCGATAATGGTAAATTGAAGCAATTAGAGCCCTTGGGACAATTACTAGAATCTCGCCCAGACTTGGTTGATTTATTACAAAGCAATATCAACGGACAGCAAGCAAAGAAAACGGAATCTAAACCAGCACTGCCAGAAGAGGACTTTAACCCTTGGGAAGCCTACTACAAGCCGGGTTCACAATCATATGAATTTCGTAAGCAACAGGAAACTGAGCTAACGAATCAAGTTGTGGGTCAGGCATTACAAAGGCAGGAGCAACAAATGTCAGAACAAATGACCTATAACAACACGGTTAACGAATTGCGTGGTACATATAAATTCTCTGATGAGGATGTAAATAACTTTATGCAGTTTGTTACTCAACCGAAGGAACAAGTAGGTTTGCCTAATCTTGTAAAACTATATCGTGACGTCAATAAAGTCGGATCGGTTAGCGATACAGCTCAGGCAGTTAGTGCGGCAAGAAATGCTCCAAGAAGCCCCGGCGCTATACAAGGTGCACCACCCCAATCAAAATCAGATGATGATAAGGTTTGGGATAGTGTAATGAGTGTGGGGGATAAAACGGTATTTTAATAATAAAGTAACTCACGGAGAAAAAAATGGCTATTACTAGCGGAACATTAAAGAGTAGCTCGATTACTGCGGCGGCAACTTCGGCTGGTGTGGGGCAAGCCCCAGACCAACGACGATTGTACGACTTCGGGGATCGCGTTGCTGAATTAGCTCCAGAAGAGTCACCGTTCTTTGTATATCTTAATAAAGTAGCGAAGCAACCAACGAATGATCCTGTATTCCGATTTTTGGAAAACAGGTCGCGGATTGATTGGACAAGTAGGACATTCCTATTATCTGCTAATGTTAATGGCGGTTCAGCTGTAAGTGCTGGTAGTTCTTACCAGTTTACGGTTGATACCCCTAACGGAAGCAGTGGTTCAGTTGATTATCTTGTTAAAGGTATGGTTTTTGCTGTGCAGACCCTTGATTCTACAGCAGGTGTTTCATACGCCTCAGTTAGAATTGACTCTGCTCCAGCCGATCAGGGGAGTGAATCAGTCTTTACAGGACGTATTGTCGCTTTACCTAATTCCAGTTATGGTTCTGGTTATAATATCATGTCAGACAATGACAAATGTCAGGTTATTGGTACTTCTTTTGAAGAAGGTACTGGTTCTCCTGATGTATGGTCAGACAGTCTTGATGATGATTTTGGTTATACCCAGATTTTCAAAACTGCGGCTGAGTTGACAAACACAGCTATTGCTACTAACTATAGAGGATATGCCAATGAATGGCAACGAGTCTGGAATCAAAAACTAAGAGAACATAAGGTTGACATTGAAAGAGCAATGTTATTTGGACAGAGAGCACGCATTAGTGGTGTTCAGTATTCTGAAGGTATCGTAGGGCATATTACTGCCAACGCGGCACCTACTGCTGATAACAGTGCACTGTCTTATTCTTCTGGTTCTCCTTACAGTAGGTCTGTTGCATCTGCCGAGTTCACTTATGATTTATTTCTAAGTGACATGGAAGTGTTGATGGATCCTGCTCGTGGTGGAGAATCACAGAAACTTGCGCTTGCAGGTCTTCCTGTGATCACTCTGTTTAACAAAATGGGTGCAGGTGGATTCCTTGATGGATCACTTCAATTATCAACTGATGCTGGAGCATACAAGCTTGGTATCAGTCATGAAAAAGTCAGCGGTTCTTTTGGACATAGTATCATGAAAGTTGATACAGTTCATGGATCAATTGGTGTTGTTAAAGAACCTCTATTTAGAGGGCTTGCTAACAGTTTCATGTGTTTAGTTGATATGAGCAAGGTTTCTTACAGACCTCTAGTTGGTAATGGGTTAAATCGTGATACTCACATAATTTCAAATGTACAGCAAGCTGATGAAGATTTGCGTAAAGATATGATCCTGACCGAAGCTGGTCTTGAGATTACTCTACCTGAATCTCATATGTTGTATAATTTTGAACAGATTAGTTAAGGGAGTTAACGATGAGAGCTGATTATTTAAACGAAAACAGTGGTTCTTCTTTTGCATTAAAGAAGAAAGTTGAATTCATAAGTGCCGCACGAACACTAGACGAAGATGATAGTGGTAAAGTGTTTATGTGCGACTCTGCTGATGGAGCTTATTCTATAACATTACCTACAGCCGCTACCGGGCAAGATGGTACATATTACAAATTCATAGTCTGGGAAGAAACCCCGACTGCTGATATTACCATTGCCGCAGGCAGTGCTATTGTAAGTGGTGTGAATAAAGACGCAGGCGGTGACGCCGCGAATTCTACAGCAGGTACACAAATCTCAAATGTTATTTTAGACACAACCGCACAACGTGGCGATTGGGTTAATTTAATGTTTTGGGGTGGCGAATGGCTTGTAGAAGCATTCAGTAGTATCAATAATGGTATTCAAACTTCATAATCCGAATAAATAAGGATTAACAGTTTTTGAGAACTGTGGGGTAGATCAATAAAAGGTTTACCCCAAATCTCATAAGGTTTTTTAACAATTAACAAGCTCATTCATGGACAGCCAGTCCTTAGAGCAGGAGGAAAATATGGCACGTGGAGTAAAATCATTAAGCAATTATTCAGTTGCAGAAGCTCAAAACCTTCAATTAGGTCAAGCGGGGGCTATCATTATAGATGGTACCGATGCAATAGCAGGGCCGTTTGTAGCAATAATGGGATTAGAAGATTCGGTGGTAGATACATCAGAATGTGATGTAACATGGTTATCTGGTACAGTACCAGCTACTTTTAAAATTCCAGCAGGCGGAACAATATATGGATATTATGCTTCAATAGAATTAGATAGCGGCTCAGTTATTGCTTACTATGGATAATAACTGTGTTCATTGTTCAAATCCAAACCCAGAACGATGGTTTTATTGCAGAAGCTGTGGTAGAAAATCATCTGAAACAAAATATAGTACAAATATGTGGATGAGAACAGAAAGAGGTAAAAGAACCGATATGGAATTTAGAAATATAACTATGGATGAGCATATCCAAGAAGTAGAGGAAAGTAGACATGGCGGGCACATTAAAAATTAAAATAGAAGAAGAGATTATATTAAATAATCAGAATTATGGTTCTAAAAGAACCCGGTCTATTGCCAGCGTAGCTGAAATATATAAAAGAATTGTAAACGTCCCAGCAGATGGCGATACGACTATTGCAACCTTCGCGGCGGCAGTAAGCACATCAGATGGAGCATTTGATGTAAACGATGTACGATATATACGGTTAACAAATTTAGATAGTTCTAATAGTGTTAATGTGGCGATGGTAGGTGCAAGTGATAATGCACAGTTTGTAGTACCGGCGGGTAGCAGTTTAATGTTTGGTACTCCAGATGATTTTATGCTTGGTGAAGCAGATACTTCTCCAGCGTTTTCAAGTTTTGAAGATTTAGCTAGTATTATAGTTGATTCTAGCTCAAATGCAGTAGATGTTGAATTGTTTATAGCGAGTGTATAATGGCTACGTTTAAAGTACAAATTGAAGATACGGTAGGTTCTGTCGGTGACGATACAGCCTTAACAAGTTGGCTAACTGACGGAGCAAAAGAAATTATAAACATGATGCCTGAGCCAGAATTGAGTATGGTTTCAGCACAACAAACATTTACTTCTACAGCGGTAGGAAGTGAAGCAGAAACATTAAATACAGGAAAAATATTACACGTATTTAGAAATGACGGAGATATTGATCAACCTTGCAGACCAATACAGGCTTTATATAAAGGTCGCGCATCTGATCAATATGATATGCAATATGCATCTATTACCGATCCTGTATTCTATATTGAAAATAATAAATTAAATGCACTTCCAGATGGTGGTTCATGTAAATATTCAGAAGTACAATTCCCAGCAGTGGCTCATGGAGATAGCGCTATAAGTGTATTTCCAGATGAATATGAATATTTAGTTGTTTTATATGCGGCAATAAAAGGTTTACAAAGAAGAATGAGTGATAAGCTTGGTAATTCTGACATAACAACCGCAATGACTGCTATTAATACCGAGTTAGACGAAACTCAGGCGGTGTGTGATAAAGTAGATGCAGACTTAGTATTGGCAAAGGCAGAAGTTGTATTAGCTAAAGCCGAAGCGGCTGAACTTGCTACGCAAACTGATAATGGTGGTGATTTTGAAACTGCTTGCGATGCTATGGCAACAGAGTTAGCTAAGGTTGACAATGTTATTGCAGAGGCAAGCGGAGAATTTGATAAGGTTGATGAAGTAATTGCAGAAGGTAGTGTAGAATTCGATAAAGTTGACAATGTTATAGGTGAAGGTAGCACAGAAATTGATAAATCTTCTGCACTTCTTGATAAGGGAGAGGTTGATAGTGAAAGCGCTGTAAACGATGCGGCGGGTAAAATAGTAGTAGAATTAGATGAAACACAGGCTGTATGTGATAAGATAGATGATGATTTAGTTCTTGCTAAAGCTGAGATTGTTCTCGCGAAAGCAGAGGCGGCAGAGCTAGTGTTGCAGACTGATAATAGTAGTGATATTGCAACGGCTCTTACAGCAATAAACTTTGAATTAGATAAGGTTGATGATGTTATAGATTTAGCAAACGATGAGTTTGATGAGGTTTCTACCCAAGTAGGCGGTAGTAAAGATTCTCCAATTTTAGATGCTTTTACAGAATTTGAAGAAGCTAAAAATTTATCTGGAGCATATAATTCTGGAGCTATATCAACTGCGTTAGTAGCTATAAATACAGAATTAGATGAAACTCAAGCAGTTTGCGATTTAATTAACTCACAGGTAGATGATGCGGTAACTCAGATAGGAGAATCTGCAACACAGATAGATACTCCTGTAGATACTGCTTTAGACGCTATAAAAACAGCGGCAGGACGTATTAATACCGCAATTGCTTTAGCTAATGCTGAGTATGACAAGTGTGATACAATGTTAGATTTAGGTGAAGTGGATAGTGAGAGTGCTGTAAATACTGCTTTAACTGCTGTGAAAGCAGAAATAGATGAATGTTTAACTATAGCCGATTCAATGAACGCGGAAACCGTATTGGCAAATGCTGAGGTTGACAAAGCTTTTGCCGAAGTTGCTTTAGCAAATATAGAGGTAGATTTATCTAATCCAGAAGTAGATTTAGCAAAAGCAGAAGTTACTGAAGCGGCTACCCTTATAGACACTAATATTGATACAGCCGCGACGGCAATCAATACAGCGGTAGATAGGGTTAATACAGCGGTAGCATTAGCAAATGTTCAGTTTGATAGCGCAGTAACCGCAAATGGTAATGAAGATATTGAGCTTGCACAATCACATGTACAAGCAGGACAAGGTTATATAGCCGAAGCAAGAGGCTCATTAGATGAAGCGAGAGGATTTGTTGAGGAAGTAAACGCTAGAGTAAGTCAAGCACAAGGACAAGTTAGGGTGTCGGAAGGATATTTAGGTACAGCAAGGGGATATGGAGAAGCCGCTCAAGGATATATTGCTACAGCTAATGGTTATATTAAAACAGCGCAAGGATATGTTGCTACAGCTCAGTCATACGGAGGTCAGATACAAAGTAAATTAAATATAGCGGGAGCATATGGTAATGAAGTGAGCAACAGATTAGAGCAGGCAAGAGCTAAAAGAGAAGAATCGCGATCTCGCATAGAGCTTGGAAATGCTTATATTGCTGAAGCTAGAGCGAGTGCAGAAGAGGTGAGCGGTTATGTTGGTGAAGTTCAAGCAAGAATAGCTCAGGTAGGCGGTTATGATCAAGTTGTATCTGGATATATAAAAGCGGCTCAGGGATACGCTTCGGAAATACAGAAAAAAATAGACATAGCGGGAGGATATGCGAATGAGATAGGTTCTTATTCTGGTGCTGGTCAAATATTTATTAACACTGGTAAAGCATATCTTGAAGAAGCACAAGCTACTATAAGTGCTGGTAATGCTTATATACAGGAAGCACAAGCTAGAATTGCACAGGCGAATGGATACGCGTCAGAAGTAAGTGCAAGAGCAGGGTTCAGCGGAGCTAAAGCTAGGGCTATTGAAGGTTATATTAGTACAGCTCAAGCTTATGTATCTTCCGCACAGGGGTTTGGAAATGAAGTTCAAGCTAAGATTGCCATAGCAAATGGATACATAGCTGAAATGAACGCTAGACTAAAACAGGCAGAAACAAAAAGACAGGAATCTCAAGCTAGATTAACAGCTGGAGGTTCTTATCTTCAAGAAGCAAACGCAATAATAGGTCAGGGTAATGCTTATCTTCAAGAAGCAAGTGCGATAATAGGGCAAGGCAATGCTTATATCGCAGAGGCTCAGGCGTATATAGCTCAAGCACAGGGGTATGCGAGCGAGGTAAGCGCAAGAGCAGGTTTTAGCTCTGCTAAGTCTCAAGCAATTCAAGGATATGTAAATACGGCTCAAAGTTATGTTGCTACCGCTCAAGGGTTTGGAAGTGAAATACAGGCAAAAGTGGCTATATCACAAGGTTATTCTAGTGAAGTTCAAACTCGGTTGGCTGTAGATACAAAAGAATACGAGTGGTTAATGGGACAACAAGCAAAACTGCAAGCTGATTATGATAAAGGATTACAAATAGTAGCGAAAGGCATAGGATAATGGCTGTTCATTCTTTAACGGTAAAACAAATTTTAAGTAGGGTTCGTCAGGTATTTCCAGATGCACCAGAAGCATATGTTATTAGTTTAATTAATGATGCGTTAACAGAAGCTGGTATGTATAATGTTAAAACAGCTCACGCAAAGATTACTACAGTAGCAGATCAAATGTGGTATGATCTTAGCGATGAGGCTTATAGCTCAGACGGATCAGCTTATAAATTAGATTTAAACAAAATATTTAGAGTGTATTTCATGGATAGCTCAGGAGATTATATGCAAATACCAAGATTATTAGATAAAGATTTATTATTAACAGATATTAGCAGTGAGTCGGCATTGGTATCGCCGGATACGAAGTAATGGCTAGTAGTATTAAATATCCAGATTCTTCTTGTGTATATTTTATTGAGGGTGATAAGTTAGCTCTTGTTACAAATGTAGACAGTTCTGGTACACAAAATACTTCATTAAGAAAAAGATGGAAAGCAATACAGGAAGCGGTTACAGACGGTTTGTTATTATGGTATCATGCAGAGCCAAATAATATAAACAGTATAAATGATGTCCCAGATATTGATAATTCACTGCATTATCCAATTGTAGATTTTGTAAAGAAATGTTTGTACATGGACAGGGCTGGAGTATCTCCAGACCCGAATGCATCTTCCGTTGCTATGAACATGGCGCAGTTTCACGAGAATAAATGGAACGAAGGTATTAAGCGCTATGGTATGCGGAAGCGCGATAAAGTTGGTGGTACGCGGGCAATAAAACTACCAAACTTAACATAGTTTAGATAGGGATGATTCTCGCCCCGCAAGCTAAACATAGAATGAAAGAGAAATATAATGGCTGATATGCAAAAATATAGGGCTCACGAGTCCTTAAACACACAGACAGCGGCTGGCTGGTCTGTTCAAACTGCCGCGACAGCGGGTAGTGCGGCTTCATCGGTAAAGGTGAGTGGTTACCATACTATACACATTCAATCAGATGAAGATATATATTTTAAATTTACGGATAGTACTACAGATAGTTTAAGTACTTCTAACGATCTCTACCTAATGGGTGGTGATTCGGTGTATTCTGTTAGGATTCCTAATGGAATAATCGGGAGTGTGCATGATGATGTATATATTCAATGGGAACGTAAGGGTAGCTCTGATGCTACTGTACGTTACGTATTAGCGTAGGGGTTTATAATGGATGCTTATATAATTGGAACAACCTCAAAGGCTATATCGTCAGGCGGAACTATAAATGGAGATCTTACCATATCTGGAGACTTGACTGTTTCTGGAGGCGGCTCTCTCGCTTTTGATGAGATATTAGAAGGTGCTCAGGTAATAGACATTACTAACTCTGAAGCATTCTTAGTTCGTAAGAATGGTGACGGTGGTGATGTATTTACAATTAACACTAGTACAGTAGGGGCTACCTTATTGGGAGCTTTAACAATTGGTTCTGACGGAGCGGGACATGATGTAGTATTTAATAGTGGTACTTCAGGAGATAATTTTACATGGGATGCTTCAGAAGAGTGTCTAATAATAACAGGAACCGATGCGGCTCAAGCTCTAAAAGTAGCCGATGGAGATTTAGTTGTCGTAGATAAGATATACTTATACGATAATGATGGTGGTGAATATCTACACGGTTCATCAGACGGACACTTAGAAATAAACGCTGGAACAACATTAGATATAACCGCCCCTACCGTTGATTTAAACTCTGCAACAGAATTTAATATAGATACTGCGGCTTATGATTTAAATGCAAGTGGTGCTGTAACAATAGATTCAGCTGGTGTAAGTATAGATAGTTCATCGGCTTCAAATTTGACTACATCTTCTGGAGCTTTAACTATTACATCTGCCGCGGCGGCTACATGGTCAACTGCCGCAGGAAATCTTACTCTTGATTCAGCGGCTGGTTCTCTTGTTTTAGATGGACACACTGGAGCTCAAGTCATTTCTTCAAACTCTGGTGAGGTTGATATAACCTCAGCGGCTAATGTTGATATAAACGCTACAACCACTGTAACAGTTGATGGAACTGGAGTATCTATTGATGGAACTGATGACTCTAATCTTACTGTTACTGGTTCAAATAAAGACCTTGCTGTAAGCGTAGCAGGAGGGTCTACACAAACACTTACAATTAGTTCTGCTGGAACGGGCACGAATGCTATTGATATTAATGCTACTGCTGGAGGTGTAGATATTGATGCGAATGGAGCAATTAGTCTTGATTCTGCGGCAGGTTCTATTGATATGAATGTTGTTGATGGGCAGACAGTTGCTATAGGTTTGAATGGTGCTGTTGAAACATTATGGAAACCACATGGAACTGCTGGAAATGAATTATGGTCAACAATCAACACTGCGGGCACTACAGACGGTTCAGATGCCGCAGGTTCAATTCTATTAAGCGCAGTTGCTGGCGGAATTGGTCTTGCTTGGGCAGACGGCAAAGACTTGTGGGCAGAGGGAGGAAGAGCGGTTATTACCGCTAACGAAGATGCGGCAGACGCAATCAAACTTCATGCAGACGCTGGAACGTCTCAAACAATTACAATTGTAAATGATGCAGGAACAGGTGCCGCCGCGATTGGTCTTACCGCTTCTGCTGGTGGAGTTACAGTTGGATTAGGTGGAGGAGCTGGAGATGATTTTATTGTTGATACTACTACATTAGTTGTAGAAAGTGATAATAATCGGGTTGGTATAGGTACAGCAAGTCCGTCAGATTTATTGCACATAAAATCAGCGGCAAGTGGTCATGCTGGTATAATTATTGATGTTACCACAGATGATTATGCTTCTGGATTATATTATTATGAAGCTGGAAGTGCAAAAAGTGGTATAATTCATTATGGTGATAGTACCAATGGAGTTGAAGGTGGTTTACAATTTTTAACAGGAGGAGTAAGTGCTTCAAGTAATACGCAAATGGT
>Ga0255048_10001387_pt1 | contig 16790 bp, 16 predicted proteins | sample JV7_2_2_MG_FD_183619 | JGI IMG/M metagenome (GOLD analysis project Ga0255048, IMG submission 183619) | Seawater microbial communities from Jervis Inlet, British Columbia, Canada - JV7_2_2 | ecosystem: Environmental > Aquatic > Marine > Inlet | place: Canada: British Columbia | collected 2016-10-06
ATGCCCGTTGCCTATACAGAATATGACAATAAATGGTATGTTAAAAATTGGGAATGCCGCAATGCCATGTTTTCAGGTGAGCCGCAAGATAGACAAAAACAAGATACCTATATTAGTTTGTATTAATCCACCACATTAGCTAAGGCCTTAAGTATTATCACTCCTGGCCGTTTCATACCATTTATTGTCAGCCTTAAGCCTCAACGTCAAGGTATCGGAAGCATTCATTCCAAAATCAACACTTCCACTAAGGAGTATATTTGTGCCGTCAGTAATTGTGGTCGCATGTTCGGCATGGATTTCTATTACCTGGCCAACCCATCCATCATCAAAGTCAGTAATGGCGGAAGTCCCGCCCGTAAGCCATGGGAAGGGGCTTTCACCGCCGCCAATAGAGGGGGTAGCGCTGTTCGCCAAAGTGCCAAAGATGGCAGTTACAGCCGTAAAGAGGGTGGGAGCTGTGTCCATGGTATAAATAAAATTGTTTTCCATCTTCGGAGAGACAACGGTATTTAATTCAATTCCGTATTTACCGTTTCCAGTTGCGCCGTTCTGGATAGTATTGCCCCTGATTTGAGGCCTAGAATTATTATCAGAATATATGCCAGACCGTACAATGGGAGCAGCGGAATTAGCTGTATTAAAATTTAATATTTGATTGTCGAGCACCTTTACATCATCACCAGACACTCGAATACCAAATGAGCGAGACCCACTGGAGGTGTTTTCCGAAACCAACGCATTATTGGCAGCGGTAGAGATAAACTGGTCGATTGCATTTAAGGTGATATGTAAAACATTATATCCCCTTGAATTGGTATCCGCAAAGGATATACTTCCCGCAGATCCATACAGAAAGTTTTTCGATGCAATAATGTCCCCATATCCAGAATCACTTGCGCTGGTATGAGTGTCAAAATCAATTCCACCTGAAAGCAACCCGTTCCCATAATTGCCGGTTATTAGATACTTGGCCCCAAATCCACCAGCACTAAAAACCGCTCTACCGGAAATAGTGCCACCTTCTATAGTATTCCCTACCACCTTAGCGTGAACAATAACCTGATTACCGTCAGCAGTATTTTGCACGCCCGATACACTTATACCCGCGTTAGCATTTTTAACAGTATTAAACTCCGCTACAGGATATGAATTCGCTGGCATGGTTATCCCGGCTGTGTTTGCTGTCGCACTACTCAAATCAACATCATTGTGGTGCACCCAGGGCGAGTCATAATTCTGAACTTTAATTCCCGCCGTAATGGTTCCGACCTTAACGTCATATATCCAATTATGTGCAATCTCTATGTTGGTGGAATAAGTAAGTGCTCCATATTTAGGAAATATTTCAATGGCTTGTGATACAAAGGGCGTTGAAGCGTGAGTTCCATCATCCCCAATTCCCGTAATTATGTTATATAAGATTTTTGCCCCATCAAACCCGCCCGCATTTCCGGCAGCAGCATCTACAAAAACAATTCCATATTGAGGGGTATCATTAATCTGATTATGATGAATGTTGGGCCTGGGGCAATCATCTCTAAACGACATCCCATGAAGGGTAAGGCTGTTACCGTCTAAAATTAAGCCCGTCACTTCAACGTCTGCCTTGTTGGTAACTAAAACAATAACGCCATTGGTGGTAGCGGCGGCTGTGCGAAGGGTCGGCCACCCCACCCCCACAAGCCTCTGCTTGTCTGATTCAACCTCTAAGTGCTCTACCAGCTCATAGGTGGTCGGCCCCCGCAATTCTACCGTGAGCGCCAGAGAATCAAGGGCAGCATTTATCTGTACTTCATCAGCAGTGCCGTCAATCCCCCACCATTCAGGATACACGGTGCCGTCTTTATCTGTGAATGCTATGGTTCCGGTCCCTGCAAATATTTTTAAATCCGGGGAAGCATCAATATGTTTTGGGCTGTTTATAGTAAGCGTTTTCAAGGCATCTACACTTAATTCCCCGGCTCCAATAACCCTAAGAAGTAAAGTGGCTGGAAGTGTAGTGTCGGCTGATACTGTTTGCGTATCACTAATAACTAAAGTGGTTTCTGTTGCCCCTATGGTACTAACGGCAGTAGCAAAGTCAGCATAACTACTTGCGTCCGGGTCTTTGTGACGGCCAGTAGTAGCGTGTTCAAGATTATCAAATGAACTGACATTATCCACTGTCCATTGTTCAGAGTCATCGGCATCGGTCAGCTTAAGCTTATAACTGCCATCAAGCCAGACTTCAGTTCTACCTACCGAATCAAGGATAATAGGATTTGTATGAGCCGTGGTGCCACTTGGCCCCTTGTATGCCGCTTTATTTGTAGTCGTACCAGCCGCAAATGTAGACAGTTTTCCACCGGCCAGAAATGTGCCGTCACTGGCTAAAAACGTCCATTTAGGTGCCGGGGATAAGTTTGCAGTCATTTATTCACCTTCTAATATTGCCTTCCCGCTATAAATTAATAAATTAGCCGCATGAGTCCGAACTCTATCATTTGCAGGATTTTTTATGAGGCTCATCAGGCTTTGAGCATAATCAGGATCAAATGTAGCTCTAAGCAAATATGAGTTAATTCTACCCGTAGAATATTTGTTGAAAAAATCCCTAATACTTTTTATCAGGTAAAAACGTCCCGCCCTTGCACCTGCCGCTCCAATTACAACATTAGCTAAATTTTCCGCCGTATCAGAACCACCACCAATGGGTGACTTCGTAGTACGTTCTAATATTTGATATGCTTTATGTACATCCATTAATGCTTTTCGCTTTTGAGGTTCATTTTTATAAAGAGCCCTTATCGCTGGTGCAAATTTCTTAATTTGTTTAGTCAGAGAGGCATTACTAACCCTAAAGTCAGTAAAAAATCCTTCGGCAGTAATTTTGCTAGACTCATAAATATGTTCGGCCACAGCTTTCTTTAAACCAGCCTCGGCAGCCTTATCCCCCTTAACCATCTTCATTAGTCCACGAGCGGTTTCACCATAATTGTTACTACCCTTAAAGGCTTCTTTAACAATTTCCGAAACATCGGCCTGTAAAACCTTAGATGCAACTGATTTGTTAAAGACGTCTAGCGCGGCTTGAGATACCTCCAAGTCCTTGCCAGTTTTAGCAACATTAAGTAATTCTTTCTTAACGCCCAATTTATCCAAAACCTTACTATTTTTACTGATCCAATTAAAGGCCGAACTTGGATTTAATCGACCCGAATATGGATTAAAAGAAATATTTTTTAATGTATATCGCGCATAATCTCTCATGGCATTCATCGCAACCGGGTCATCACCAACCGCCCTGAGAAAATCATCAACCCCATCTTTAGTGAAAAACTCCTTGGCTACATTCGCCAAAGCTATCTTTCCTTCTTCGCCTCGCTTTCCTGCCTGTAGCACATCGGCAACGCTTCCTTCTTTATATCGTTTTGCATACTCTCGATAAAAAGTAGATGCCTTGCGATATAATTTGCCGGCCTGACCGGGATGATCTATCAAAGAATCAATAGACTCTTCAACTCCATCCCTAAGCATGTCTAGGCGACGAACTAAATTATCATTTTCCTGAGCACGAGCCTTTCTTGTTTCTGAAAGAATAGTAGTTCGCCACTTCCTTAATCGCTGAAAACTTACTGTATCATATATAGTCTTCTTTAACTTCTTCTGTTTTTTTAGGAGGGCACCCATGCCGCCCATGATATGGCCAGGAAAATTCTCTGGAAGTTCGGTAGTGGAATCGAAGTCATCCGTTACATCTTTAATGGACCTTCTAAGCGGAGACGCATTAACCTTAACGCTGTGGGGAATCTTATTATATAAAGCAGTTGCTTGATTCCTCAACTTCTTCTTGCCCGATCTTAGTTGAGTCCTAATAACGCCGCCAGCTTCTTGGTCATCTAATACTCGTGATATTCGCGCCACTTGCCCATCTACCGCTTGTTGAGCTTTTTTAACCGTAACGTCTAAGGAGTCTTTTATAGTTTGAATTTTACCAGTAAAAGCATCAACAGTTCCTTCTTTTAATAATTTACTTTGATAATATTTCTCTAATGCTATTTCAGCAAAAGCACGTTGTTCTTGATTTAATTCTGCGCCAGTTATTTGAAATCCGCCTCTTTCTGTTATCGTACCACCCCGAAGCAATGATCTTTCAAGTGAAATGACTCCTGCGTCATTCGTAAGTTGTCCCCTAGTAAATTTAACTCCTGGTATCTTTTTTTCGATGGCCTTACCAATAGTGACATTAGACTCAATCGCTTCAACTAATTGATTGCCCTCCGTGTTTAACAGTCTTTCTCCGGCCTTCTTCTTAATGGCTTTTTCACGGATAGGAATTGATATTTTTGAACCCGCTCGTTTTGTTAATCTGCCAGCCATCCCTGCCACGACAGGAATACCTTCACCTATAGTGGTCATTTCCGCGCCAGCCAATATATCTTTTCCAGATTGCAGAAGTTCCCCTGGCATTTCTTCTATGGTTTCAGGCTCTTTTATTCCAAAAACCTTATCAAGAACGTCGATAGATTCTTTCCCCATTGCATAACCCAAGGCACCACCAGCAACAGTGCCAGCGGGTGCAAGTGGGCCAAGAGGAATCCCAGCCGCCGTGCCCACTACAGCACCACCGCCCAAGCCAACACCTTCTGCCGTACCCTTTAAATACGGACGCGCCTTTAAATATATATTTTGCCAAGTGCTATACTTCTCTTCTTCGGATTCTTGAGTGGCGGGGTTAAGTCTATCTAATGATATTTCATTAGAACCAACGCCTTGAGAATCTTTTTTTACTGTAGAAAGCCTTTCAAGCGGTATTTCTGTCATAATTAATACCTTTAAAATTTGGGAATATATCCCTTATTATCCTTAACATACATTGGCAATCCGGTTTGTTTATCATATCCGGCAAATTCAGCATCTTCAGGAATACCAAAAATAGACTTATTGGGAAGCTTCTCGTCCAGATATTTTTGAAAACGCATGGAATCAAAAACTCCACCACTTTCCTCTTGAAAATCAGCAGCCAATCTAGCAACTTCAATATTTCGCCGTTCAATCGCCAACTTCATTTTTATAATAAGCCTATTTCCCTCCTTACTATTAAGAAGCTGAGGGTTCATATCTTTCAAAAATTGAACATCTTTGTCTGACATCTGGCCGGCCAGAACCATACCCTTCCCTTGATTTCGAGACTGCAAAGCTAATTGCTGGGCCAAGGCGTTGAAGGCCTCACTAGCACTCAACCCTTCAATATCAATAGGGATACCAAGAGCACTAGCATAACCTCTAATAGTTTTTTTTATCCCCGCCAGCTTGCCAGTTTCAAATCTATCCAACAAACGATCCATGGCATTAAAGGTAGTCATACGCTGACGCGAAGTACTAGCGCGTTCTCGAAAATCAGCGGCCTCCTTAGCCATTATCTTACCTTCTTCGCCTAAATACCCCCTAGCCTTAGGGCCAATAGGTTCATATCCCGCTTCTTTAGCTAATTCCACTTCTTGGGGATTACGGAGATTTACATTGCGAGTTTTTCCAGTTTTAGCATTTCTAAATTGAACATGATCAGGTGCAAACTCCTTGCCTTCTTTCTCAACTTTTCCAACCGTAGTTGCAACTTCATTGCCATTTGCATCATAACGAGTCTGATTTTTACCTAAAGTAAATCCACCAGATTGTTTTGCGCTTTTAGGGGCAACTCCCTTTTCAACGTCTTCTCGACTTCCATCAGTATAAATATATTCAACGCGGTCTCCTAAATCTATTGTGCGTTCAATTATTTTTTTCTGAGTAGGCTTGATGGTCAACCCCGCATAAACAGCCTCCAAGTCCTCAATAGCCTTAATGTTTCCAATAGAATCTCCGAACAAAGATTGCATACTTGGGTCATTGTAAAACTCTTGGGGTATCCCCTGCCCCTTGTTTTTGTATCTCTGGATATTTCTATTGAGATTGCTAACATCTCTATCGCCAACAGATTTTTGAGCGTCAAATATTTGCTTGGCCAATTTAGGATCATGTCTAACTAGGGCATCGGCGTCCCCCCTCAAAAGAAATTTTTTAACCTGGGCCTGTTTAGCGGTTTCAGCTTCAGCCGCCGCAATCTTGGCTTGCATTAAACGAGCCTGCCCGAGCACATTCTGAAGATTAGCCACTTGCTGAAAAGGTTGGGCTATGTCAGGCTGTCTTATTTGAAATGGTCTTAATTCAGCCATTAAATCATCCCCCTCATACTATTTGGATCAAACATCATGTCGTTAGAGGTGTTATAAAGTCCAGACTGGCGAAGCTGTCTTTGTTGGCCAAGTTGGCCCATGCCAAATCCCCCGAATCCACCAAGCCCTCCATAGGGCTGTCCTAACCCCCAATAATCTGCCGGGAATTGCCACATATTATTCATCGTTGGAAAATAAGACTGATAATCCATCGTACCCATATTGTTCATTCCGGGTAATCCTTGTTGACCACCTTGAAGGCCTGGTTGCTGTTTCTGCTGTTGCTGTTGGAATCCACCGCCACCGCCTTGAGCCGACAGAGAACCAGGATTGGATATATCCGGAGACCACCCAGGCGGATGATAGCCGGGTTCCCCTATCCCTGGAGGACCGGGTAAATTATTAAACCAATTGCCTATCCTCGACATAAGCCCTAATTGAGCTTGGGGCACACCTGGAATCTGGTCCAACGTAGGCATTCCAAACTGATTAGGGGGCGCTGCCGTTTGTACTTGGGGTACACCGGGAAGATTATCAAGGGTGGGCATACCGTAAGACTGAATATCGGGGGCTACAATACTTGAATAGTCATTACCATACCCGGCAAAATTCTCCGCCTCCATGAAGGGGTCGCCAAAATTAGGATCAGATATTACAGCCATAATTAAGTCCTCCCGCTATACAACCCCGGATAATTTTGCGGACTCCTAAGCATATTGAACATATAATTCTGCATTCCCTGGCTTGCAATGTTACTCATATTCTGGAGCCCACCCGTAAAAGCGTTTGCCTGTTGGATTGGAGCCTCACCCGCTATTCTACCACCCTGCATGGCCAGATTAGCCATTTGGGTGCCTTGGCCCATACCCAGATTGGCCAAAGAAGTTCCAAGCTGAGACCGCATGTTAGCCGCCTGAGAAGCCGCCCCTTGGCCCATGTTCGCCAGACTGAATAAATTTCCTATTTGCTGCTGATAGGCATCTGAAGCAAGTCCTTGGGAAAAACGAGTGATGTCCTTAAGAGCCGCCCCGGAAAACCCTCTAGCCTGATGCATCCGATTGATGGCCTTTTCAGCCTCTTTGGTCCTGAATTTATACCCTGGTGTCTCCTGTACGGGTATCTGGCCAGACAAGAGCCCATGTATATTACTCATGGCAAATGGACCGAAATGCCCATACGGAGCAAGTTGGCTTTCAGCCGTACCAAACTGAGACATTAAATCGCCTCGGCCAGTGGCAATCCCTTCCTTAAGAAATCCCTGGGCTTCCCTTTGTCCTTGAAGTTGGGCTTGAGTAGACTCCCCAATTGCCTGGGACTGCTTGCGAGACCCCAGATAAGAAGCCAACCCTCCAATTCCAGCCGCTGCTAATATAGGAATAACTAATCCCATAATACTCTCCTTACGTTATCTCTACTCCACTGGCTACGATATTTACTAAGCCTGTGGTTGAGGCAAATGCCTGTATAGTTCCGCCCTTATCAATTACATGACCTTCAACATTAGAAAAAAGAGACCTGCCAAAAATAACAGTTTCAGCCGAATCTATTTCTGTGGCGCTACTGGCCACCCCGCCAGAGGGAACAATATAAGTGGTTACGTCCGCCGATGTTCCAGACACATTTGTAAAACTCATGCGCTGTACTACGGCTCGGGCCTTGTCCCCCGCAGTATAATATGTAGTAAGGGTAGACCCTAATACCGAACCTGGAATTAATCTTTTATTTTCAATAGCCATAATTTCTCTTTAAATTAATTGTCCACCAGCACTCCATCAAAGCCAGCCGACACATCTATGTTGTTCCCCCCACTTACGGATTGAACCTTAATTATAGCTGGCCCATCAATAATTTTTGGCACATAATATGGAATTGAAAAGGCTGATACCCCAACCAATTGCAAGCCAAATGTATGTTTTACAACAAAATTAGTTAATTCAGTCTCAGGCTCAGGATTAACACAAAGAGCGTTATCTATTGAGCCCGCCGCTGCGCCAGCCCCCTTATTCATGTTGGCATAAAACCTACCAATATAGAGCTTCTGAATCGAAGGTATTCCATAAACAGCCATTTGAGTTTGCCCCTGGCCAGGACGTATTTGGGCCGTAGTGGTTGCATCCACGGCAGCGGTAGCGGTAATGGTCCCAACATTTACATCATCGGCACCCTTTGTAAGAACACGCATCCTATGAATGATTACATAAGAATTAGAGGTAACTGTAAGGCCGCCTGTATGCATGTTCAATTCTTCGCTAGTTTCCGTTGTGGCCCAATCCGTCAATCCAAAAATCTTAATAGTTTTTGCTCCAGTGCCGCTTGCAACATCATCGGATGACGTGCTGGCTATGGTATGGGTTCTTGCAGCTGTAGGAGCAGTCCAGATTAAAGAAACCCCCCCGCTGCCAAGCGTATGCCCCCCATCCCAAATATCAGCCGTAATACCACTATCTATTTCAATATTCCGACCAAACTTATTAATAGTTGAATGTTTTGCAATGTTTCCCTTGGCTACTTCAAGGAAAAAATCTCGTGTAAATTGCCTACCCATCAATACCACCCTTCAGTTGTTTCATAGGTAATAATCAACGATTCCCCATCCATCAAAGTAAATCCTGAATTATCACCCAATAAATTTTCCGCACCATCTGGAGCTATAACCAAATTATTGGACGATGTCCCTGTATTCATTATCCGATAATAAGTCCCATCCACTCCCGCTGGCAATGTAGCGGTAAAAGCCCCGCCATCTGTGTCACAAAAAACATTATGATTAGTCACGTCCAAGGTTGTGTTGGCCGTAACCCTATCAGAATTTACTATCCGTCCTTCCGTGGTGTGAAGTTGCGCCTTTGGTGTAACTGTGCCAATCCCGACATACAAGTCATCCAGGGTAAAAGCCATAATTGGAAGTGCGTCAGTACCGATATACATATAATCATCGGTTGTCCCTGTTACTGTCGTAATTCCAATTACCCCAACATCGTCAATGCCAGCGTTGCCCGTTCGGTCAAACTTAATAAAGATTGGTTGGTCAGCTCTAATATGAAGGGGGGCAGTGGGGATATTATTGTCACCTATCGAATTAATACCGAAAAACCCATCAGAGTTAAAAAATAACGAACTCCAATCAGTGATTGCGATGACATTACCAGCGATTCCATTAGGCACTGCATGAACGACCCAATTTCCCTCAGTCGTCTGTATGTTCACATCAGCAATGACTGCGCCTTTGCCTGTTTGGCTGTACCTCCAATCGCTACCATCGTAATACATGCCCGCCGCAAAGCCTACAATCTGGTCATCAATGGACCAAATGGCGAGATCGTCTCTAAGCTGCATTACCTCTAGGTCCGTAGTATCCCAACTTTGAAACGTACCTGTTTGAATACCTAATATTCCATCTTCGTTAACCACCAGCTTGGGGTTTGGCGTTCCATCACTTCCGCTTAACTCTGAATGCCTATGAAGAGTGTCGGCCATTTCATCTTCAAGCAAAAGGTCTTCAAGGTTCGCAACCCCATTTAACGCCAATTGAACTCTTTTAGGTAGACTAAAAAAGCCATATATTAAGGAAGTTAATTCCTCATTAGTAAGCGTACCGTCGCCTTCTTCACCAGAGCCACCAAACTGCTGCTGAACGGCATAGAGCCATTCCCGCCAAGCGGGATTATTAGTATCAAATGGCCCTGCGCCAAGAGGCGGTTCAACGCTTGGCATTAGTTAACTCCCATTCGTACATCGGCATAAGATGAAATTAAATTGGCCTTTACGGGATCGGTTACAGTTATCCCAAAACTGCGGTTCCTGGCGTACCCAAGACGCCTTTTAATGGCTCGCCTTTCAAATTCTCCAATTTTACCCACGCTTAAGAAATGTTCACTACTCCAAGTGTGTCCTCCGTCATTTGACCAGTCTAAAGCTATTTGGGGATCACTCCCTTGACCGGCTACAGACCCTGTACCCGCCTCAAAAAGCATTTGAAGGCGTTTATAAAATATCCTTTTTTGTTCATCTTGAAGTGGGGGGGTTGTGGCCCTGCGCCTAATCACGCCCCCATCATCTGTAAATACATTTAAATCCAACTCATATATCTTGCCGTTTCCAAAATCCCCGGCATAATTTTTACCGTTAAAAACAGTGTGCACTTGCCCCCGGTGCCTACCCCATGTTCCGCCGTTTTCAGATACTCGCTCATGCCATTGATCCGAGGCTATATCAAAAACCCAGGTTGCATCAGCAGAGGGAAAATTAAGTACATAAAACGTATGCCCTTCTTGTTGATAACCATATGCAATAGCATCACTCGTGGTGGCATATTGAGATATTTGAAACTCCAAGGCCCTGGTAGATTTAATTTTGGGATCAAACCCCTCTGTCCGGATAACAACATTCTTGCCCTGTTCATTCCGCCCCAGCCAAAACAGTGAATCATCTATCTCAACAAGGGAGTTAATGGCGTCAATGCCAATCTGCCGGGTAGATCCACCAGCTCGAGAATATGGGAAATCTGGGCCACCGTTATTTCTCCAAATTTCAAAGCTCCGGGAACCTATCAACCAAAGCAGTCCCTTGCTTTTTTCAGCTGTAATTAAATTATCTGAATATTGATTAGCCCTGCCAAAATCAAGACCATCCCATGTAAGCCCATCATTGGGAGATGAGATATTAAAGTCCTGGGTATTTTTATCCACATAAATAAAATAACTATCAAGAAACAATACCTTTTGAGTACCATTCTGAAAATCAGTATCGACTATCTGGGTCAGCGTATTGGTTGATTGGGTATAAATCCAACCTTGAAATCCATCCACCATCATGATTTGAGTGGGGTTTTTGGCCATGGACACAATCCCAGTTGACGTGTTAATCGTACCCCTCTTGGTAAATCCGCCAGCCGCATCGATTTCATAAAATCCATCAGCCACCACCACATACATGAAATCGCCAAACGTGATAGCTCCCCGCACCTCACCTGTTTGTGGGGTAGACAGCCTATTTAAGCCAGGTGTACCAATCAAAGAATACTCATTTACACTATTGGGTGGGTTAAAATGAATATACCAATTTACGCACTTCTCTGTGGAAATGTTAATTGTACGGCCCTGATAGGCCCCTCTGCCAAATGGTACTAACATTATCTACCGCTCAAATCAGGTTGAAACATTATTGGCGAAATCTCCACGTCAAAATTAAGTAAGTCATCAACTTTCTCGTCTCGAATGGCCTTTAAATCTAATAATTCCTGGCCATAAACCCCAAACTTCGGAGCAAGTTCAACGGCCAATCCATAAGTCAAGGCATTAATCCATTCAGATGGGAAGTCAGCCGCCGCCGAAGCCGAGGAAAATTGATCTACCGACTTCTGAACTGTAATTTTGTATAAAAAGTCTATACTTGATACTACTGGCCAGCTAAAAAACTCGCCCATATTAAGCTGGGGGTCATAGAAATAATTAGTGGGACGCCCCGTGCTACCCTTAAGGGAAATATTATTATACCTCCATTTGGCTATCGGGGTCATGGGGGCATCATTAAGGCTATCTTGGGCAAATGTACGTCCGTCCACAATCCTTAAAGGTCTATCCATCCGGTTGGTGTAAGAATACACTTGAGCCCCGCTTGTAGCACTGCCGGCCAAGGCCGCGCTTAACCTCACATAAGTTGAATCTGTTGCCGACACCGCCGCCACTGTATTCCATTGTAAGTCATTAGTGCTCTTGTCGCTTACGGCTTTGTCAAGCTCTATTCCAATCGTATCCCCAGCAGTCATACTGGAAGCCGATCCAACCGTAATGGCCGTGGTAGCCGAAGCTGCATTTACAGTAACAGTGGTATCCACAAAATCATCTAAGGTGGCATGATCACCGGAGGTGGCGTGAAGTTGGTATCTTTGACGATTTTTTACCGGGAATATAACGCCCTCTTCTTCATGGAATAAATGTTTCCCCTGGGCATTCCACTCTTTAACCATAATGTTTAAAGTGTTTGCGCTCATGGTTAAATCGTTAGGATCTATTGGCTCTCCAGACTCAAACGCTCCAATTAAAATTAAAGCTTCGGTTATAATCTGATCTCTATTAAGAGAAAAATCAGCAACCGCCGCACTGCCGGCCGACGCCTTACTCCCGGTTCCTGAGCCTGATTGAGCCATTATGTCACCGTTTCCGCGTCGGGATCATTGAAATTGTATCCCTTAAGTTTTCGCCAAAAATAGTATGTCCCAACATCTAAAAAGAAAGTTGCCTTTCCGAAATCATCTGTTATCAGTGGCCCACCTACAATGCCAATTCCAGGATCAGTAGCATCCGTAGTTACATGCACCTTTACCCCGCCAATCGTTGCCCCGGTATCGTCATCTGTAACTGTATATTCAAAGGCGGATGAAGCTGAGCCAGCGCCCCATGTAGCGTCCCCCCTGTCCCGTATGGCAGCTAAAGAATCATCAGCAGACGTGAAACCAAGACTTACGCCCTGAATATCACTAAGCTCTCTTAATATAATATCTTGATTTGCTTTTGTTGCATCACCACCAGCGGCCACGGTAACCTTTTCTGCCGCCGCAGTTGAAAAGGCATCGGCGTCAATTGAACTTGTACCCATAACATCGGCAGTAATTGAACTAGTACCAAAGACATTCTCAGTTATAGCTGAAGTACCTAAAACGTTCTCTGTTACAGCCGATGTGCCCATTACATTAGAAGTAATTGAACTAGTCCCAAATACATTTTCAGTTATAGCTGAAGTCCCTAACTGATCTTCAGTAATAGCCGAAGTCCCAATAGCGTCAGAATCAATTGAACCAGTTGAGAAGGTCATTACATTAACGCCACTTAGGGACGCACTGGTAATTGAAGCTAAAGAGCCCGTGGCGGATGAAAAGCTAAATGACACACCCTTGATGTCCGTTAAATGGGTAAGCATGGTGTTTTGATTGGCCAACGAAGCATCTCCCCCGCTAATCGTTGAAGTAACCTTATTTGCGGCGGCTGTAGAAAATTCATCAGCGCCAATAGCACTTGTTCCCATAACATCAGCAGTAATAGACGAAGTACCAAAAACATTCTCTGTTATGGCAGACGTACCAAGTACAGTTTCCGTAATTGCGGATGTACCCATTACGTCAGACGTAATTGCTCCCGTACCTAATACATTTTCCGTTATGGCCGAAGTACCTAAAACGTTCTCTGTTACAGCCGATGTGCCCATTACATTAGAAGTAATTGCCGAGGTGGCAAACTTGGCTTCCGTGAAAGCTGAGGTGCCTATGTTATCTGCCGTAAGCGCCGAGGTGCCCATTACATCGTTGGTGATTGCTGACGTACCCATGACATCAGAAGTAATAGAGCTTGTGCCGAGTATGTTTTCTGTGATCGCGGAAGTCGCAAATTTAGCCTCTGTAAAAGCAGACGTGCCCAATGTATCAGCCGTAATGGCAGAGCTTCCCATTACGTTGTTTGTAACGGCAGATGTACCCATTACGTTCTCACTAATAGCACTGGTACCCATGACATTCTCAGTTAAAGCAGACGTACCCATGACGTTTTCTGTAACTGAGCTTGTTCCCATCACATCGGCAGTAATGGCCGATGTTCCTAATTGAGTCTCATTAATTGCACTTGTACCGAAGGCGGCAGAAGTAAAGGCCGCGGGGAACCTATAGTGCATGGCCCCGGAATTAGTACCGTAGGTTTCAACAACAAAAGCATCATCCATCCAAGCCTTAGTGCCGGATTGATCTACAACACTAACAACAAGTTCCCGTCCCTCAAGCTCAGACGCCTCAACCTCAAGTCTAAAAGCATAGCCACCGCCAGATACGCTAGAAAAAGAATTGGATGTCTTCGACCAGGCCGCACCGTTAAGAGATTTAACGGTGTCACTAGCGGCATGCGTGGCCGTTGTATTGGCCGTAGTTCCTCCAGGTTGATATAAATCAAAACTCAACGTAGAAGAAGTTCCGTATTCTCGTAAAAACTTTTGAGGCATTATAAAAAGTATCCATTGTCCATTCTCCGCCTTCTTGCTACAAATACTGTATCAGTAACGACGGCTGGAGCAAAATAACTCGTTAATTCAGAAAAAGGACCTTTAACTAGAAAATATCTATTTAAATACATTTTAAACACCTCATCTGCGGTTAAAGCCCTGTCCCAAATCAAAATATGATCAATTAAACCCTCTAAATTTCTTGCATTATCAGAAGTTCTACCCCCCAAATGCAAAGAATCGAATGCTGTTTTTGTAAATGTAGTGTCTGGTGTACCGGTTGATCTTCCGTTCAAATACAATGTTGTCGTACTTGAACTAACCGTAAATCCAACCTGAAACCAATCACCGCCAGCCACGGGACTTGAGGCCGCCGTGACAGTCCCATTACTTGTAATCGTAATATTTAAATCATTGACCCCATTAAACCATAGAATGTGCTGTGAAATGCCCGCAAGCTCTAAATTAGCTATATATTCCCTAACACCAGACCCACTCCCCCTTTTTACCCATGCTACAATAGACAATTCATCCAAATTTGGGAAAAACGAAACATCTATTCTATCGTTAGACCCGTCAAAGCTCACTACAGACCCATTTGGACCAGCAGCCCAAGACGGAGAATTAATAAAAGAACCCGATAAATTATTATTTGTTAAATCAAATACATCCCCGCTTCCCTCATTCATTAAATAATAAGCAACCAGGCCTGGAGAAATAGAATTGCTCCAATCTACTCGCTTACCAATCCAAGGTTTTTGAGCCCCCCAAAACATTAAACCCCCGTATTAAGAGTATAAGCGCCAAAAGTATAAACGTCTGGACCATCCGTGTCATAATCAGCGTTATATAAGATTCTTGCTCGGCTCCATGCCCGAACATCAAACTGAAGCGACCATTGAGAAACAACCTCATTGCGGGCATCATCAATATCCAACAAAGTAGAGTTGGCGGCAGATTGATTATTGGCAAAACCTTCAATAAAAGTAACAGTATCTCCAGCATCACCGCTATTTGAAGTCTGCCAAACCACCTCAGAATCACTCACCGTTCCAGCGTTCAAGATAAATTTAAACTTACCATCATTGTCATAATTGGCAGTCACAGGATTCGTTATATTGGCAGTAGTAACCGCCGCCGCTGCGTTATTATTAAAAGCAATTGGGGTAAGAGGCGTCCCAGACGGGCCAACCAGCCTTGCTTCAGGTGTCCAATCGTCTGTAGCTGGCGAATCTTCCCCTGTCGATTGAATAATAATTTCGGGCTGCCCAGTACTAGCAACAGCCTCGCCAAGAGCTGCCTTGATATATAGTTTTATTGAATAAGCAGTACTGACATCCAATTCCGCCCCTAAGCGTCTACCAGTGTTAGCTATTAATGCCCAATCATCCAATGTTGTTTGTGAACCTTTTGCAAGAGCCATTATCCCACCAAATTTCCATTCAACCACACTACAGCTGAATCAAGTTGAGTTGCACCAAGTATTTCCTGCTGAGATTTATAAGCGTCTATAACAGATTGCATATCATCCCGAACAGCCTTAACCCGTTCCTCCGGGTCTTGCCCTGTACGATATTTCACCATAAAATCCCGATCAAGTACTACTGTAGAATTATCAATAGCAACAAGATTTAAAGCGATATACCAAAGCTTATCTGATCCAGACACCAACTTTTTAGTTACTGTAATTTGAAGAGCCATTACAAATCACTCGCCTTAACTTCGTTGTCAGAATCGAGAAAATTATCAATCTGTTCGGGCCATGGATCATTCACATATTGAATATCCGGATCTCGAGGCCGAATAAACTCCTGCGGGTGCCTGCGCTCCCAATCCTTAAGTTGAACACGGAAGCCGTCCCAGCGCATACGAGTCTGACTGGCCTTCAACTTCCGACCAGAGGAAGCGCAGATCACATTGTAGTCGCCCTTTTTATAGTAATTTTTACGCATTAGCCCTTTGTCCTAAAAGCGGTGTCGGAGGTGTAGTCCTTCATCATGTCAAGAACTACCGTATAGCCAGATCCTTGAGCAAGAGAAGTTGACCCCGTTACGCCAGTAGTAAAGTCTGTTGTAAATTCAATGTCCGGCGCTATCCCGGAAGTGGCCGCAGTCGGGAACGGCATCCCCCCAAACCTACGGAAATTCAGGGTATCATGCCCGTTTAAATAGGCTATTTTATTGATATTGCTACCACTATGAGCCCAATTGACACTTACGTTCATTGTCCCCACGGTGTCGTATTTAATTTCCATTATGCGAACACGATCACAACTTTGCGCTGATACGTCAACTTTGGTTACAGAGCTTTCACCCGTCCCATCGGACTGATTTACAAACTTCATAACCAAGTTCTTCGGACCATTAACAATGGTACTGGTAGTTACTGCGTCAGCCATTTTTAACCTCTTTCTTGATTAACCGCCAATCCGTTATCAGAAACATCGGACGGAGATCGTACATTGGATCCCCAGACTTTAATTTCTTTCCCGGTTTGGTCCTTTCGAGTGTGTTGTTCGGGCCAGATGGCCACATGAGTGACATGGCCTATATGCACATCAAGATCAATATACATTTTAAACCCATATTCTCGGGCCACCTCGCAAAACCA
>Ga0255048_10001390_pt1 | contig 16781 bp, 27 predicted proteins | sample JV7_2_2_MG_FD_183619 | JGI IMG/M metagenome (GOLD analysis project Ga0255048, IMG submission 183619) | Seawater microbial communities from Jervis Inlet, British Columbia, Canada - JV7_2_2 | ecosystem: Environmental > Aquatic > Marine > Inlet | place: Canada: British Columbia | collected 2016-10-06
GTGATGCGCACGAAAGGAGTCGTCGCGGGGGTGACGGCATCCTCGACCTCGACGAGCCAGCGACCGCGCCGACCGACCGACACCATGGATCCGCTTCCATAGACATCCTCGGAAGTGTCACCGATGACGCCGCCCTGGCCACTGTTCTCGAGCTTGCCGAGCGGACGCTCGACGATACCGACGACGGCCGTGATGGCGTCGCCGGTTTCGAGCTGCACCATGTTGCGGTCTGTGCCGGCGACGCGCTTGACGAAAATGCCAAGGTTGAGGTCGGCGACGACGCTGGTGGTTGTCAGTACGGGGGTCAAGGTGCCGGGGCCGGGCGCCGCAACGGCGACCGAAAAGGGCGTGCCCTCGTGTACCGCGGTGATGACCACGTCGAGGGTCGCGGTGACGGCCGCAACCACGTTGGCGAGCAAGGGCTCGGCGTTGATGGCGTCGGTGATAGCGATGGCGATCGCGGCGTTGGCCTCGGCGACGCGGGTGAAATCCACGTCGATCCCGTTGATCGTGACCTGGTAGAGGCCCGCGGTGGCGGTGCCGCCGACCGTCACGGTACTCACCTGCTGAACGTCGGCATACAAAAAGCTGAGCGCGTCGATGTCGCCACTGTCGGCGCGTTGACCGGCGAGGCCCTTGCCCATGCTGAGGTTATAGGTGGTTTGGCTCATGGTCTGGCTCCTAGGTGAGATCGTCGGTGAGGTCGTGAGGTGTTGAGGTGGGGGTCGAGGTCGATGGCCTGGGGCCTAGTTCGTGGCCTCGGCCTGGGGGGTGACGACGCCGTTGAGGCGCGCGAGGTAGCGAGCTTGGGCGGCGTCGACCTTGGTTTCGACGCCATCCTGGCGAGCACCGACGAGGGCGACGCCCAGGTCGGCCGAGGTGTCGGCGCGCTTGGCGTGCTGCTCGACGGCGAGGTCGAACATTCCGCGAAGGTAGCTCAGGTCGGCGGCGTTCGAGTCGACGCGGGCCTTGAGCTCAGGGTCGACGGCGAGGATCGTGTCGCGCATGAGGCCCAGGTCGTCGGCGCGATCGTAGCGATACGCGAGGCCGAGGATCGGGCCGGCCGAGCGCTCGAGGGCGCCGCGGCGTAGGGAGTCCTGGCGGATCTTCGCAGGCATCGCGACGAGCTTGCGCTCGAGGGCGTCGAGGCGCGCGTCGGTCTTGAGGTCGTGCTTGGGGGGGTGTTCCTCGTCGGCGTCGGTCTGCATTTCTTCCTCTGGATCTTCGCCGAGCTCAGGCGCGGCAAGCATGGGGTCAACGTCGGCGGCGGCGACCTCGAGCTCAGGCTCGAGGGTGGGCTCGGCCATCGCGGCGGGCGTGGGTGCCTCACCGGTGACCATGGCCTCGATCGCGGCGACCATCTGAGCAGGCAGGACGAGCTTGGCCCCGCCGATCTGGATCGGCACGCCCTCGATCTCGTCGAGCTTGATCTGGTGGGTCTTGGTTCCGATCTGGATCGTGGTGGTTTTCGGCATCTGATGAGCTCCGTCTAGTCTGAGTCGAGCGACCGGGCCCGCGCGGGCCTCGTCGACGAGTGCGAGGTGGTTATAGCGAATTTTTGTCTGGACCGCGTCGAACACGTCGGAGCCGATCTCACCAGGCTCCTCGAGCACGTCGGTAGTGTAACCGCCGCTGAGCTCGACCTTGCCGCCGGCGACCTCGTCGATCGTGGGCTGGTCGGTGATCCTGAGGCGCACGTCGACGAGCTTGGCGTCGAGGCGCGGGATGACCTCGAGCACGGTGCCGACCTGATGGAGTCTAGTGTTGCGCGCATCGAGGGGCTCGACCGGATGGTCGTTTGTAAAGGGTACGCCCCTCAGCGTCGCCAGGCTTGCGCCGTCGAACACCTCGCCGTCGGGGCGTAGCTCGCGACGGGTTGAGCCGTCGGCTTGCATGTAGAGGAACACGCCGGAACGCGTCGCGGTGCCCGTTACGTCGATCCATCCGTTTTCATGTTTGACTACTGTGGACGCGTCGAGCCTGAGCTCAAGGGTGTCCCAACGCTGGACCGGCCGCGCGTCGACGCGGGATCCGTTGCGCCTTTCCTTGGCGGCCTCGATGGCGACGACCTGGTCGAGGGCGGCCTCGCGGGTGTCATGCTCACCGACGATCTCGCCACCAGGCTCAGCGAGCACGACGAATTTTCCACCGCGCTCCTCGACGAGATCTTGACGGTTGAGCTCGTCGGTGCTGGCCAGGATGCGGCCGGCGCGAACCGCTCGGCCCTCGTCGTTGCGATGGCTCACGACTCGAACCCCTCGAGGTAGTCGTCGACGAGGTCGGTGGCCTGGGCCGCGTCGGCGAGGGCCTCGTCGCTCACAACGTCGCCGGCCTGGATGCCATCGGCGAGGCGCTTGCGGAGCTCGGCGCCGACGTGGCCGGCCTGGATGAGCTTGAGCACCAGGCCGACAACCCCGCGGGCGATCTGGATGTAGGGGCCGGCGGGGCCGGCCGCGATGGCGGTGTTGGCGAGGAGCTCGTCGAGATCCTCGGCGGGTGTCCTGGGGCTCATGGCTTGGCGCTCCTGGCGGCCTCGAGCTCAGGGGCGACGGCCTTGAGCTCCTCGAGGGCCTTGTGTGTTGCGCCCTGGGCCTCGGTGAGGTGCTCGAGGGCGGCCTCGACCTTGGCCGACTTGGCGGCGGGCCCTAGGCAGTCGACGCCCTGGGCGCGCGTCTCAAGGTCGAGGGCCTTGCACCTGGCGACCTGGGCCTCGACGTAGGCAAGCCAGCGCGGGCTGAGCTCCTCGAGTACGACATCGACGCCGACGAGGGCGAGCTCGGCCTTGTTGACCGTGCCCTCGATGGTGCCGGCGCAACCGGTGAGGGTGGCGGCGAGGGCGAGGGCGGCGAGGATCTTGCGCATGGCTGAGCCTACACTATCGGATCGCCATGCCACGAATCGCGTCGACCTCGAGGTCGCGCTGGCTCCCCGCGCTGAGGTTCTCGATCCGCGCGTGGATCTGCTGGGTGTTCGTTGGGATGTTCGTTGTGATAACGGCGACGCTCACATCGTCGACGATGAATTCGACGCGGGTGGTGTCGACCAGGATCTCGACGATGTGCTTTGAGGTGTCGACCGCTACGCCGGTGTCGACCGTCGTTTCGGTGGTCGCGCTCATCACCGATGCGATGTAATTGCCGCCGCTCCCATGCTCGAGCCAGATGTGTTCACTGGCGCCATCGTTGCGCGAGAATCCGAGCTCGAGGCCCTGGTTGGTTGCGCCTTGTTCCTCGAACCGGGCCCAAAAAGCCGCGTTGCTCGAGGCCCGAAACGAGTGATTGCCGCCATGGTCGATCTCGGCCGAGTCGTTGAGCGCAACGTCGGCCCGCAAGCGAACCGCGGAATCCTGGGCGCTAATCAACAACGCCGACGAGCCGGCGCCGACGAGGGTGACATCCCACGCGCCGCTGAGCGCGTTGCCGACGAATTCCTCGAAATACTCCATGGTTCCCTGGCGGTTGACGGTGACGACCGACCAAAGAACGGGCGACACCGACCTCAGCCTATAGAGGGCACCGGAGTCAGCTTGCGCCGCGAGCTTGCCGACATCGGCGGCGACGAGGCCGGTGGCCGTCCACCTTGCCAGCGCGTCGGCGTAGGTGAGCGCGTGGGGGACGTGGATGTCGACGCCGGTGAGTGCCTTGTGAAAGCTCATGACCTAGCTCCTGATGACGGCGTTGCCTGAGTCGTCGAACACCTGGGCCCCGGCGACGGTGCTGAGGAGCTTGTCGGGGTCGAGGCCCGCGCCGAGCACCAGGTCGCCGAGCGACACGCGCGAGGCGCCCGCGTGGGCGGTGTCCTCGAAGTAGGCCTCACTCGCCTCGCGGTAGATCGCAACGACCTCATCGGCTGAGCTCACGCCGCCGCCGGTGTCCTCCTGTAGGAACACACCGGCCACGTCGATCGCGTCCTCACTCGGATCCAGTGGCGACTGGAGCATGTCATCGGCGTCGAGGGCGTCTCCGCCACCGGCCGCCGACTCCTGCTTTGAGATCTGAACGCGATCGGGCGGCTTTGGCATCACGCAACCTTCCCGAGATACTGGCCGGGGCCGACTCTGACCTCGGTGGCGTTGCGCATCTTTCCGACGACGACGACATGGTCGCCGCTCGTCGATGGCCGCGTCACGGTGAGGCCGCCGCCGTTGGCGATGTAGACCAGATTGCCGGCCGCCGGTGCGCCGCCGATCGCCGCCGCGGTCACGAGGTCGCCCTCGGTGTGTAGACCCACCGCCAACGATACGCCGACCGTGGCATCGGCGAGGCCGATGAGGCCCTTGGCATTGGCCGAGGCCGCATCGATCTCGGAAACGATCCCGTTTCCTGAGTAGTACAGCGCGTCGCCGATCGTCACACCGACGCCGTCGGTGGTTTCCTGGGGGTTGGTCGATCCCGCGTGACTATGCAACGCGTCGGCATTGCTTCCATCGGTGAGCGTGTCCAGGTTGGGGGCGGTGACGGCCGCGCCGACGGCGACCGCGCCGATGTTGAACAGCGTTGGTACTCCCTCGATGTTGAGGCCAGATCCGTCGATCGACGCGTGGTTCGTGTCGACGATGTCGATGCGGAGCTCGCCGGTCGCGAACTCGAGGCCAGACACCGTAGCGAGGTCGACGCTGATGGTGTTGGTGCTGATGTTGATGCCGTCGCCACCGATGAGCGCGCTGATGTCGCCCACGATCGTCCAGTCGATCGCGGTGGTGTCGACGGTGATCGGGTCGGCGGTGATCACCATCCATGCGGTGCCGCCGTTGTTGGTTCCGACGGCGGCGAACGTGCGCGCGCCCTGGGTGACCTCGGCGTTGGCGTCGAAATCGGTGGCGCGGGTGAGGATGAAGGCGACGCCCGCGGTGCCCTCGGTGGTGACCTCGTAGATCCCGTGGTCGACGTCGGCGCCGGCGCTCTCATCCTTGACCAGGATCCTGTCACCGAGCACGGTGGCAACACCGTCGACGGTGAGGATGCCAACCGCGTCGGCGGTGAGCGTCTTGCCGACGCCTGAGCCGGCCGCGGTGTTGGCCGGAAGGGCGGCATCAGTGGCGAGTCGCACCGACTCCTTAGGGTCGAGGCCCGCGTCGATGGCGTCGACGTATGCTTTGGTTGCGGCATCCTGGGCCGCCGTGGGATCACCGAGGCCGGTGATCTTGTTGGTGTTCATCGCCACCTCGCCCTGGAAATTGGCACCGCCGGATCGGATCGTGTCCGAATCTGTGATCTCCTCAGGGTGGAAGTCGGTCGCGTTGGGGACGTAGGGGCGAAATTCGGCCATGGCTTTTCTCTCTCGATTCTCAGTGTGTTGCGGCGGTGTTTATTTTCCCGGTGTCGGGGTCGAATGTGATGGCCTTGAGGCTCATCGAATAGGTGCGCTCGATCTCAGCGTGAAGCTCGAACAGCCTGGCGCGTTCGTTGGCGAGCTCGACGTTGGCGGCGGTGGTCTGCTCACCTAGGCGCATCCGCTGATACATATAGGCGGCCTCGTGCTTGCCGAGGTCGGCCTTGGCCTTGCCGACCTTGGTTTCGGCGTGCTTGACCCTCTCCTGGGTGAGCATGAGCTCGAACATGTCGGCGCGTGAGAAGTAGGGATCGCCGTCGATCGTCCTGGGGCCATCGAGCCTCGAGGCCGGTTGAGGCTCCTCGACCTTGCGGATCTGTTGGGCCTCGTCGTTGGCGCGGGCCTGGGCCGCTGCTTTGTCCGCGGCCTTGGCCTTGGTCTTCTTTGCGATTGCCATCAGGGTCTGATCTCGTGAACTAGGGGGGAGGGAAAAAGGGCGAGCTTGCTGTCGGTGAGGGCGATGCCGAGGCGTTGAATGAATCGTGAGCCGGCGCCGGGCCTCGAGGGTGGGGTTGTGTCGAGCGTTCCGGTGGGGGATGCGAACACTGGATCCCCCGCCGCGAGTGTAGCACCGGCGATCGAATACTCGCCTTGAGCACGCACCACGCACACCGTCGGCGCCGATTTTGAGACGATGACGCCGGCCGCCGGCATCTTGGCGCCGTCGTCGATGTCAACCTTGGCGACCTGGGCGAGGCCGAGGATCGGCGGGCCGGTCACATACACGAGATCCTCGACCGCGTCGCCGGCCAGGCAATTCGCGGCGAGGTCGATGGCATTGGCGGCACCGGCGGGGCCAGTCGGGCCGGTGAGGCCGATGGCCGAAACGACGAGCTCGACCGGTGAGCTGGTGACCTCTAGGTCGACGGGCGAGGCGGTGACATCGAGGGAGAGGCCGCCATCGAGGAGCTCGAGCGACACCGAGGAGCCGCCGACCTCGAGGGTGACATCCTCGCCGGTGCCCACCTCGAGCACTACATCGGAGCGGGTGACCTCTAGGGCGATGCTCATAGGATCTCGAATACGCCCTTGGCCAGCATCTTTGTCATGTCGGCGCCGTCGGTGACCCTGAGCCGATACTTGAGGGGCTTGCAAGCGTCGAGGGCGATGAGCTGCGCGTCGGTGAGCTCGGTGACGATCTGGCCGTTTGGTAGATCTGAGTTGGCAACGCTGGCCGAGTCGACGACGGTGACCTCGTCGGCCTCGAGGAGATCCATGCTCGGCACCAGGCCGGCGGCGTCGAGGTCGACGGGGGTGCCGCCATCCTTGACCGTCCAGGCCTTGCGGAAACTATCGCCGCGCTCGGCGGCGAGCTCGAGCACGGCGGCGCGTTCAATGTCCTCGATGGCCATCGACTCACCCCTCGCCGTTGGCCTCGAGGATCTCGTCGGGGGTGGCGTCGCCCGCTGGCTCCTCGAGCTCAGCGGGCTCGGCCTTGAGCGCCTTGCGGTGGGCCAGGCTGAGCAGGGTGGCCCGGCCCATGGTGAGCAGGGTGCCGAGCGCGCCGGTGATGATAGCGAGCTCGTCGGCGCCGAGCTCGAGCTTGGAAAATACGCCAAGCGCGCCGAGGATGGCGAACACCGCGGCGAGGCCGGCGGCGATCTTGGGGTCGACGGGGGGCTTGGTCATAGCGGCGACCCTACCATCGGCGGCGAGCTCGAGCCTATAGGGGGCGGCCTGGGGCGGGAGCTCAGCCGGCCTCGCCGACGGCGTCGGGGTCCTGCATGGCCTTGAGCTTGTCGATGGCGGCGGCGATGGCCTCAGGGGGCGGCGGCGCCTGGCCGGCCTGGGCCTCGAGCTCGCCCTCGGTGGGGGGCGCCTCGCCGAGGTGCACCGGCTCGGCCGTCCGAAGGGCGGCGATCTGGCCCTCGACGACCTTGAGCTCGTCGAGGAGCTCGAGGCGTTGGCGCTCGAGCCGATCGTTGATGGCCTGGGCGGCCGAGGTGGTGAGGGCTACGTGTTGCGGGGGTGGTGGTGTGCTCATGGGTCGAATCCTACATCCTGGGGGCTGTTGGGTCTGGGGTCTGGGGCGTCGAGCTCGGGCTCGGCCTGGGTATCGGGGGGCGGCGGGGGCTCAGGCTCGAGGTCGAGGAGCTCGGTGGCGTGGGCGACGGTGACGACCTCGCCGGTATCGTGCCAATTGATCGTGAGGCGCTTGCGTAGGAGCCGCCCCATGGTGTCGCGCTTGCCCTGGGCCTCGCGGAGCGTGGGCTCGTGGCCGACGGTGAGATCCTCAGGCGTGCGAATGTCGAACCCCTTGGCCGCCCTCGAGGTGAGGGGCGCCTTGCGCTTGGCTCGGAACGCGTCGGCGTTGGGGCACGTCGCGAAGTGGGAGCGGCGGCCGGTGACGACCTGGCCCTCGTCGGTGACGATCCTGAGGAGCTCAGGGTCGGCGGGGTGGGGCTTGCCCCCTGGCCTCGAGGGCGGCAGGAACACGATCGGCCGACCGCACCCTCGGCACCTGGTCGAGTCGCTCACGAGATCCCCCGATCGTCGAGGTCGACGGCGATGCGTCGGGCCTCAGCCTCGAGGTCGAGGTCATAGCGGGCCTCGAACGCCTGGCGGGCGCTGGTGCGACGCTCGCCGGCCTCGAGGTGGTGGCCTGAGCAAAGCGGCACCAGGTCACGCCGGTCGCCGCCGGCCCCTCCCATGCCTCGAGCTCGAGTGTGGGCGGCCTCGACCTTGCCCTGGCACGGGGCCCAGGATCGTCGAGGTGCGCCCAGGCCATCGAACACGCACCGCGCGAACTCGATGGCGACCAGGCAACCCAGGGCGCGCACGGGGCCGCCGCGGTCGCCGTAGTTTCGCGCAAACGTCGCGCGCCGGCGCTCGCGGTTGACTGGCGCGATCTCGGTGTGGCGCTCGAGCTCGCCGCCGCGCTCGAGCTCGGTGTGCCGGCTGAGCTCGGTGCGCTTGAGCGAGCCGGTGCGCCTGAGGGCGGTGCGTTTCATCCCGTCCGCCAGGCTCGGCCATCGGGGCCGACGATGACGGGGTCGCCAGGCTGGATCTCCTCACCAGCCTCAGCGACGACCTCGGCGGCCTCGAGGTCGGGGTCGAGGGCGCCGACGATCGCCTCGGTGACCCACCGCGCGACGGGGATGCCCAGGCGCTCGGCCTGGGCCTTGGCCCTGGCGTAGACGCCGGGGGCCATGCTCACGGTGCGGCGGTGCTGGACCTTACCCACACCGCACCTCGAGCTCGTCGTCGAGCTCGTCGACGATCGGCGGTTGCTTTGCTCGCCATCGCTTGAGCCTCACCAGTGGGTAGGACGCGAACCCACCGCGGGCGGCGATCTTCTTTGCGATGCGTCGCTTGCGCTTGCGCCTCGGCGCCTCAACGTCCTTGCTCAAGATCTTGAATGAGCCTCGAGGCATGAGGATCGTGTTGGGCATCTGGTGGCCCTCGGTGGCCTCGACGACGGCGTCGACCAGGTCACGAAGGCTGTCGACGAGCTCGCGCTCGCTGAGGTGCTCGAGGCTACCCACCGACGGCACCCTCGGCCTCGCGGGCGGTGAGCAGGGCGCCGATCTTGAGGCCGATCGACTCGGCGGTCGAGCTCGCGCCGAGGTGGGCACGTCGGTCGAGGGCGTCGTCGAGCTCGAGCTCGCCATCGGTGCCGGCCTTGGCGTCGAGCTCGAGGGCCTTGTCGGCGTGGTGCTTGGCCAGGCGGTCGCAATAGTCGCGCACCCACGGCAGCGCCTCGGTGCTGGCGATGAGCGCGCGGGCGTGAGCGTCGCGGGATCGCTCGGCGCCGGCGGCCCTGGCCTTGTGGGTGGCGACCTCGAGGTTGAGGGCCTCGACCCTGGCGGCGAGGTGGGTGACATCGCCGAGGGTGACGGCGCCGGCGGCGACCCTGGCCTCGAGGGAGGTGTCGGCGCTCATGGGCTCGCCCTCCTACCCCTCGAGGGTTTGGCCGGTGGGTCGGCGGGTGACGCCTCGAGGAAAGGGACCAGGGCGCCGGTCGCGTCGTCGACCCTGAGCCGGGTGGGCTCCTGGGCCTCGACGGCCTGGCGGTCGTCGGCGAGGGCGCCAAATAGGTCGAGCTGGTCGTCGAAAATCGACTCGGCGAGGCGCTTGCGGGCGAGGTCGAGGTCACCCTTGCGGGCCTCGAGGTCGGTGGCCTTGGACGCCTCGAGGCTCGAGCGCCGGTGAGCCAGTCGGCGGATCTCCTCGAGCACGGCGGCCGGCTCCTGGTCGGGGCTGAGCTCGGTGAGCTCATACTCGCCGAGGTGGCCGCCGATCGTGTTGAGGGCGTCGCGGTAGGCGTCGCGAGTGTAGGTGAGCGAACGCTCGCACCGGTTGACGCGCTTGGCGCGTAGTCGGATGAGCTCGAGGGCGTGATCTGCGGGTGCCATGTTGGATCGTTTCCTGGGTGCCTTAGGCTTGGCCATCGGTGCCCTCGTCGTCATCGTCGTCGCGGTCGACGATGAGGGTGCTGGCGTGGTTGACGTTGACGACGAGGTTGACCTCGAGCTCGTCGGGGTTGGCGACGGCCTTGACGAGGGCCTCGACGAGGGCGGTGCGGATGGCCTCGCGCTCGTCGGTGAGTTGGCGGTCGAGGGACTGGGCGAGCTCCTTGAGCCGCTCGGCCGTACCCCTGGCGAACTGAGCCTCGCGGGCCTTGGCGGTGACGGCCTCGAGGGCCTCGCGATGTTTCTCCTGGGTGAGCCTCAGGAGCCGGCGGGCCTGGGCGACGTTGCCGACGAGCTGCGCGATGATACCGGCCCAGGTCGAACCAAACGGCGGCGCCTTGTTCGGGTCGCCGGCGCTCACCTGCTCGAGGATCTCGACGAGGGCGTCGTCGTTGATCTCAGGCGTTTTGATGTTGAGGTCGGTGAGGTCGACGACCTCGAGGGGTGGTGGTGGTGTTTTCTGGTTCGTCATGGTCGAGATCTCCTAAGATCTGGGTGGTTACGTGGATCGGCGTAGAAAATTCGGGGTGGTTTCGGCGAGCAGGGCCTCGAGGTCGACGGGGTTGTCGGCGAGCTCGACGGCCTGGGCGGCCTCAGCCTCGAGGGTGGCCTTGGCCTGGGCCTCGGCCTTGAGCTTGGCCTTGTGCAGATCGTAGAGCTCGACGGCGGCGTTGAACCCGTCGCCGCGGAAGATACGCCGCCAAAATTGTTGAGGCACCTGGCCGGCGCACGTCGCCCGCGCATAGCATTCGACGATCGCCTTGACCTCGTCGAGGCCGAGCTCAGCGACGGCGGGGCCCATGCCCTCGAGGTAGGTGGTGCCGATGGCGCCGATCCGCTTGCCGGTCTGGCCCTCGACCATGCGCCGCACCATGTCGAGCTCGAACAGGATGCCAGAGTCAAAGGACCCACCGCCGGCCAGGGTCGTTGATGGTTCTCTTGTTGGTTCTCTGGTGGTTCCGTCTGACTGGTCGGACAGGGTAGGGCGGTCTGGTCGGACAGGGTCGGCCGGTCTGGTCGGACAGGGTAGCGCGGACACCTCAGGCACGGTGACCGACCGGACAGGGTGACCGACCGGACAGGGTGACCGACCGGACAGGGTGACGCCTGGGGCAGGGTTGAGGGCCCAGGCCTTGCCCTGGCGGCGGGCCGAGTCTGGCCTCGAGCTGAGCCTGGTGAGGGCACCGAGCTCGACCAGGCGGGCGAGCTGGCGACGCACGGATCGCTCGGTTTGGCCGGTGAGCTCGGCAAGCCTGGGGGCCGAGGGCCAGACGACGAGCGAGCCGCCGCCGGCATGGCGCCAGAGCAAGGCCAGGAGCAAGCGCTCACCGAGGCTCGCGTCGAGCTGGTAGACGGCGTCGGGGGCGTCAGACATCGCGGCGGGCCTCGAGCCAGGCGAGCACGTCGCCGACGCGATACCTGGGGAGCCTGGGGGTGAGATAGGTGACCGGCGGGCCGCCACCGGTGCGCCGTCGCCAGTCGTAGACGGTCGCCGAGGCGACGCCGAGGAGCTTGGCGACCTCGTCGGTGGTGAGGAGCCGGTCGGGGTCGTCGTCGCGGATCGTCGTCGTCGCCTCGGCCATCGAGTCGGGGCTACCATGGGCGAGCGTGGGGAGTCAAGATCCCACCGGGGAGCGCTAGGCGGCGAGCCGGATGCCGACGAGCGACCCCTCGGCCTTGTAGCCGCAACCGACATCCTTGACCGCGGGCGAGCTCGAGCCGCACACCGAGCAGGGGGGGACCTTGGCCGCGCCGGCCTTGGCGGCCCAGGCGTCGAGCGTCGGCGCGGAGTAGTGCACGCCCTCGAGCACCTCGAGGCCGAGCTCGGCGAAGGTGTCGGCGACGTTGGCACCGGCCTCGAGGTCGCCGCCGTGCACCAGGTCGAGGATCTTGCGACCGTGCGCGGTGAGCTTGCGGCCCTCGACCCAGGAGCGAGCGACCAGGCCGGCGAGCGTGCGCTTGTTGACCTTGGCGTCGGCGTCGAGCCTCAGGCCTTGGAGCGCGGCAAGCTGCGCGACGCTGAGGGTGTGCTTGGCGAAGGCCTTGAGGCTGAGCTTGAAACCGGAGCGGGTCGGCGCCTTGGCGGCCTCGAGCTCGAGCACCTGGGCCCACTGGGCGGGGAGCTCGTCGCGGAGCTTGCGAAAATCGGCGGCCTTGGCCTGGGGGCAACCCATGCACGCCGACTTATGAGGGATCGGGAGGCCGAGCTCAGCGAGCATCGCCTCCATTTTGCACCGGCATAGGTTCCACTCGACGAGGGGAAACCGGTTGCGGCGGGTGATGTCCTTGCGGGCGCCGGTGTGCGCCTCGCCCTTGGCGACGCGCTTGCCCTCGGCGGCGTCGAACCCGATCCACACCTCAACCTCGTCGGCGCCGTAGGTGTCGGCGAGGTAGGCCTCGAACCGCTCGACCTTGGCGGCCAGGGTGCACGAGTGACCTGAGCTCGTCGGAATGATACCGGCCTCGAGCATCCACTCGTGCATTGAGTGATAGGTCGTTCCGTTGCGGCGGATCGGGTAGGTGTCGCCGTCGATGACGGTGAACTTGATGCCGGCGGCCTCGGCCATCGGGCGGGCGACCTCGTCGATGTGTCGAAGGGTGCCGGGCCACTCGCCGGGGATGCTGCGGTCGTTGACGTTGCCGACATCCACGAACACGACCTCATCGATGGTGATGCCGGCCTCGATGGCGATGGTGAGCAGGGTGAAAGAGTCCAGGCCGCCGCCGTAGGCGAGCACGACGGGGGTGCGGGAGTAGGTGCGGCGGGTGGTGGTGGTGGTGAGGTCGGCCATGGATAGATCTTCGCTCGGCCCAGGTTTGATGTCTACATCAAATCGAACGACCCCCAGATCGGCACGCCAGGGGGGTCTAGCTCGCGCCCCAGGGCGGGCCCTGGCGGGGGGCCGGCGACGTAGACGGGCCTCGAGGCTCGACCCCACCACCACCAAGCGGCTCAGGTCGGCCCTCGAGGCCCTGAGCTCAGCACAATCGCCAAGCCGCTCGAGGCTACACGCTCAAGGGGGGGCCTCGCTTTTTCTGTCTACACTGGACACGCCGAGGCCGATCGACTAGCGTGGGCCACACAACCCAAACCAAGGAGCCCAGGCAAGTGAGCACCCGCAAAATTCTACCACTGCGCGACTCGATCCGATCCGCGATCTTCAAATTGCACGACGCCACCGAGGAGCTCGACGAGCTCTATGGCGCCACCGAGGGCGAGGTCACCGACGAGGCCAAGGCCCTCGAGGCGTTCCTCGACGAGGCCGGCGACAATACCCTCGAGGCCCTCGGCGAGTATGTTCGCGAGGCCCAGGGCATGACGGCGATCGCCAAGCTCGAGGCCAAACGACTCAAGGCCGTCGTCGACCGCCAGGTCAAGCGCGCGACCTGGGGGGAGGATCTGATCCGCACCCTGCTCGAGCGCCGAGGCGTTCGCAAGCTCGAGGTCGGCACCACCACCCTCAGCCTCAGGAAAAAACCGGAGACGGTGCACCAGGTCGAGGCCGAGGTCGTCGTCGCCCTGGTGCCTGAGAAATTCCACCGGACGATCCCGGCCAAGGTCGAGCTCGATAAGGCCAAGATCGGCAAGGCGCTCAAGGCCGGCGAGGCCGTCGACGGGTTCGAGCTCAGGCGCAACCCGGCGGGGGTGGTGATCAAGTGAACGGCGAAACACAACCCACCGACGAGCTCGTCGAGGTCGACGCCCAGGTCATCGACGATCGTGAGCTTCGCTCGGCGTTCCTCGAGGCTCGCCGCAACATTCGCAAGGTAGCGAAGGATTCGACGGCCAAGGTGTCGAGCAAGCGAACCGGCACGAGCTACACCTACCAATTCACCTCGAGCGAGGACATGGTCGAGGCTTGCGTCGATGCGCTCCTCGACCAGGGCCTCACCTGGTCGCTCACCGCTTGGAAGGTGGGCGAGCCGCTGAGGGGTTACGAGTGCCCGACGCTGTGGGGGGTGTTCGAGCTTGACCACCCCTCGAGCGGGGCGCGTCGTGTCTACACCTTGCCCATGCCGATCGCGTCAAAGAACGACGCCGACAAGGCCCTCGCCGGTGCGGTGACCTACCTCATGGGCCAGGCGATCCGGTCGGTCATGCAGATCCCTAAGTCGGGGGCCGACGACCAGGATCCAGACAAGCGAACCAGCGAGCACGGCGGCCGAGCCTGGGGCAACGAACCACCGCGCGAGACACAACGATCGGCGCCTCGATCTCCTCGAGCTCAGCGACCGCCGCCACCTCAGCGAGCTCCTCGAACGCCGACGCCGGCGCCTGGCAAGCTCGACGGCCTCAGGGGGGCGGTCAAGTCGCGCCTCGGTGAGCTTCGCAACCATGACGGGGGGATGACATGGGATCGCGTGTGCGACCTGGCCGCCGTCGAGAATCCCAAAGCACCGAGCCCCGGCGACCTCGCGAAGCTAAACGACTGGATCAAGGATCGCCTCGAGGAGCTCAAGCCCCAGGTCGAGCCACCGACGGTGGTGGTGTGTGACCTATGCCGGGGCAAGGATGGCGAGCACGCCGGCGGGTGCCCTGAGGGAGGGCCGCCGCCATCGGCCGACGAGGGCGAGGCCAAGGCCGCCGCCGAGCCTGAGGGCAAGCCTGAGGCGCCTGAGCCCTACGATCCAGGGGTGCCGCCAGGCATCGACCCGGATACCGGCGAGGTCACCGACCTCGAGGCCCATGACGCGTGGATTCGCGCCGAGGGGCAGGCCGCCAAGCTCGCCGAGGCCGAGGGCACCGATGGCGATTGACGCCAAGCGCGTCGAGGGCATCGTCGACGAGCTCGAGGGCGAGGCCTTCCGATCGGCCTACGTCGCCACCGGTTGCCAGGGCGAATTTCGCGATGGTTGGCGGGCCGGCCTGGCCTGGTGCCGAGGCGGTGAGCGCCGGGCCCTGCTCGAGAAGATCGTCGCCCTCGAGGATGACCTCAGCGAGCTCGACGAGCAGGTCGAGGCCTACCAGGACGAACTGGCGGCGGCGTCGACGGTGGCGTCGTGAGCTGGCGTGAGCGGACCCTCGGCGAGCTCGCCGACCTGGGGATCGCGTTCCACGTATCAGGCGGCGGGCCGGCGGGGGTCGAGGTGCGAGGCTACCGGGGCGACCTGGTCGTCGTGCGCACGATCTTCGCCGGCGAGGTCGAGGCCAAGGGCCAGGCCGTCGCCATCCTCGAGGGCATCGGTGGCGTCGCCGCCGAGCTCGAGGGCGCGGTCGTTGTGGAGCTCAGCCGGTGAGCCGGGTGGGGATCTTGGATCTCCTCGAGGTGATCGTGCCGGCGATGACGGCGGCGTCGCTGGCGTGCCTGTTGGCCCTGGCCGCGCGGGGGTGTGTATGCTCGCCGGATGCTCACGACGACGATCCTGGCGTCAATCCTGGCGACGACGCCCTCGAACGAACTACCCGCCGACGTGGTCAAGATCCAACGCGTCGCCGATCCAGCCTACGCGCCGGCCATCGAGCACGCGGTCGAGGTCGTCGGCCGGCCCGATCTCGAGATCGAATTGTGGCGGGTGTGCCGGCGCGAGTCCTGGTGTGGGCGCTATGGCGTCGTCGGGGTGCACGCGGGCGACGCCTGGGTCGGTGGCAAGGCCTACGCCAAACGGGTTGCCAACGGCGACCTCGACCCGGTGACGTGCCCAGGTCACCAGGTCACCGAGGAGCGGCCGGTCGAGTCGTTCGCGACGCGGGGCGGTTTCGGCACCATCGCGGCCGGTGTGTTGCATACCCTGGGGCCTTGCGTGGCACCCGAGGCCCTCGACGATCCATGGTTCGCGGCCGAGGCGGCGGCGAGGTCGATGGCGTCGTGCCGCCGGTGGGCGGGCGAGCCTGGGGATCGGCACCGCCGATCGTGCACCTGTCGCGAGCGTGCCCGGAAGTGGGCAGGGGCCGGCAAGTGGGCGAGCAGGTCGAACGCGGCGAACCGACGAGCGACGATCCGCCAGTGTGGGCCAGACCAGCCGCCGCTGAGCACCCTCGAGCGCCTCGAGGATGCCGTCGACGCCCTGGGGCGGGCCGGCCTGGTGCTCGTGCGACACTCCTGGGCATGGCTCACGACACCGCCCTCGCAACGTACCGATCGATCCTAGCGCCTCACCTCGGCAAGGGGTTCGCCATCGGCGAGCTCGTCAAGCCTGGCAACCGCCGGCTCACCTTGCCGCCCTCGAGGCTCATGGCGAACATGCTGCCCACCCTCGAGCTCGCTAATGAGCTGAGGCGCCGGTGCCTCGCCGCCGATGTTGGGATCTCTGGCCTCAGGGTGCACGCGGCCTACCGTCCGAGCGGCGGCGCCTCGAGGTCAAAGCACCTGAGCAACGCGGCCCTCGACCTGGATCTCAAGCGCGAAGAGTACGCCGCCGCCGGTGCATTCAATGAGATCGCCGCCCTGCTCTGGCGCGAGCTCGGCGACGAGCTCACCATCGGCCTCGGTTTCTACTGCCGAGCCGGCGGCCGATCGATCCGCGCTCACCTCGACGCCGCCAAGCGCACCAGGGCGACTACCTGGCAGATGAGCGGCGGCGCCTACATCAAGCCACCCCTCGCCAAGCGGATCCTCGCCAACCTCGACGCCGCCAAGCCGCGCCGGCCCTCGAGGTCGAGCTCGAGCTCGAGGTCGAACGCATGAGCCGCGGGGATTCGTGGAACACGCCGCACGAGATCGCCGCCCTGGTGCGGCGATTCTGGCCGTGGGGTCTGGACCTGGATCCCTGCTCGAACCCTGGGTCGGTCATGGGCGGCCGCGTGCGAGTGTTCGCGCCGCTCGAGGTCGAGGGGGCACCGACCGCCGAGGAGCTCGTCGAGCCGCTCGGCCTGAGCCTGGGCTTGCCCGATCTCGAGGCCGGGGTCATCCGCGACGGCCTGGCCTTTGACTGGAGCTCAGCCAGCGGGTCGCCGCCGGTGTGTGCCTACGTCAACCCGCCATTTTCAGCGCCGACGCCCTGGGCTGAGCGGTGCCGCCGTTACGCCCTCGAGGGGTCGGTCGAGTCCCTGCTCATGGTGCCGGTGCAGACGAGCTCGGCCTGGTGGCGGGCCAACCT